>Ga0187833_10005226_pt1 | contig 12325 bp, 14 predicted proteins | sample ETNtaG_37_FD_167968 | JGI IMG/M metagenome (GOLD analysis project Ga0187833, IMG submission 167968) | Marine microbial and viral communities from oxygen minimum zone, Eastern Pacific Ocean - ETNP2014_SV_400_PacBio MetaG (Illumina Assembly) | ecosystem: Environmental > Aquatic > Marine > Hypoxic... | reverse complement strand
TCATATATCTCTCTTGCTTTAACTTCTCTAATGGGTTTTCCATCTCGAGGATTAATAAGTGGATATGTTTGGTCTTGTTCAACTAATCCCATAAATTCTTCTGTTATCCCTACAGAAATATTGAAATTTTGAAGATCTCCTCCCATTTTTGATTTTATAAAAGCTTCAATATCTGGGTGATTGTAATTTAAAATTGCCATATTTGCTCCCTGTCTCACTCCTCCTTGAGCTATGGTTTTACCAATAGTTACATCATAACATTCCATAAAGCTTAAAGGACCAGAAGCTTTTCCTCCAGTACTTTCTACAAGATCATTTTCTGGTCTTACTCTAGACCAATTAAACCCTGTACCTCCTCCAAAAGCTTGAATATCAACGGCATCAGCTAATGTTTCTCTAAATATGCTATCTCTCGAATCTTCTACTGGGAGAACATAACATCCAGATAGATTTGCTCCTCTTCCTGCACCTCTTAATGTAGGAGAATTTGGTAAGAATTCAAGATTAGCCATGATTTCATAAAATTCTTGTGCTGTATTTTGTAGAAACTTAACTTTTTCTTCGGGAGATTTATTATCCCATTCTGGATCGTGTTCAGAATCACCAAAAGCTATGTAAGCTGCAACTCTTTTTAACATACCATCTGGTGTTTCAATTATTTCATCTGTTTCAAGTTCCCTTGTTAGATATCTTTTTTCTAGAATAGTTCTTGCGTTTTCTGAGAATTGTGATTCTCCAGTTAGTCTTCCTTCTAAACTACTAGTTACTTGTGGATCATATTCTGCTAGTTTAACTGCCATTTTGTCTCTTTTTTATTTAATCCTCTTCCTCCGTTTTTAAAATGTCTACTTCTTTTCGTAGTTCTAAATACGCCTTGTATAACAATTGGAAATCTTTTTCCATTTTCACCTCTTTTTTATTAAACTTTTTAATTCATCTTTGAATGAATCTAAATCTGTGAAATCTTTGTATACTGATGCGAATCTTATGTAAGCTACTTTGTCTAATGTTTTTAATTTTTGCATTACTAAATTACCAATTTTTTCAACTGGAATTTCTGTAGTATTGTATGAATTTACTTTTGCTTGAATTTGATTTATTATTTTTTCAATTTTTTCTGATGGTATGGGTCTTTTTTCTGTTGCTTTTAAAATTCCTGTTTTTATTTTGTCTATATTGAAAGGTTCTCTTTTATCATCTTTTTTTATTACAGTTAAATTTGATGATTGAATTTTTTCGTAAGTTGTGAAACGTTTATTGCATTTTAAACATTCACGCCTTCTTCTTGTTGTTATTTCATCAGTTTCCCTAGTATCAGTTACTTTCAATTCTTGGGATTGACAAAAGGGACATTGCATGTTGTTACTTTTGGCTAAATACAATATACAGTATGTATTTATTTTTTAACTACCAGATATAGTAGAAGCACAAGTTGTATATAAATTTAATGTAACTGGAAAATATAGGTTTTAGAAAAATTTAAATAATATTTTTGATTTAACTGGTTTATGAATAAAAAAATTAAAAGGAATAAGAATTGGGATCTTTTGTTGATTCCTATAACTTTATTTGTATTATTCTTGTTAGTGATATTGGCTAGGAAAGGAATATTATAGTTACTGGTAGTAATATTTACTAGAACTAGTTTGTTTTTTATCTAGAACTGAGTTTGGTTTGTTAATTCTAGGTCTTAGGTTTTCTGTATCTCTTCTTAGTGTTATTTTTGAAGTTTTTAGGAAAGAATTCATTCCTTCTTCCATTAGTAAAGGAGAAGAACAATGTCCTGAAATAGATGGGATACCAGAAAAGATCATTAATTCATCTGAGATATAATCAATGAATAATAAATCGTGATCTACTATTAAAGCAGAAACTTCTTCTTGTTCTATGAAATTTTTAAGTGTTTTTGATAATAATAATCTTTCTTCTATGTCTAGGAATGCTGATGGTTCGTCTAATAAAATTAAATCTGCTTCTCTTAGTAAAGCTAAAGCAATCGCAACTTTTTGTAATTCTCCACCAGATAGATTTTTTATTTTTTTATTGAATAAAGGTTCTAATCTTAAGGGTTCTATTACTAATGATTGATATTTAGAATTGTTAAATTTTTTTGATTGTTGTAGTTGTGTTATAACTAGATCATTTGAATCTGTTTTGATATATTGGGGTTTGTATGATATTTTTATTTTTTCTAATTTTCCAGAATCTGGTTTTAGGTTTCCAGATAAAATTTTCATTAAAGTTGTTTTTCCTATCGCATTAGGACCTAAAATTCCTAAAATTTGTTTTTTCTTTATATCTCCTTCTTCTGTTGTTAATGTAAAATTACCTAGTTTTTTAGAAATTTCTGAGTAAGAAGTTAAGTTTTCAAATTTTAAAGATTTGATTGCGGATTTTTCTTCGAATTTGATTTTTTTATCTCTAAATCTTACATTTTCTTGTTTTAGATATCCTTCTAAGTAAGTATTAATTCCAATTTTTGTTGTTTTTGGTTGGGATACAATACCGTAACAAGCTTCTTGACCATACATTAAATGTATTACATCAGAGAGATAATCTAAAATGATTAAATCGTGTTCAATTACTAATACTGATGTTTTTTCATTTAGTAAAGATCTGATGAATTTTGCTATTTTAAATCTTTGTTTGATATCTAAGTAATTTGTTGGTTCGTCGAAAATATAGATGCTTGCTTTTTTTAGAACTGTAGCTGCAATTGCAACTCTTTGTAATTCTCCACCCGATAAGTTTTCTATTTTATTATTAAGAATATTATCTATTTCTAATTCTTTTGCTACTTTTTCTAGTTGATTTTTTTCATCTGTTTTTTTAAGTAAACTTCTAACTGTTCCTTTTGTAACTTTTGGAATCTGATCTATTTTTTGGGGTTTGTATGAAATTTTTAGTTTTTTTAAGTTTTTAAAATGATTTTGAATTTCTTTACCTTTGAAAAAGTTTAAAACTTCTTCTTCTGAAGCGTTACTATTTAAATTAGGTTTTAGTAAACCAGTTAGAATTTCAATTGCTGTTGTTTTTCCAATTCCATTTTTTCCTATTATTCCTACTACTTTATTTTTTTGTGGTAATGGTAAATCATATAATCTGAAACCATTTTTTTCATATTGATGTATTGGTTGTTGTTTTAGTGATTCTGGTAGGTTAATAATTGAGATCGCTTCGAAAGGACATTTGTGACATATACCACAACCTATGCAAAGTTCTTCGTTAATGGAAGCTTTATTTGTTATTTTTATGCATTGTTCCCCTTTTCTATTGATTGGACATAGTTTTTGACAGTAATTACTACATCTTTCTGGGTTACATTTTTCCTTGAAAATTCTTGCTAATCTCATGTAAATATAGTAAAAAGAAGCATTTAAATATGTTATTGAATTTCTGGTTTTTATGAAATGTAGTGTATGTAATAAGAAAGTTGAAACACATTTTTTAGGTAAGATTAAAGGAACGTATGTTAAAAAGAAGGTTATTTGTTCTGATTGTCAAAGAGAGAAGAAAGATAAGAAAGTTTTATAAATGAATTTACTGTATTTTATTCTATGCGGGAGTGCCGGAGTCTGGAAAACGGGCAGGTTCAGTAGAAAAATCTGATGCTAGACTTAAGTTTTCCAATAGGAGAAATCCTGTGGCTTAGTGCCTACGCAGGTTCAAATCCTGTCTCCCGCATAATCTTTTTTAGAAAAAAAGCTTAACCAAAAAAGAAAATTAATTTTCGCCTCGGTAGCTTAGCCGGTAGAAAATTGTGAAAATTTACCGTTAGCATCGCCTTGGTACTTAATAACCAAAGAGGCGAAGGTCGTGAGTTCGAATCTCACCCGAGGCTTTTTCTACAAAACCTTTTTAAACAAATAGTTCTTTTAAGTAAATAATGAAAAAAAGAGGTCAGATGTATATAGTAAGTGCTGTAATTCTAGGGGTAATTATATTTGGATTAGCAAGTAAGAGTAATTTTTTAGAAAAGAAAGATATAGAGGATGATTTTGATGAAATTAGTGAGAATTATATTATAGAAGGTAGTGAGATTATTAATTATGGTGTTAATAAAGAAAAAAATTTGTCTGAGGTATTTAATGAGTTTTCTGATAAATTTTTAGATTATTCTGGAGGGAAGGATGATGATCTAGGTGTATTATATGTTTTGAATAGTGAAGAAGGTGTTAAGGTTAAAAATTGTTTGAAAGGTAAAAAAGGTAAGAAAGGTAAAACAGTTAGACATAAAGGTAAAGAATTAAAATCTTGTTTTGATGATTTAGATAGCACTTTTTGTACACATGGTTTATGTGGAACTAATACTGCTGCCTTACCTGATGATTATTCTTCAAGTTCTGGAGATGGAAAAGTAGTAATAGATGGAATTGAATATGATTTAGAATATGAAGGTGAAAATCCTAGGATAGGTTATGTAATCATTAAAGAAGAAGATGGAATAATTAAGGTGAACACAAATGCGAAATAAAGGAATAAGCCCATTAATTGCAACTGTTTTGTTAATCGGTTTTACTTTAGTAATGGCTTTTTTTGTTAGTAAGTGGGGTTTTAAGATAACTACAAGTACTTTAGATACAGTTGAAGGATATGCAACACAAAGTTTATATTGTGATGAGGTTTCTATAGATATATATTGTGAAGGAAGTCATAAAATGAAAAATAGAGGTGCTTTTAAAATTAATAAGATTGTACTTAGGAAGTTTATTGGTGGGAATGTTATTGTTAATGAAGAAGTTATTAATTTGTTACCAAACAAAATTACAAATTTTTCTTTTGGTGATGCAGATAAAATTGAAGTAATTCCTATTGTTTTTGATGATGATAAGAATAAAGATATTGCTTGTTTAGATAAAAAGTTTGAATTGGAGGAAGTAGTATGTTAAAAAAAGGAGCAAGTCCATTGATTGCAACTGTTTTATTAGTTGGATTTGTTATAGTCATTTCTGGGTTAATTTTAAGTTGGAGTGTTAGTTTTATTAATCAAGGTGTAGAAAAATCAGAATCGGATATTGTTTTGTTTTGTGTTAGTGAAATTGGTTTTGAAGTAAGTAATGTTTGTGAAAATAGTTTTGAAGTTGAAAATTTAAAAAGTAGAAGAATAGATAAGTTTATTGTTAGTTTGTTGGGAGAGGGTTTTGAAGAAGTTGAAGGTTTAAGTGGGTATAGTACAGATACTTTTACATTTAGTAAGAGTGTTGATGAGATAACTATAATTCCAGTGATTAATGTTAATGATCAAGAGATAGTATGTTCAAGTATAAATATTAAAGAAAAAGTTAATAATTGTTAGGAGGTGATAAAATGAATAAAAGAGGAATAAGTCCATTAATCGCAACTGTTTTGTTAATTGGTTTTACAGTTGTTATAGGTATTTTAGTTTTTGGTTGGATAAGAGGATTAACAGAAGGTACAATAGGTACTTCGGGAACGCAGGTAGAAACTACTCTTAAATGTGCTGGTGTTAAAGTTGGTGCTGTTGTTATAGATGATGGTATTGCTGTGGTTGGTGAAGGAACTACTCCTTTGTGTGGTTTTAAATATTTGACTAATGGTGATGATTTAAAACAAATGTATGCTGATGGTTCTGGTGGAGAGTGTATTGGTTATGGTTCTGTTAGTGTTAAGTGTAATGCTGGAGAGGTCATTAAAATAATACCTACAATTGAAATTGAAAAAAATATAGTGGATTGTCCAGTTCAAGCAGTGAGTATTAAATGTTAAGATGAAAGGTCAAACATGGGTATCAGCAGCTTTGTATACTGCACTAGGTGTAGTTACTATTGCTTTGGTATTAGCTGTTGGTATGCCTATTTTGGAAGACTTGAAAGATAAGAATACTGTTACTCAGACAAAAGATTTGATATTGGATTTTGATGAAGTAATTAAAGAAACTTTTGAAGGTGCAGGTTCTCAGAGAGAGTTCTTTATTGATATTAAAAAAGGAGATTTTGTTGTTGATAGTAATAATGATGAGATAAGATGGAAAATGAAAACTAAAGCTAAGTTAATGGAACCTGGAGTTGAATTGGATGAAGGTAATTTGAAAATTAAATTTGATGAAGTAGGAGAAGAATATGAAATGAATGTTAAATTAGAGTTTGATGTTGATTTGAGAATAAATGAAAAAGATGAAGAGAAAAAATTATTAGGAAGATATAATGTTTTGGTAAAAAATAAAGGAGAAAAAGTAATAGATATTGTCTTTAAATAAAATGGCTTTTAAATTTAAAATAAATTTGGAATTTAAAAAACCTGAATTGAGTAAGGTTGAGAAAAGAGAGTTAGTTAATATAAAATATCCTTTGATTGAACCCTTTGCTTATGCACATATTTTTTGGGATAAAGAGAATAAGGAATTGATGTATAAGTTAGAAGAACCTGAATTAGATAGTAAGGAAGAAGAAGTTTTTAAGGTTTTAGAGGAAGGTGTTAGAGAATTAATTAATATTAGTTATATTGCAGTTAAAAAAGGTGAAGAGGTTATAAAATATTTAGAGAAAAATATTAAGGTTTTATTGGATGAGTTAGGGATTAGTATAACTGAGGATAGTTATCAGAAAATCATGTATTATATTTATAGAAATTTTGTGGGATTAAATGAGATTGAAGCTTTGATGAAGGATTATTATATAGAAGATATAGGGTGTAATGGTGTTGATGCTCCTCTTTATGTTGTTCATAGGAAGTTTAGAAATTTAAAAACTAATATTGTTTTTAAGAAAGCTGATAAGTTAAGTGGTTTTGTGGAAAAGTTAGCTCAGAAAAGCGGAAAGTATATTTCTTATGCTAATCCTATCTTAGAAGGTGCTTTGGAAGATGGAAGTAGAATAAGTGCTACATATTCAAGTGATGTAAGTTCAAGAGGTGCTAGTTTTACTATAAGGAAATTTACTAAAGAACCTTTTACACCAATTAAATTGATTGATTTTGGTACTGTTAGTCCTGAGATATTATCTTATTTGTGGTTGTTAATCGAGTATGGTGGAAATATAATGGTTATTGGTGGTACTGGAAGTGGTAAGACTAGTATGATTAATAGTTTAGCTTTTTTTATTCCTCCTCAAGCAAGAGTTGTTAGTATAGAAGATACTAAGGAATTAAATATTTTGCATGAAAATTGGTTACCTAGTGTTGCTAGAGAACAAGTAAGTAGTGTTGGTAAGGATAAATATGGAGAAGTTAGTATGTATGATTTGTTAAGAGAGAGTTTTAGACAAAGACCTGATTATGTTATTGTTGGGGAGATAAGAGGTAAGGAAGCTTATGTGTTGTTTCAAGGATTAAGTTCTGGACATCCTGGGATGGGAACTATGCATGCGAATTCTGTTGATGCAATGGTTAAGAGATTGGAGACAAAGCCTATAAATCTGAGTCCTTCTTTGATTGAATCTCTAGATGTAGTTTGTGTGATGGTTCAAGAGAAAGTTGGGAAGAAAATGGTTAGAAGATTGCAAGATGTGGTTGAAATAGTTAAGGTTAGTGAAGAAGGTGTTAATAGTAATGTTCCTTTTAAATGGGATCCTGCTAGTAAAACTTTTTTGTATAAATTAGAGAATTATGTTTTTGAGAAATTATTTGTTAAACATGGAATAAATAAAGAAGAATTAAGTAAAGAGTTTGGAATTAGAACTGAATTATTGAAGAAAATGTATCAGAGTAAAATATTTGGTTTTGAAGAAGTTCAGAAAATTATTAATTCTTATTATAAAGATAAGACGAAAGTGTTAAGGAGATTTGGGATAATATGAGTTTAGATGTGATTAAACATAATGGTGAAGAGTTAATTAAGTTTATTGGTAAGTTTGAAGAATTGGAAGAAAAGAAGAAAGAAGAGAGAGATGTTAGTAAGATAAAAGAAATTGATAGGAAATTGGAAGGTGTGAAGAAACATATTTCTGAATTGAATGTAGGGATAAGAGAAAGTGTTAAAGAAGAAGAGGTTTAACTGTAATCTTTTTTAGAAAAAAAGCTTAACCAAAAAAGAGGAAAAATGGGATTAGATCAAATATTATCGATTTTAAGAGAAATAAGTGATGAATTAACAGAAGAGCAAGAAGAGGTAAAAACATATATTGCTCAAGTTGTAGAAAGGATAAATAATCATGAAGATATAAGAGAAGTTAAAAGTTTGTTGTTTAAGTTAATTCATTATTTGAGAAGTATTGAATTTGAAAAAGGAATAGTGAATGATTTAGATAATTTTACTAGATATTTTGAAGAAGAAAAAGAAGTTTCTTTAATAACACCAGAACAAGAAGAGGTTTTAAATCAGAAAAGAGAAATCTTGTCAAGTGGTCAGAAGTTTGCATTAAGATTTTGTAGTGTATCTGAACATTTTCAAACACTAGAAGCGAAAGAGATTACTTCTAGTCGTGAAGCTAATTTAATAAATTTGGTTAATTTATTGCAATTGGGAGAAGGACTTCCTTTACATCAAGCCCTTTCAAATCAAGTCATACAATACGGTTATGGTAGTAAAGCTATTGGTAATTTATCGGGGGCATGGTGGGGAGTAGCAGAAGGTTTAACTCATTGGACTAGTTCTTCTATAGAGATAAATACATATTCAAGTCTCTTAGAAGAATATAAAAAATTATTTGAAGAAATTAAAGGTCAAGAAGGAGCACATGAAATAGCTAAAGCAAAGTTTATTATAAAACTATTTAATGGAGCTAAAAATTATATTATTAAGTTATATGTAAAAGGTATTTTTCCTGAAAATATAGATAATGAAATGGTAAATCTTTTTACTTATTTAAATAAACCAAATCTTGGAATTGAGGAAGAAGATAGGTTAAGATTAGTAAATATTTTATCTAGAAACCCAAATAATCCAGAAGAATTCTCAAGTTCAGATATAAGAATTTTAATGAGGTTTAATTGGGGTGGTAAGTGGGGTTTTCCTGTAGTTAATAAACAATATCATGGAAATTCTTCAATAAGATATGAAGTTCTTCAAATATGGGATATGAAAGCAGGTAAAGAACAACAATATGATCTTTTTGATGAGTTAAAAGAAGGATCAAATACTAGTTTTTTGCTTGGTGCTGTTGCTCTTTATCCAGATAGAAATTTTCATGATAAGATAACATTAAAGATGATTAATACAAGTAAAGATACACCAAAAACAGCACATATCCTTATTTCAATAAAAGGAGAGGAGTATTTTCCACATAAATCCAAATATAAATTAATGGATGAAGTAAAATATTTAAGATGAAACAAAAAGCAGAAAGAATTTTGGAATTAGTTAAAGAAATTAAGTATTATAGGAATTATAAGAAGAAATTAAAAGAAAATTTAGATAAAGTTAAAGAAAAGTATAGAAAAGGTTTGATTGGGGATAAAGGTTATAAGGAATTCTTAGGGAAATATTTGAAGAATAAATCAGAAGAAGAATGGATGAAATATTATGATAATTATATTTTCCAGTTGTTGAAAGAAATAGATGAATTAAATTTACAAATTCATAATAAATTTTTGAAAACTAAAAAAATAAAGAAAAGAACAAGTAAAAAATTTGTTTTAACTGAGAAAACTAAAAAAGAATTTTTAGAGGATATAAATAGAGAAGATGTTAAGAGATTTATTAAAAGATATAGTAAGGTTAAGAAAGAAAAAGAGCATGGTATTTATGAAAGTAAGAAATATGTGCAATTAGCTAATTTTTTTACAAGAAAGTTTAGTGATTCTTTAATTAAGAGATTTAAGATTTTTGAAAAATTAAGAAAAGCTTTACAAAAAGCTGAAATTAGGATTTTATTTAGAAGTTATGTTAGTAGTGTGATTTTTTATAGTTTAGTTGTTAGTTTTTTAATTGTTTTATTTAGTTTTTTGTTAGGTTATGGAATTAGAAGTGTAGGTTATGGAGTTTTGGGATTAATATTATTTTTAGGATTTTGGTTTTTGTATCCTTTTTCAATTGTAGGAACTAGGAAAAGAGATATTAATAATAAATTGCCTTTTGCAGTTATACATATGTCAGCAATTGCTGGTTCTGGAGCTCCACCTGTTAAAATATTTGAATTAGTTTTGAAGGCTAAAGAATATGGTGCTTTGGATGGAGAGTTTAGAAGAATATTAAATTATATTAATTTATTTGGTTATGATATGATAACCTCTTTAAGAGAAGTGAGTAAGAATACTCCTAGTGAAAAGTTTAAGGAAGTATTGAATGGAATTAGTACTAGTGTTGAAAGTGGTGGTAATTTGAAGAAATACTTGAAGGATAAAGCAGAGGATATAATGAATGAGTATAGATTGGAAAGAAGAAAGTATAATCAAGTTGTTAGCACTTATTCTGATGTTTATACTGGAATATTAATAACTGCTCCTTTGTTGTTTATTGTTGTTTTGACAATTATGAATAATTTTGGTGGTGGTTTTGCAGGTTTGAGTGTTAAGAGTATAGCTACAATTGGAACTTATGGGTTGATTCCTTTCTTGAATGTGTTGTTTATGTTTTTCTTAAATGTTACACAGCCAGAAATGTAGAAAGGTTTATATACTTAAAAAAGGATAAAATGTTAACTGAAAAAGAGTTGAGAGTTGTAAATATATTTAGAGAAGATGTTTTTAGTAGTTATACTATAAGAGAGATTATGAAGAAAATAAATACTAAATCTTATAATTGGATTTTTAATGTTGTAAAAAAATTAGAAAAAGAAAGAATTTTATTATTAGAAAAAAAAGGACAGAGTCAAATTTGTAGAATTAATTTAGGAGAGAAAAAAACAGTTATATATTTTAGTTTATTAGAAGAGTTAAATAGTTTGAGTAAAAAAATACCAAATTTAGAAAAAATAAGAGATTTAATAGAAGATTTTCATATTTTAATGATAACTGGGAGTTATGTTGATGGAAGTTATACCAAGAAATCTGATATGGATGTTGTTGTAGTTATAGATAAAGAAGAAAAGAAATGGTTATTGAATAAGTTAATAAATAAAGGTGAATTGATGATACCTAAGTTACATGTTTATGTTTTTACTAGAGAAGAATTTTTAGAGATGTTAATTAATAAAGAAGAGAATTATGGTAAGGAAATAGAAAGGAAACATTTAATAGTTTCTGGACCAGAGTTTTATTTTAATATTTTAAAAGAGGCGATTGATAATGGATATAAAGGTTAGAAAATATTTAGAAAGATCAGAAAATGAATTAAGAGTTGCAATTATATTAAAAAATTTAACTGAATCTGATGGAAAAATTGATTTTGGAGCTGAGAAAGAAGATACTTTTTATAGTTCTGTTATATCACATAGTTATTATTCAATATTTTACTCTGCTAAAGCTTTGTTGTTAACTAAAAATATAAATACTGAAGCACCGGAAGTTCATAAAAAAACATTAGATGAGTTTAAGAAAAATTTTGTTGAATCTGGAATTTTAGATGTAGAATTGTTAAAGATTTATGATGAGATGATTGTTAGGGCTGATGAGTTATTAGGGATAATGCAACATGAAAAAAGAAAAAGAGGACATTTTGTTTATAAAACTTTACCTCAAGCTAATTTAGAACCTGCTGAAGAAAGTTTGAGAAATGCTAAGAAATTTGTAAGTCATGTTAAACAAATACTTGAAAAATAAAAAATATTAAATAGAAAGGAAATAAAAAGAGGATTAAATGAAAGTTAAATTAAGACATTTTTTTGGTATAGTTTTAGGTTTGTTAATTATAGTTGGTAATTATATATTGTTGTTAGATACTAGATGGTTTAAACCTGTTATTTTAATAGGAGTATTAGTTGGAGCTTTTCAGTTCTTTTTAGATTTTTTTAATGAGAATAAAAGACAGAAAGAGATAGAAAGTAAATTTTTAGAGTTTGTTAGATCATTGGTAGAAACTACAAGAGGAGGGTTGCCTATACCTCAAGCTATTTTAAAAATAAGAAAAGAAGATTTTGGTGCTTTAAATCCTCATGTTCAGAAATTAGCTAATCAGATTGAATGGGGGATTCCTAGTTTAGAAGCCTTTAAGAATTTTAGTAATGATACAGAGAATGTTGTGATTAAAAGAAGTATTTCTATTGTAATTGAAGCTGAAAGAAGTGGAGGGAATATAGAGGATGTTTTGGAGTCAGTAACAGATAGTATACTACAAGTTAAAAAATTAAGAGATGAAAGAAAATCAGAATCTTTTTCACAGATTGTTCAAGGATATATTGTATTTTTAGTTTTTATTGGAGTGATGTTGATATTGCAAGTTAAATTATTGCCTTTGATGGGTGGTTTGTTAAGTACTTTTGGAAGTAGTAATGAAGTAAGTAGTTTAGATAGTGTGTTTTTAGTTTTAATTGTTATTCAGGGGTTGTTTGCT
>Ga0187833_10005224_pt1 | contig 12326 bp, 11 predicted proteins | sample ETNtaG_37_FD_167968 | JGI IMG/M metagenome (GOLD analysis project Ga0187833, IMG submission 167968) | Marine microbial and viral communities from oxygen minimum zone, Eastern Pacific Ocean - ETNP2014_SV_400_PacBio MetaG (Illumina Assembly) | ecosystem: Environmental > Aquatic > Marine > Hypoxic... | reverse complement strand
TAGAAGTGCCTGCGCAGGTCTAGCGATCACGGTTTCCATTTTGACAGTCGTCCGATAGCCATAATCGATTGGGTCTATTTCCTTGCCGCGACCACCGCATCATTTTCCACGTCATAAAAATTCATACTCATTTTCGATCTTACCGCCTAGGCCCGCTGACGGTGGCAAATTGCTGATTAAGGTACGTAGCCTGTGTCGATGTCAGTTACACGGTACTAACTGATAATTCTAAGGCTTCCTCGACCCCGGACGATTCAACTATTTTCTTACCAACTACCACAGCTTTTCTGGCGGCTTCAATTGGTGAATCGCCTTGGATACGGCATGCAGTATACGCACCACAAAATGCATCTCCGGCGCCGGTAGGATCAACCAAATTCGAGGCGAGTTCTGCTGGAATCAGTTCAACACCATCCTGTCCAGCAACCAGACAGCCTTTGTCTCCTACCTTGACAATGACCTCCGGGAACCCAGAATTGTAGAGCCTAGTCGTAATTGTTATTAGTCCCTCAAGGTCATTACTTCGAACAAGGTGATTAATTTCCTGCTCGCTCGGCATAAATACAGAAACCCCCTCAAGTCGAGAATAAATATCGGCAATAGAAAGCCCACGAATATAATGAGGTGACGGATCTAAACTAACAAAACCCTTTCCTTTTAGCGCGGCAAGATTTGCCTGATGGCGCAAATAAACTTGCGGCGCTAAATGAAAACCACCGGCATTAATCCATGCAGGAGGCATATCGTTCACCGTTGGGCTTTGTGCCTCAAGTTGGGAAAGGTAAGCTTCGCGATTGAAATTTACTTCCGAGGAATTTTTTCGAATGCTTCTATTTCTAGGCATTGAATATCTTGAACCATCTTCCTCATAGAGGATCCACTCAATCAAGGTTTCGTTGTCGACCGAACTGATTGCATGTCGAATCCCGGCTCCCTCCAACATATTACAAACATCAAAGGGCATTGTTCTTCCGATCCTTGAGACTACGCCTATGGTTCCAGCTGATAACACAAATCGAGCCCCCGCTGCAGCATAAAGAGCGTTCCCGCCAAGTTGGCGACTCCACAAACCTGGATACGCCGGGACTACATCGTCGATTAATATTTGACCAAATATTACGAGACGAGGATTTTCATTCACAACTTACGTTCGCAACCGATCAAGTCCGACACTGCGGGCGAGAACCAGCATAATCACAAAGGCAAATAGGATTTCAAGGCTTGATAAGGCTGCCACAATCGGACTACTGTCAAACTGGACGAGATTATAGAGTTCAACTGCCAACGGCCGACTACGTGGAGAGGCCGTAAACAACGCGACTGTAATATTATCGAAGGCTTCAATAAATACAAAAGCACCGCCTGCAACAATTGCGGGCATAAGCTGTGGAATAGTAATTCTAAAAAATGTTTCAATTCGAGACGCACCAAGACTGGTCGAAGCCTCATCTAGTGTCGAGTCCATAATGGCGAGTCGCGCCATAGCCACTCGTATAGCAAATGGCAGACAAAAAACAGTCATCGCAATAATTACCAGCGCATTTGACTGGTAGATACCGAAAGATGCACCGAAAAAAAGGAGTGCGATTCCAATAACCATACCCGGAAGCATCTGAGGTGCTACTACGAATGCCGTAATTCCAGAACGCCCAAAGAAGCGGCCACGAACAAGTGAAAAAGCCGCTGGAATACCAATAGTTAGCGCCAAAACTGTTGTAAAAAAGGCAACCTTAAGACTCGTTACTGCAGAATCAATAAGTTGTTGTTTGTCCAATAGTTCCAAGTACCATTTGAACGAAAAGCCGCTGGGTGGAAATCCAATATATGCCTTTTCGGTAAAAGATATAGCAATAATGATCGCGCTCGGTGCTATTAACATGAGCAACGCAAAACCTGCGAGTACGCACAGCACGCCTACACCAAATCTATCAACTGCACCCATACCAGTCGGGGACCTTTTAGTGGAAGCACCTAATTCGAAAATTCTTTTTTGGTTCACTATTACACCTCTCTCCATCGCATGGCCCAATTTCCAACGTAATTAATCCCCAAAACAAACACAAAACAGCTTGTTAAAAGAAGGAAGGCAAGTACGGCACCTTTATTCCAATCCAGTATTACAACGATAAATTCATAGACTTGTACTGCGAGCGTTGTGTAATTTCCACCACCAAGTAACTGGGGAACAATAAAATTTGTGTAGGAAATCGCAAACACCAAAGCAAAGCCGGCCACAATTCCTGGAACACTAAGAGGAAGAATTATTCCGAAAAAGGTTCTCACTCGACTTGCTCCCAAGTTAAGTGATACCTGTTCCAAAGAGCGATCCCTAGCAGAAAGAACTGTAATTAACGGCAAAATCATGAAAGGCAAATGAATTTGAGTCATACCGAGAATAACTGAAAAATCCGAATATAGAAATCGAATTGGGCGGCTAACCAGATCAAACTCTAGAAGTATTGCGTTAACTACTCCACGTCGTCCACCAAGAATTACCATCCACGCATAAGTTCGAACTAACGCACTTGTTAGGAGGGGTGAAATAGTTGCGACTAGAATGAGAACTTGCCAACCCCGCCCTGCCATCGTGTAAATGTATGCGACGGGATAGCCTAAGCAGAGACAAAACACAGTTGAGACTGTACCAACCCAAAAAGAACGCCACCAAAAATGCCAGAATAGTGAGTCATTAAGGGTTGATGTCATATGATCTAAGGAAACAGTGCCCCAATCAACAACACCCCGCTCAATAGATACGAAACCAAAAGCGAATAGCACTGTTAACGGCATGGCGAAAAAAACGACCAGGAAAATGATAGCTGGAACTACTGGCCATATCCCCCCCCGGAAAATAATTTTTCTCAACATTCCAAACAAACCGTCAAGTGGGGTTACTTCAGGTATCACAGTTTAGCCTTTAATGGGATCACGACAGTGTTTCTAGGATCTATTAGGGAAATATTCACTCGTTTTCCAACAGAGATTTCCGATCCATCTCTGCGGGCTACCGATACCCGTAATGGTCTCTCCTGTTCGTCAATGACAACCTCTAATTCAATCGTGGGGCCCAATAGCCGCGTATAAGATACCGTGCCGGTCCATCCTTTATCACGAATTTCTGGGGCAATACATAAGTCTTCAGGCCGCAGAACAACAGTAACGTCTCCGTGGTACTCAGTAGGAATTTCTAGTCCGGATGCAAGTTGCACAACACCATTATTTACTTTTCTACTGAAGAGATTTGCCACCCCCAAGAACTCTGCAACAAATTCGGTCTGGGGGTGTTCATAAATTTCTGGTGGGTTACCTATCTGATCGATCCTGCCTTCCGACATAATCGCGATTCGGTCGCTTATCGTTAATGCTTCGATCTGATCATGAGTCACACATATAGTAGTGATACCTACTTTTTTCACTAACTTACGCAATTCAATCTGCATTGAAATTCGTAATTTGGCGTCAAGCGCATTGAACGCTTCATCAAGAAGTAAAATCTTTGGTTGTAGAATTAGCGCTCGAGCTAAGGCAACTCGTTGTTGTTGCCCGCCAGAAAGTTGCGCGGGGTATCGGTGTTCTAATTCTTGCAATCCTACTAACGCCAACGTCTCATCAACAAGATTCCTGCGCTTTTCCCTCGGTACTCGTCGAACTGTCAAGCCATAACCAACGTTATTCGCGACCGTTAAATGAGGGAAAAGGGCGTAGCTCTGAAACACAAGGCCGACATTACGCTTATTTGGCGGCGCCTGTGTGATATCCTCATTTCCAACAAAGACAGTACCGCTATCCGGAAGATCAAAACCGGCAAGACAGCGCAAAAGAGTAGTTTTTCCACAACCCGATGGACCAAGCAGTGTGACAAGTTCTCCTTCCTTAACTGTGAGGCTACAGTTAACAAGAACATCGAGATCTCCAAACCTCTTATTTAATTTAGCGATTTCAACCTGCACGACATAATCCTTCTCTAGAGCTAAAAACTTAAACTAAGGCCTGTAGGCCCTAAACCAGATACTGTAAGAGCAGCTGTTTGTGAGGCTATCGACAAAAACTGATCTTCTGGAAGATCTCTCGAAACAGCTGCAGCGATTGCGCCAGTGACCGAATCACCTGCCCCGGTCGGATCAAGAACTGCGTTTGAATGTGGTGTTTGGCGCTGTTCAATTTTTTCTTTTGACGCGCGAACTAACCCCTGTGGACCTCTCTTCTGTATAACCTTCGTGCCAATCTGTGCTAGTTCGATAGCAGCTTGATCGTCTCCACACCCAGGAATGAGAAGACGAGTTTCGATAACACTCGGGATAAAATAATCAATCTCTGTAAGCAGACCTAGTATAGAGTTTGGGAAATTCCTAGCAAAAGCCTCACTCGTATCTAACACTGTGGCCACTGTTGGGTTTATAGAAGTCAGAATTGTTTTGGCGTAATCAAGTGGCATAGGCGCTAATACTGCGGTATTAAAGTCTTTTTTTGGAGGAGGCGGGTGAAGCGCTTCTGTCCTATCCCACCAAACTTTTTCCGAGTAATGGCCAGATCCCGATTCGTTTCCATTGTTATATACCAGAAACGCTCGTCGACTTGGCCCATTTCCATAGTGAACCGACTCAAGGTCGACACCAAGATTATTCAATTTCAAGAGCGTTGATTCAGGAAAATCATTGCCGACACCTACATGAAGAATCGGTTTTCTACCGTTAGCCAATACAGCTAGAGCCGCATAAAGCGCGCCGCCACCAGGCACTTCCTGAAACTTCTTTCCTTTATGGATTAAAGTATCCAAGGAAAGGTACCCAAATATCCCAACCTTAGTACTCAAATTCAATTACCTAGTAGGTGTCGTCGTGTGAGTTTTCTACTCACTTTAAATCGTAGTTCGTCATCAACTAAATGGCGTCTTGTATTTGGATCGAATCCCCCAGCTATGGCTAAGTAATATGCGAGTAGTTGAAGCGTAACAGCGATCAGAAAATACGCATCTTCACCGTTATTAAGATCGCCGAACTGAATCGACCAACGCGTTGCTGTTGCCGAATAGCGTTCTGGCCCAATAGAGAGAGTTGAAAAACCCATTTCTCCCAGTGCCTCAGCTGATTGAGATGCCACCCCATTAGCCAATACAGAATTCGGAAGATATATCACTAACTCATGTGAATCAGCAGACCAAAACTGCCGATGTGCAAATTCTTCAATATCATCAGTAAAAGGACGAAGTCTGGTAAGTTCAACTAATTTCGCAGCACCATAATCTGCAGATGCTAGACCCTCTCCGCCAACTGACAAAATACGAACTCCTGTCAGAGTGGATGCAATCTCCGCAGCGATTTCTTGGCAAACCGAGTTAAGTTTGGGCAACAGATCATTCAGCTTTTCAGCAGTATTTCGAATCGCTTCAACGGTTTCAACTACATGGCCGCGACTAATCGCGCTGATCAAATGAAGAATCTCTAAAGTGGCGAGGTAGGATGAGGTTCCGCAAAGAAATGGTGCTATATCGCGAATTGCTATAGAAAATAATGGAAGGTCTAGCGCCCCAAGTCTGCCACCATTGCCATTGACGAGCGCGGCACACCTACTTCCGCGTTTCAATACAGCCTCAGCTGCTTCGACAGTCCGATCAACATTCCCAGACATCGATACTGCCAAGGCACTATCGTCCGCTTTGAGGGTCGGCGCTACATTCGCCAACATTTCAAGACCACTCACGCCAACAAAACTCGCTGCCCGTGCGCCAGCGCCACGGGCAGCGAACAATCCATCACCGCTACCAAAAACATAAAGCCGCCCAGGTTTTCGTACCGCTAAAAACGCATCGAAAAAATCTTTTATCTCATCGATACGCTCCGCGATCTCCAACATAACACTCGGCTGTCGCCATACATCTGCGAGCATTGGAGCATTAAGCAAAAACTCCCGGTCAACTACATCTTCGTAGGCCATGCACGGTTCGTAATCAGATCAATGCACAGCTTAAACTGCAAATTCACGATCAAATCGCTCAACCAACTGCGGTCTGACGGTTACGATCTTGGACCAATCAACCGTTTGAAGTTTCATTACTTCTTCTGGCGTTGAAGGGGTATAGGGTTTTGCTGCTGATGGAATGTCGACACCTTTTACCGTGACACCGAAATAATACGGCTTATCTGCAGCCATTGCCTGATATTCGGGGCTAATGATCCCATTCATCCATTCATAGACCAGTTCTTCTTGGCGTGTGTTCGTGATCATCGACATAACAGAGACGATTGCGACTGGACCAGGATCCGGTTTTACAAAACGTATGGGAAGCCCCTTCTCGGCCGCAACTGCAGCGTCATTATTCCATAATGGACAGATGCCAATCTCTTCACGCTCCATCATTTGCGCCAGAACACGAGGGCTTCGCCCAGCAATTGCCCCAAGTTCCTTTAACTTAGCCCAACCAGGCTCAAGATCCGACTCCGAACCTCCAAATATTTTCGCAACAACGGCAAGTGTTCCGAGTCCGAGGTTGGAAGACGTGCGACAAATACCGGTCATCCCTTTATATTCTTCCTTCCACATATCAGCCCAACTAGTTGGCGGTGTTTTAACCATATCTTTGTTATATGCCAAACCGATTAAAGAAAAAGTTGCTGGAACACCATACCCTTGCGTCTTCTCGATAAATTCTGGAAAGACATTCCCATAATTAGGCACACGACTTGGATCAACTTTCTGGATATAGCCTTCCTTAATCGCAATAAGATGGGGTGGCTCGCCATTTGGCATCGCGTCATAAGGACTATACCCTTGTGCCGCTTTGATCTGAGCGACGATATCCTGGGATTCACTTGGCACCAGTCTGACTTTTAAGCCCGGATGACTTGCCTCCATTTTATCCCCCAGCCAACGGTGAGGTTCCTGTAGCGCACCGCCATAGCTGATTACAACAAGCTCATTGTCTTCAGCCATTACTACATACGATTTAGAGAGGGCCGCTGCAGTGACACCGGTCGCTAACAACTTTTTATTAAACTCTCTACGATTAATAGACTGACTCATAGTTCTTCCTCCTGTAAAGCAACAGTGTTTAAGAAAACGCCGTCGGACTGCATTCTGAATCGACGAGAGAAGAGCGTATTACCCCCTCTCGAATAAGCCAGAAATTGTCACGTCGACGCAACGGTGTTGGGCGCACACCACGTATACGCGCCCAGTGAAATGTCATTAATTGGCAAGGTACGTGGAAAATCATGGGTGTTAACAACTCATCAATTGGAAATGAGACCGGGAACACCCAGTCTGATCCTTTGAAACTATTGGATGAATTAGTTACAAGAACAGAAGTGCCTTTAGCGTTCTCTATTCCTGTTAATACCTCCATCGCTCGGTCGAAAATGTTACCTTCGGGAGCCAGCACGACCACAACCGACTTTTTTTTCCAGTCGAGTGTGAGAAAATATTGAAGGTGCGCCCATTCTTCTAAATCTTGTGGAACGCCGTTAATTGGAACCTGTTCATGGAACTTCGCTGCGGAATATTCCGCAGTACCACGATTCGGTCCAGCGCCAATTACCCAAATGTTTTCCAGTGTAGAGTGTCGCTCTACAAAGGCGATCACGGATTCCTCGAGACCCGCAGCTATTGTGCCTACCGCAGATATCGTTTCACGTAACTGGGACGACCATCTATTTTTTTGTTGATTATTAATTTTTCCACGAATCAGACCAAGTTCAAGACCAAACATATACAACGCATACATGGCTGCCAAATATTCTGCTGCGTGCAAAAATCCTCGTCGGATATCTTCTGGAGCATTTGGAAAGCCCCTTACTGGCCGGTGTAGTATAAAATCGACAGAACTTGCTAATGGTCCGTCTAACGATCCAGTCACACCAAAAGTCGGTATTTTCCTTTCCTTTGCTAGGAGTATGCACTCACGCGTACGGGATGAACTACCTGAGTTAGATATTGCAAGTACAACATCACCTGCTCCAAGCAACTGGACCTCGTACCGTGAAAACTCGATCGATGTCCGATCTTCAATATAAAGGCCCGTCCAACGACGAAATGCAGGAAGAATTGAGCGGGCAGCGAATAAACTATCGCCTGACCCTACCAGATACAATCGACTGCACTGGGTCGTTCGATGATCAGCATGAAATCTGCCTGCAGCCTCCCGAGCATTCGTTTCGATATATGTCCAATCCGGACACTCAGAAACAGCAGCGCCGAGGAGCTCAGCGTAACGAATTGGGGCCCCTTTACTCTGCTTCGAATGGTTTGTGGGCTCGGCCATACCTTGCTAATGGTAGTTCGATCATTATTTTCACCCGGCCAAAGAAACATAATTTGTTCTCTAAGAATTGTCAACTTCAATAAACATGGAACAATATATTCAATAAACATGGAACAATATATAGATTTCGGCACAAATTCCTTCTTTCCTGCCTAATCTGCACCGTAATCTAGCGACTCCAGAAAGAAGTTAAGGTAGATACATTATTCTTTGCCCACTTTTATTTTCTTCACATACAGCTTAAGGTGTTTAATGCTACTTTCTCTAGCTCGTGAATCTACTGAGCCGAGAAATAATATATCCTAACCCTCTGTAGAATTTCGGCTACTGCAGGCTTCTTTTTCCCCTAACTGTTTTATACAAATATTTCTCGAATCGATAGTGCAAATCCGATTAATCAATCCGAATACCACATCAAAGATTACCTGCCAAATGGTGGATATCGCTCGAATGAACGCGCCTTCAAACTGGAAAATAAAGGGCATGACCGCGTCTTTCGGGAGCTCCCTTATTGTGGATGAGCCAGGTTTAGAATGCGCATCAAAGGCGGTAGTAGCTATGCTCAAAGAGATTGACAACGACGTTGTCGGTGTAATCATATCTGCATTTGGTGATCCAGGATTAGAAACCGCGCGGCCATATACAACCATTCCGTGCGTCGGAATTTCAGAGTCGAGCATGCTCGCAGCCAGTCAAAATGGAAGAAGATTTTCAGTTGCCACAACAACACCGAAACTGAAAAACACGATTGAGAGTCGGGCAATGCGACTAGGGCTATCTGATTACCTAGCCTCAATTCGACTGACGGCTAGTGACCCAGTGTCCGTTATGGCAGATCACGCAACGTTAACTCACGAACTTCGTATTGCTATTCAGACGTGTATAGTTGAGGATCTGGCAGAAGCTGTAATTATCGGTGGTGGCCCTCTTGCATCAGCTGCTCGAGACCTGAAGCAGTACTTTGATATTCCCATAATTGAACCGATCCCTGAGGCGGTCCGATACCTTTCCCGTATGATAGAAACCCGTGAATCATAATCGCTGATCTTTCGCACGCCATAGAGGCAAGCCGATTGCGGCACGCCAATATTCGGCAATACTACGGCGCGTAGCAAACCAGTGCCCGCCACGCTTATTAATCCCATCAATCAAGTTTTTCAATGCCGCAATTCTTCCGGCTCGACCAATTATTCTTAAATGGACGCCTATAGACAGCATGCGAGGAAATTTCCGGCCTTCTTCCAACAACTGATCATAAGCGGCGAGACAATATCGAGAGAAATCGTCTCCATGAACAAATCCACCACCTGGTTGGAAACGCATATCGTTAGTATCAAACGCATACGGAAGCACGACATGAGTCTGGCCATTATTCTCAATAATATAGGGGATATCGTCATCGTAAGCATCTGAGTCGTAGAGAAATCCACCGTGCTCCATGAGTAGCCTCCGAGTATTTGGTGAAGACGCGGAGCGTGTATGCCATCCTACGGGTGGTGTTACGGATTGTTGCGCAATTTTCGCGTAAGTCCGAGAAATTACCTCTCTCTCGTATTTCTCATCCATACCCGCCTGCGCTTCCCAGCGCCATCCGTGACAGGAAACCTCGTGTCCATTTTCAACTGCATCTTGCACCAGCCATCCAGATCTTCCTGCAACTCGCCCACAACATGAGAAGGTTGCAGGAATTCCAAAATCTGAGAATACTTCTAAAATTCGCCAATAACCCGCTCGAGTCCCATAGGCAAAATGACTAGCCATGCACAAATCCGGGCTACCTACAACCTCCTCCCGTATCTCGTAGACACTCTCATTACGTTCATCGCCATCAACTAACGACAATTCAGCCCCTTCTTCTACATTCACTACAATCGACACTGCAACTGAAGAATCATTCGGCCATTTCACATTAGGCGGGCAATTTCTGTAACCACGAAAGTCTCTTTCCATCATTCGTCATACCTCGTGACTTTTTTTAGCGCATGATTATTTGAAACAACAGAAAACACTTCCGATATTTGATAGTGATCTTCATAAAATTTTTTGACATGCGGGAAAACAGATCTAGCTAGTGCATGCCTCCTCATCTCCTGTTTAGATATTGGATAGGCCAAACGTTCTGCAATTTCAGCAAGAACGTCCCCTTGATCCACTTTTGCAAAACTACCTTCGTTGTACACAATTTCGCCAGCTACCATTACTATTTCAACGGCCTTTGATTTTGTTCGTTGGACGAGCACGTCAATAATCGGAATCTCGTCATTCTGGTATGGATAAACCATTTCCTGATGATTGAGTAGAACGAGATCTGCCTCAGAACCTTCTGAAAGCTGCCCGATCGATTTACCAAATGGCGTGGTGCGAGCACCGAACTCAGTTGCCATTCTGAGAACCTCCGGCGCAGTTAAAGAACGAGCACCAATACCAGGCGTTTGATGCATCTGTAACACTAGCCGCATTTCTTGCAACATGTCACGATCATCGTTAATTCCAGCCTCATCTATACCGAGTGCAACGGGCACTTTTTTTTCAACAAAACAATTTATTGGAGCGATACCGCTCTTTAGGCGCAGATTCGAGCTACAGTTATGGCAAATATTTGTTCCCGTTTCCGCAATTAAATCAATCTCTGCCTCGTTCATCCACACACCATGGCCAATCGTAAGCTGTGGACCCAATAAACCGTACTCCTCTATGTACGACAATGCTGAATTGCCTGTTCTTTTACTCGCATACATCTTCTGATATGGGGTCTCTAACAGATGCATATGAAGTGGGACATCAAATTTATTATGGGCGTCTGCTGCACTTTCAAGTGCAGTATCGGAAAGCCAATGAAGATTTGCTGGCGCCAATTGCACACAAATCCGATCTTCGTCTTTATGCCTCCTATAAAGAGACTCGAAGAAATCAACTTGATCCTTCAAAGGCACTACATACCCTTCCAAATATTCAGTTAAATCCGGCCTGATGTTTCTAGGTACACGCTTAATGAATTCTTCATCTGCTTCGTATACCAATCGATTCTGATCACGTAACGCCATTGAATATGACACCCGCATCCCAATGTCACGATATGCTCCGATCACTTGCTCCGATGCATTTTCGAGTCCTAAGACTCCGCCCGGGGCCCGACTGTGCAGGTGTTGCACAGTCGTCACTCCTGTCGAGATCATCTCAAACGCCGAATACAAGGTGTCCAATCGTAAATCAACATCTCGCAAACCTATCCGGCTTGCGAACCAAAGCTCCAATGGGTGATCAACGGAGCCAAGTTGAAATGGAGTGAGTCCTACGTGATGGTGCGCATTAATCAAGCCGGGAATCACAACAGATTCTTGATTACCCAAGGTTTTTGCGTTCGGGTACGCTCGGGTAAGCTCGGAAATTTGGCCTATCCGCTGTACCTTGGTCCCATCTACTAAGATACCGGAATCTCTATGCAAAATTGGCTGCCCATCTTCATCGAATCTCTCGAGAATCCATTTTGCCTGAATCACAACCTGCGCTGACATTGGCCCTCCTTCCAAATACTAATTAGAGCCTCTAATTTATCTTAATCTTCTAAATACCTGCCTGTAACTTATACCAATACACGCCGTGTTCAAATTATGTCGTTAAATTGTGCTATGGAATAGCAATACGAATTTTCGCCGACACTGGGGTCTGACTTCTAGATCACTGCCTTCACGCGGCAGGGGTCACTGGTTCAATCCCAGTCGCGCCCACCATTTTATCAATGACTTACGTTTTTTGCTTGGGGAAAAAGTGCGATTGTGGGACAAATTTGAGAAGGCTATACAGCAGCCCCCAGTTTTTGCGGTAATGGTCGGCCCCCATCGAGTGGTCCGGTTTGAATGTTAGTGCATGACCGGCCTGGTTGCCATCGAAACGATGGTTTCCGGGGCTGGCGAGCGGTAGCCCAAAGCACTGTGCGGTCTCTTGGTGTTGTAGTTCCTCCTCCATTCTTCGATAATGATCTGCGCCTCTTTCAATCTGTAGAAGATTTCGCCGTTTAGCAGTTCGTCCCTGAAGCGGGCATTGAAACTTTCGCAGTAGCCGTTCTCCC
>Ga0187833_10005220_pt1 | contig 12333 bp, 9 predicted proteins | sample ETNtaG_37_FD_167968 | JGI IMG/M metagenome (GOLD analysis project Ga0187833, IMG submission 167968) | Marine microbial and viral communities from oxygen minimum zone, Eastern Pacific Ocean - ETNP2014_SV_400_PacBio MetaG (Illumina Assembly) | ecosystem: Environmental > Aquatic > Marine > Hypoxic... | reverse complement strand
ATATATTTATAGATGGTAATGATGCCGGTATAACTCCCGGTATTATTAAATCTGTTACCCCCGGAAAGCATGAAATTGAGGTCAGGATGGACGGTTATGAAATATGGAGTGAAAGTGTAGATGTTGTAGCAGATAAAGAAAATACCATAACGGCAGCGCTTCAAACAAAATCCAGTTCTATCAGCATAAAAAGTGAACCTGCAAACGCAAGGATATATTTAGACGGTAAGGAAGTTGGCACAACTCCTGTTGCTTTGAAATCTGTTGTACCCGGCACACATGAGGTGGAAGTCAGGATGGACGGTTATGAAATATGGAGTGAAAGTGTAGATGTTGTGGCAGATAAAGAAATAGTTCTGACAGCAGCGCTTCAACTAAAGACTGGTTCCATAATGATAGATAGTGAACCTGCAAACGCTACTATATATATAGACGGTGAAAAAGCTGGCACAACTCCAAAAATTATCGTAAGACCTGTTACTCCTGGTAAATATAAAGTGGAAATCAGGAAGGATGGCTATAATGTATGGAGTGGAAGTATGGAAATTGATGCCGATAATGAGAAGTCCTTAAATGCCGTACTCCAATCAAAAACCGGTTCCATAATGATCGATAGTGTACCTGCAAGCGCTACTATATATTTAGACGGTAAAAAAACCGGCACAACTCCAGACACCTTAATGTCTGCCACTCCCGGTATTCATAAGATTGAGGTCAAGATGGATGGATATGAAGTCTGGAGCAAGATGGTAAATGTCAAAGCAGATAAAAATAAGGCATTAACAGCAGCACTTCAAAAAATGGCCGGGTCTATCAGTATTGAGAGCGAACCGGCAAAAGCAAGTATATTCATAGATGGAAAGGAATTTGGTAGAACCCCTGCTATGAGAAAGTCTATTGATCACGGCAAGCACGAAGTGGAAGTCAGGATGGAAGGATATAAAGTCTGGAGTAAAATTGTAAATCTAAAGGCTGGCAAAGAGAAGCTCTTAACAGCGACACTCCAGATTATGTCCGGTGTTATCAGAGTAGAGAGTACACCAACAAAGGCAATGATATACTTAGATGGCGAGGATGTTGGCACAACTCCAGACATTTTGAGGTCTGTTGCCCCTGGCACTCATGAGGTAAAAGTAAAGATGGAGGGATATAAAGTCTGGAGTAAAAAGCTGGATGTTGAGGAAGGCAAAGAAAATTCATTAACAGCAGCACTTCAAAAAGAGAGCTCCCCTGTCGGCATAAAACGCGAATCATCTTCAAAGAAACGGATACGACTACGTTCAACTTATGAAAATTTATCTGCTTCTCAAATACAGTCATTACCTCATATATCAATACGTGAAAGGCATAAACAGGTATTTCTTTGTCACAGTACAATCAGTCACAATTATGAAGTGAAGACAATTAGCGGAGACGAAATAGTCATTGATCATGCTACTGAATTAGTCTGGCACCAATCTGGGTCATCAGAATATATGGATATGAGAAAGGTAAAGAAATGGCTAAGGAAATTAAACCATGGAGGTTACTCCGGATACCATGACTGGCGGCTGCCTACCTTAGAGGAAGCATCAACATTGTTGGAGTTAGAAATGGAGAATGACAAATTCATCAACCCCGTATTTGATAAAAAGCAATGGGGGATGTGGACTGACGATAGAGTTGACAAGAACCATGCGTGGATTGTAACCTTCGTCAATGGCACCATAAACCAGAGCCATATCGGATCCCCAGCCACCTTTGTTCGTCCTGTCAGATTATTAAAATGATGTATCTTTACCTGAATTTATCTTCACATGCAAAATAAAGAAATGCTTTTATGATCAGGCAATTCACCCTTCAAACGTCAAAACGTAATGAGTTCATAGACATCACTGCACGGATTCAAAATATGATAAAGGAAGTTTCAGAAGGCGTGATAACCGTATTCTCCCCTCATACCACAACTGCGGTTACCATTAATGAAAACGCAGACCCCGATGTCCCAAGAGACATACTAAGAAAACTTGAGGAGTTGATCCCCCAGAGAGATAACTTTTCCCACATGGAAGGAAATAGCGACGCCCACATCAAGGCGTCCCTGTTCGGTTCGTCCGTAAGAGTTATCGTCAAAGACTATAAGCTTCTATTAGGGACCTGGCAGTCCATTTTCTTTTGCGAGTTTGACGGGCCCAGGACAAGAAATTTTTATCTTCAGTTTTAAACATAAACCAGAAACCACACCCTGCATAGTTTTGCCTACTATGTACGGGCGTAAAATCCTCGGCGCAGTTTGTCCGAGGATTGCTATACGCCCCTACCAACAACCTTCCTTCTTATTATAAAATATTCTTCTACAGGCCTGTCTGGAAGGATAAATACTCTCTGCCCAGGATTAGCCTTTTTGATTGGTTCCATCTCATGATTGTACATCTCCTTGATATTTTGAACAAAGTCCTGCTCCGGCCTCTTCCCCATCACTTCAATATCATCTCCAACTTCAAATTTGTTCTTGACTATCACTCCAGCAAGTTTCTTATTTCTTGACTCATCAAATAGACCGACAAATTTATAGTCCTGTGTATAACCGCTTTCAGCGCCAATCCTCTGGCCATTCTCTCCCGGATTACCAAAGAAGAACCCCGTATTATACCCCCTATTGCTGATTTTTCCCAACTCTTCCAGCCACTTATCCTGATATTCACCGTTTTCAAAGAATGTATCTATCGCCTCACGATATATCCTTGTTACGGTAGCGACATAATACTGACTTTTCATTCTGCCCTCGATCTTCCACGCATCAACACCGGCTGCTATTAACTCAGGTATATGCTCTATCATACATAAATCGCGGGAACTCATAACCGACGTAAACTCTCCGTCTTCAAAAACCTGTAAATATTCGCCCGGACGTTCTTCTTCCACAAGAGAATATTTCCACCTGCACGATTGCGCACAATCTCCAAGATTTGCACTGCGATTTGCCATGTACGAACTTAAATAACATCTCCCTGAATATGAAAGACACATAGCTCCATGAACGAATACTTCTGTCTTACAATCACTGTTGGTACTTATTTTAGATATTTCACTGAGTGACAGTTCTCTTGCCAACACTACCCTCTTAACCCCCTGTTGGTACCAGAAGTCAACCGCCCTGGCATTTGTACAGTTAGCCTGAGTGCTGATATGAATGATCGCTTCAGGGATAACGTCTCTAACAATATTCAATACACCCGGATCAGATACTATGAAGGCATCAACAGGATACCTTGCCAACTCATTTAAATATTGTTCTATTTTCGGAATGTGATAGTTGTGAGCAAAAATATTAAGGGCGATATATAATTTCTTATCTCTCTTGTGAACATAATCAACCGCCAATCCAATTTCATCCAGTGTAAAGTTTGCTGAAGCATTTCTTAAATTGAAATCCTTGCCACCGGCATATACCGCGTCAGCACCATATTCTATCGCAGTCTTTAACTTGTCCATACTTCCGGCTGGTGCAACCAGCTCCGGCTTCTTATGTTTTTCCATCATACTCATCCGTAACCGCTCTATTACTGATTTTATCAAGATAACACTGAAGTATAAATTGTGCCGCAATCATATCCACCCTCTTCTTTTTACCTTTCTTAGACATTTTGGTCCCTGACATAACCTTATGTGCCCTTACTGTTGTAAGCCTTTCATCAACGGTGTGTACGGGAATTCCAAACCTTGATTTAAGGGTTTCAACAAATACAAGAACCTCTTCTGCTTTTTCTCCTATTGTGTCATTCATATTTTTAGGAAGGCCAACGATTATCTCGCCTACTTCTTTTTCTTTTATTACTTCTGCCAATTCTTCCAGATAATCTTCATCGTCCTTACGTTCGATCGTTGGAAGTCCCTGGGCTATAAAACCGACCGGAGTACTGATAGCCAGCCCAACCCTCTTTCCTCCATAATCAATACCCAATATTCTCATAATATCAGTCCTAAAAATAATCCCGTACCCAAGGGAATGGAAATGTTATCAAATTCAATGGGTAACGTCTCAATTATACATGATACAACAGACACTATCAACGCAGTCATCAACGGAAGATAAAAGAAAGCACATACAAATGCAGTAAGAAAGAAAGCCACAGAACCTTCCATGCTCTTTTTACGATTATATGGAAGCTTCACTCTTCCATAGAACATCCCAATCATTGTTGCCATGCTGTCTGCACAGGCTACTATCATTATGACAATACAAGCTATTAATTCTGGAAATAATATCAGGGATAATATAACACCTGAAGATAGTGTAAGCGGAGCCAAAGCAAATCGCCTTCTTTCGTCGGGTCTCACACATAACCTCGTAACAAAGTTCAAAACAGGAATCCTGAAACCATTAAGCCTTACCCATTCAGCAAACATATACAATATTGTTATAATAATTAACAGCTTCAATGTTAATAAATAGCTAACGTTTGCAAGAAAGGGAACTGACACAGAACAAACATGAACCCCCTTACGCCTGAATTCCTGCATCCAGGAGAATGAAATCTCTTGTTTCAGACTCGAACTGAGTTCATCAAAAGATGGATTATCCTCAAGGCTTATACAGTCTAAGACTTTTCTCAAGTCATGGCTATCGACCAGATATTTTGCCTTCCTGCGAACCGGGTAATATGAGTTGAAACCAATACTGACTTTTGCAAGTTCCATTATATCAAGATTATTTCGGTCGTCTCCCACAACAACCACATCCTCCCACGTTAACCTATTCACCTTCAACAACTGTTCAATAACCTTAACCTTACCATCAGTAGAAGAGAGTAGTCCTCCAATTTCCCCGGCAAAGACACCATTGTCCATCTTCATACCTATCCCATATCCACAATCCGCATTCAATCTTCCTGAAAGGTGCTTCATCAGGAAATCAGGAATCCCACTGCTAATCAGGGCTACACAATGCCCCCTATCTCGAATATAACGAATTGTTTCTTCGGCATACTTCATCTGCTTCATGTTGTGATAAACCTGCCACAGATCTTCCTCTGTCAACCCCCTGAACATGACATAAACCCTATCAAGTAATTCACGAATATTTATAAGATTTATACTGAACAAAAAACATAAGAACAAGGTTCGTATATAATTTAAGATACCGGCAGAACTGGAAATACGTAACAATAACTGACTTCTGAATATTACGCCATCAGTATCAAACACTATTAACTTCTTGTTATGATTAACCATAAGTATTGTATTTGGAGAATTCAACAATTTGTTTGAACCCACAGGACGTTTTTAATGTTTATATCATAAAGGAAACTATTATTGTAATACTAATTATTCGACGTATATGCGTTGGCAAATACTTATAGATAGTTCAAATACCAGTTTAGTGTTTGACAAATATTTTACACTTTTGTAAAATTAAATGTTTTATGTATATATATTCTATGCATTATAAATTAGGACTCAAATGAAGATAGCAGTATCGGGCAAAGGCGGTGTTGGCAAGACAACGTTAAGTGCTACTTTGTCGAAACTTTTTGCCGATGAGGGGCGTAAAGTTATAGCCATAGATGCTGATCCTGACACTAATTTAGCATCTGCGCTGGGTATTAAAGACGCTGATAAGATTACGCCTCTGGTAGAACTTAAGGAGCTTATTAAGGAACGCACGGGCTCAACATCAGACGAGTATGGAAAGTTTTTCAAGTTAAACCCGACTGTCAATGATCTGCCTGAAAAGTATTCTGTCTCCTGTAATGGTTTGAGGTTGATGACCCTTGGTACAATTAAAAGAGGTGGAAGTGGATGTGCCTGTCCTGAGGGTGTAATGCTGAAGGCACTATTGAACCATTTGATACTGCAGAGAGATGAAGTCGTAATCATAGATATGGAAGCCGGCATAGAGCATCTGGGGCGGGCGTCAACAAGGGCAGTTACTGCTCTGATTGTGGTAGTTGAGCCCGGCAAGAGGAGTATCCAGACTGCATTCCAGGTGAAAAAGCTTGCCGGTGACCTGGGGATCAAGACTATCTATGCCGTCGGCAACAAAGTGATGAATGACACACACAGGGAATTTTTGAAGAACGCACTCGGCGATATACCGTTGTTGGGAATGATTTCATATAGTAACAAGCTGATAGAATTAGACCTTAAAGGTGAAGCTGCATTTAGTAATAACGAACTGTTATTATCTGAAGTTAGTGAGATAATAGCTCAATTAGAGGAGTATATAAAATGACAAGAAAATTCGAAGGGGCCGATCAAGAATCTCTGGATTTACTTAAACGTATGAAGGAGACTGGAATAGAGAGTAGTTTTGACAGATATGATGCCCAACAGCCGCAATGTGGTTATGGTAAGATTGGGCTTTGCTGTAGACACTGTCAGATGGGACCGTGTAATGTTGATCCGTTTGGCAGGGGACCGCAGAAAGGTGTATGTGGAGCGGATGCAAACACGATTGCAGCAAGGCATTTTGTCCGTTATGTTGCTGCCGGTACTGCTGCACATTCTGACCATGGCAGATCAGTTGCCGAGCTTCTCATCGCAACGGCAAGGGGCGAGGCCAAAGGTTATAAGATAACAGACACAAACAAGCTGTTTGAGGTGGCAAAGGTATTTGATGTATCTACTAAAGACCGTAAGATTGAGGAGATAGCTGAGGAAGTCGGAGAGATGGCGCTTGCGGAGTTTGGCAAGGCTTATGGAACTCAGAGATTTACTTCCCGTGCTCCGATTAACAGACAAAAGCTATGGGAAAAACTGAATATTACGCCCAGGGCTATAGACAGAGAGGTTACTGAATCTATGCATCGTACGGGCATGGGTACTGACCAGGATTATAAAAATCTCATAATGCAGGCCTGCAGGACGTCAATGGCGGATGGTTGGGGCGGCGCCATGATTGCCACGGAATTGCAGGATATACTCTTTGGGACTCCGAAGCCTACGCGCGGAACTGCGAACCTCGGAGTAATAAAGGAAGATGAGATAAACATACTCGTACATGGTCACGAACCGCAGATGTCAGAGATGGTAGCGGTAGCATCTTCTGACCCTGAGCTGTTAAAAGAGGCTGAGGCGGCAGGCGCAAAAGGGATCAGTATTGCGGGTATCTGTTGTACGGCGAATGAGATGTTGATGAGGCATGGTGTACCGATGGCCGGCCATATGAAGATGCAGGAGATGGCGATTGCCACAGGCGCTGTAGAGGTTATTGCAGTGGACATACAGTGCGTCATGCAGGGTGATGAAGAGTTATCCAGAAATTATCACACAAAGTTAATTACGACCTCTCCCAAGGCTAAGATAATTGGGGCAGAGCATATAGAGATAAATGACGAAAATGCCTATGAGAAGGGGAAGGAAATTGTAAGGATGGCGATAAAAAACTATCCCAACCGTGATAAGACAAAGGTCTATATCCCGAAAGGTAAAAAGTCTGCTGCGGTGGTCGGTTTTACCCATGAGACAATAAAATATATGCTTGGAGGTAAGTTCAGGGCATCATACAGGCCGCTTAATGACAATATCATGAATGGCAGAATACGTGGAGTAGCCGGAGTGGTAGGCTGCACCAGTGCAATTTCATGGCCTGATCAACTGCCGTATATGGACCTGGTAAATGCATTGGTAGCCAATAATATTCTGGTAGTACAGACCGGGTGTGCGGCTGCTGAGTGTGCCAGAGAGGGTATGATGATACCGGAGTTTATGGAAAAAGCCGGAGATGGGCTGAGAGAGGTATGTGAGGCTGTAGGAATCCCTCCTGTGTTACATGTAGGTTCATGTGTGGATAACAGCAGGATACTCATATCGTGTTCGGAGATGGTGAAGGAAGGCGGTCTTGGTAATGATATCAGTGAGCTGCCGGTAGCAGGTGTTTGTCTTGATTGGATGCATGAGAAGGCGTTGGCAATTGGTCAGTACTTTGTTGCCAGTGGAGCCTTTACGATATTTGGGTCGAAGTCTCCGGCAGCCGGAGCGCCGGAATTAGATAAGTTCTTGAGTGAGGGACTGGAAGATATTGTGGGCGGAAAATGGGCGTTTGAACCGGACGTTGATAAGGTAGTAAAGCTTGTAATAGATCACATAGAGAAGAAACGTGATGCATTGGGCATAAATGAGAAGAAGGAGAGAAAGCTTTATGATATGGAAGACAGGAGAGCTCTCGAGATTGAAGGTTCAGATGTACAAGCCGGGAGCTAACCGGATATTTCTCATTCTCATCATAAAAAAGATTAACAATCATTAATTTTAGGAGTATTTATAAATGTCTAGAATAATAGCTACTGCTGCCATAAGAGGAGCACACAAAATTGTACAGCAGGCAGAAGAAAAGTTAAGAGAAGCGATAGATTCAAAGGGAAAAGACACTAAGGTTGAGTTTCCGGATACGGGGTACTACCTACCAATAATTTATTCAGCAACAGCCCTTCAAGTAAAGACCCTTGAGGATTGTGAGGAGGCGCTTGGATATGCAAGAGCTTTGCTGCCACCAATACCTGAAGAAAAGGTATTTCTGCCGTATCTTGGCTGGGCACTTGATGCCGGTATGGCAACCCTTTATGCAGAAGAAATAATAGAAGCATGTAAATACCTTATTGGTCCTAACCCTGTTGAAGGTATATGGTTAGGTGCTGCCACCGATGTTATATTACGTGAGCGAGGCATAGAGTTCGTTGATGGTACAGCACCTGGTTTTGCGGCAGTAGTCGGAGCCGCCCCGACAAACGAGATTGCAGTACAAATAGCACGCGAACTACAGGAAAAAAACTTATATGTTTTTATTTCTGCAAACACTGATGGGAAATCATTTGCAGAGCAACTTGATGAAGAAGGAGTACAGCTTGGTTGGGAAACAAGGCTGGTGCCTTTCGGGAAGGGTATAACGTCAACTATATATTCCCTCGGATTTGCCAACAAAGCCGCCCTGTCATTTGGCGGCATAGCACCGGCTGATTTCAGGAGAAATTTGCTATACAACAAGAACAGGATATTTGCATTTGTGATGGCTTTGGGAGAAGTAGATGATGAAAAGTATGCCAACGCTGCAGGGGCAATAAATTATGGCTTCCCGACAATTGCAGATACAGATATACCGGAAATCCTGCCTACAGGTGTTTGTACCTACGAGCATGTCGTTCCACTTATAACTCATGACAAGATTGTAGAGAAATGTATAGAAGTAAGAGGCCTCAAGGTAGCGGCCGCCAAGGTAGACATTCCTGTGTCATATGGCCCTGCTTTTGAAGGTGAAAGGATAAGAAAGGATGACATGCAGATAGAAATAGGCGGACCAGGAACGCCTGCGTTTGAATATGTTGTAATGCGAGACAACAGTGAGATAGAAGATGGCAAGGTAGAAGTTGTTGGCCCTGATATGGATGAAATGGAACAGGGCCCGGGTAAATCATTGGGAATATACGTCGAGGTATCAGGACGCAAGATGCAGAGTGAGTTTGAACCTATCTTTGAGAGAAGAACGCATCATTTTCTGGGAGAAGCGCAAGGCTTCTTTCATATGGGGCAGAGAGACATTATCAGGCACAGAATGAGCAAAGATGCATATAATAAGGGATTCAGAATACTGCACATAGGCAAGATAATCCATGCCAAATATCATGAAGAGTACGGCGCATTATTAGATAAGGTTCAGGTTACATTGTATACAAATAAAGAGGATGTCGAGAATAAGCTTGATGAGGTTAAAGCTGCGTTTCACGAACGTGATGAGAGGGCTCTCGGAATGACAGACGCATCCGTAAACCAATTTTATAGTTGTACATTATGCCAGAGTTTTGCACCCAGTCACGTATGTATAATATCGCCTGAGCGTTCGGGATTATGTGGCGCTGTAAGTTGGCTCGACGGAAAGGCAGGTTACGAAATAACACCAACAGGACCTAACCAGCCTATTGAAAAGGGGAAAATAATTGATGAAAAGCTGGGGCTCTGGGAAGGGGCAAATGACTTCCTGTACCAGGCTTCCAACAAAGAGTTTGAACAGGTAAGCATGTACAGCATGGTCACGAACCCAATGACAAGCTGCGGCTGTTTCGAATGTATTTCTGCAATGTTGCCGATGACAAACGGAATAATGACGGTAGATAGAGACTTCACAGGAATGACTCCATGCGGAATGAAGTTCTCAACACTTGCCGGAACCGTGGGAGGCGGCATACAAACACCGGGATTCGTAGGACACAGTAAGTTTTACATGAGCAGCAGTAAATATATATCAGGAGACGGTGGCCTTGCCAGGCAGGTTTGGATGCCAAAACAGCTTAAAGACGAGATAGGAGATGCAATCAGTGAGGCGGCAGAAGAAGCAGGTCTGGAAGATTTTCTTAATAAGATAGCAGACGAAACAATTGCCCAGACAGAAGAGGAAGTTTTAGAGTACATGCAAAAAGTAAATCATCCGGCACTAGCAATGGAACCAATGTTTTAAAAAGAAGGAAGAAAAAAAATGAATGAAATAAATTTTCAAGACGATGATGAAAAAGACAATAAACGATTTGACCCCATAGGCGAAAAGCTTATGAAGAGCCGCATAATAATGATTACAGACGTAATCACAAAACGATTGGCTCAAAGGACAATAGGGCAACTTCTTATACTCGAACAGGAAGACCCTGAAAAAGAGATTAAAGTCTTCATTAACTCCCCGGGAGGAGATGCAGATGCAGGATTTGCAATATACGACATGATGAAGTTTATAAAACCCAAAATTAAAAATGTTTGTGCGGGTGTTGCTGCAAGTGCTGCAGTAATTATTCTTCTGGGTACCGGCAAAGAAAACAGGGTCAGCCTGCCAAATTCCAGAATACTTATTCATCAACCGTCAACTGGAGTTCATGGTACAGCCTCAGATATACAAATAGAGGCTAGTGAAATACTGAAATGCCGTGAAAAAATCAACAGAATGATATCCGATGAAACAAATCGAGAGTTTGAAAAAGTAGAAAATGATACAAAAAGAAATTACTGGATGTCTGCCGAAGAGGCAGTTGAATACGGGTTAATAAGCAAAATAATTAATACCCAAAGCGACTTATTATAGTTAACTTTACAAAATATAGAGGATTGGACATATGGCACTGACAGGTCTTGAAATTTTTAAACTTCTCCCGAAAACAAACTGTAAAAAATGTGGAAGAGCAACATGCCTGGCATTCGCAATGCAATTGGCACAAAAGAAGGCTGAACTGAAAGATTGCCCTGATGTAAGCGAGGAGGCAAAAAGCGTACTAGGAGCAGCGTCGGCACCGCCGATTAAATTAGTTACAATAGGAAGTGGTGAAAAACAAGTAAGTATAGGTGAAGAAAATGTATTATTCAGGCATGAAGAGAAATTCTATAACCCAACCGGTGTCGCAATAACCTTAAGCGATGACCTTGACGATGAGGCTTTCAATGAAAGGCTGAAAAAAATAAACGCTCTCAAGTTTACGCGTGTAGGGACTGAGATTGAGATAGATCTTATTGCACTGCAGAATAATAGTGGAGATGCATCCAAATTTGCCGAGAGAGCAAAGAATGTCAGCGATAACACACATTTATCTATTATACTGGAGAGCAAATCGGCAGATAATATGAAGGCTGCTTTAGGAACCTGTGCAGACAAAAAACCGTTAATTTATGGAGCAAACGCAGAAAACTGGGAAGCGATGGCAACCATTGCAAAAGAGAAGAACTGCCCGATGACAATAAGCGCTCCTACTCTGGAAGAACTGGCAGATTTGACTGAGAAGATTAAGGGGGCTGGTGTTACAGAGATAGTATTGAACCAGGTTTCAGAAAGCACCAAAGAAATTCTACAGGGACTTACAAAGATTAGAAGAGCAGCACTGAAAAAAGCATTTCGACAACTTGGCTTCCCTGCCTTAACATATATGCCAAACGGAAACCCCATACAGGAGATTGCAAGTGCGAGTGCTTTTATGTCAAAGTATGCGGGAATAGTGGTAGTTGATTCATGTGAACCATGGCAGATCATGCCATTGCTAACCGTACGCCAAAACATTTTTACAGACCCGCAGAAACCTGTACAAGTTGAACCAAAGCTTTATGAAGTCGGCCAGGCAACCGAAGATTCACCTGTCCTGTTCACTACAAATTTTTCACTGACGTACTACACTGTTGAAGGGGAAGTGGAAGCAAGTCGTACACCGGCATATATTCTGGCTGTTGGAACCGAGGGAACTTCCGTACTAACGGCGTATTCTGGCGATAAACTTAACGAGGACGTCATCTCAAAGGCTATGACAGATTCAAAGATAGAGGAAAAAGTTAAACACAAAAAACTGATAATTCCAGGACTTGTAGCAGTTCTTTCAGCAAAGATACAGGAGA
>Ga0187833_10005217_pt1 | contig 12341 bp, 10 predicted proteins | sample ETNtaG_37_FD_167968 | JGI IMG/M metagenome (GOLD analysis project Ga0187833, IMG submission 167968) | Marine microbial and viral communities from oxygen minimum zone, Eastern Pacific Ocean - ETNP2014_SV_400_PacBio MetaG (Illumina Assembly) | ecosystem: Environmental > Aquatic > Marine > Hypoxic... | reverse complement strand
TTTGATCACGATTTCTTCGGGTTTGTATCTTTTCTTAGCCATTTGAGCCCTCCTTTCATATTACGTATAGGATTAATTTCCCATACTAGCAGGTGGACCACTTTTTGGGGGGAGGACCAGGGTCTCATTGACTGTCAAACCAAGCATGGACTAATTTAGGGGGGAGGTCAAAACAGCATTACCGAATGAGAAAATGTTACCTCAAGGGAGAATTAGGCAATCAGATCAATTTCAACTCTGGTTGCTACAGCCTATTACTTGCGTAAATGGATCCGGCTCAGGCTGGATTTTTTTTACTCTATTATTAAAGTCCTAAAAAACTGCATTTCCCAACATTTTGCTTCAGCCAATGTCTTTTTGAGATGCGCATGTAGTTTTTAAGCTTCAACTACTTAGATAACCAAGTGAATGATCTGTTCGGTACTGGATCTTTTTTTTGCCACCGCTCCTACTTGGGCGTTTCTTTAATCAAAAAAATAACTTATTTAGAGGACCAATTTTAGGGGGGCATGTCACAAGCACTTCTTGTATAAATGAAAAGGTGGGTCGTAGACTCCTGGGCTCTTTGATAAAACTTATTCGAGAAGTTGTGGTAAAAATAGCACCGTTTCAGGCACGTAAGTTATGATGAGAAGTACAACGATGATTACCATTGTCATTGGCAATGAATCTTTTATCACAGTTTTTAAGGGTGTACCTGATATACCTGATACAATAAATAGAAGCATTCCGAAGGGGGGAGTCGAAAGACCAATCATCATGTTTAGGACGATCACCACTCCAAAGTGAACCAGGTCAATTCCCAACTGCTGGATTAAAGGGAGAACCATAGGTATAAATACGAGAAGAATCGTTGTCGTATCGAGAAACATTCCCAAAACAATAAAAATGATATTAATAAGTAATAGCAAAAGATAAGGGTTTGAGGTAATACTCAGAAATATAGCACCAACATGATCGGCTATATGCTCCAATGCTACAATGTAGGCAAAAGTAAAAGACGCTCCTACAATGATTGCAAGAGTCCCTGTGGTTTTGACGGTATCTACCATTACATCCCAGAGACTTTTCAGACTTAAAGCACGATAGGCAAGTATTGAAATAAGGATCGCATAAAATGCCGCTAATGCACCTGCTTCAGTGGGAGTTACAACACCACTGTAAATTCCGCCAAGCAAAATGACTGGTGTAAGAAGAGCGGGAAATGCGCGCAAAGTCATAAGGGAAAATTCTCGTAAAGTATAATTTCGGCCTTGAGGGTAAGCCCTTACTTTCGCAATCCATGCAATATAAACCATGAGAGCCAGGCCAATCAGCAGACCAGGAAGCATACCTCCGAGAAATAGGTCGCCTATGGATGCTCCCGATAGCATAGCATAAAATACCATGGGAATACTTGGTGGGAAAATAGGACCGATGGTTGCCGATGCTGCAGTGACTGCGCAACTGAAACCGTCGTCATAACCTGCATCGCGCATTGCCTTGATTTCCATCGTACCAAGCCCGGAAGCATCAGCTACTGCAGACCCCGTCATACCTGAAAATATTATGGAAGCAACCACATTTACATGCCCCATTCCCCCTCGAAGTCTGCCTACCAGACTGTTTGCAAAACCAAACACCAGTTCAGTCACTTTACCTGTATTCATTACTTTGGCCGTAAACACAAAGAGAGGAACGGCAATAAGTATATATTGAGAATAAAGATTAGTAAGAACTTTTTCAGCAACCATCCCCGGGTCCATATCCTTGGCAAGAAGATAGAAAAAAGAAGTGGCTAGCATGCCTAAGGCAATTGGCAAACGGAGCAGAAAAAGTAGCAGAAATCCTGTAATAAAAATGATCAGAGGAAACATCAATTCCTTGTTCCAATTAACAAAAGCTTAATATCCTGGAAAAGTTCTATTGTCAGACGACCGATAATGATTATTAAAAAAATAAAAAAAGGTAAGAATATCCAACTGAAAGGAATTCTTAAAACAGTTGATTTTTCAAATTCCATAAACTGGATGAAATCCCAGGAAGGATAAAGTCCAATAATAAATGCAGTGATGATTAGAACATTAGCCAATATCCGCATTTTTCCTTGCCACTTAGCAGGCATTAAATCGTAAATCAATGTAAATTCAACATGTTCTCGATTTCTTTGAGCTAGGCAGGCTCCAAGTAAGGTTGTCCATATAAATCCAATCAAGGTTACTTCAAAAGGCCAAGTCAGTGGATTATTTAAAAAATAACGAAAAAAGACCTGAATGACAAAAACTATAAATAAAATAGCAAACGAAATAGTGGGAATATAAATTTCGATACATTCCATTATCCATTTAATATATTTTGTATAAAAAGCCATAAAAAAAATGATTTAAAAAAGAAAAAGGATGGGGCTGCAAGCATTTACTTGCAGTCCCAATTCTGACAGGTGTTTATTCTGCAGATTCCTGCAATTTACGGAACATTTCCATGTCCCAATTCGAAGCCAGGTCTTTATTTTCGAGATACTGTTTTTGGACATGATTCATAAAAGCTTGTTTATCAGGAACAATGACAGACATCCCCTCATTCTTAAAGAACTCAACAAGCAAGGCCTCCTGATTCAGGTTCTGGCTGTCACAGTACACACGTGCTTTTTCAACCGCTTCATAGACTTTTGCTTGGAGATTTGTGCCCAGAGACTGCCATTTGGCTTCGTTGATGGTCGGGAAGACAGGATTGATGAAATGATCAGTAAGGATGATATACTTCGTCACTTCATAAAATTTGGCATTTTTATCGGTTGGCAAGGGATTATCCTGGCCATCAATCGCGCCGGTTTTCAGCCCCATGTAGACCTCGGTAAATGCCATGGGTGTCGGATTGGCGCCAAGGGCTTTGCCCATGAACAGCCAAGTGGGGGACCCGGGCATCCTGAGTTTCACGCCTTTCAGATCAGCCGGAGTTTTGACGACGCGCCCAATATCACGCAGGTTCAGTTCACGGGTCCCCAGGTAAAACGCACCAAGGGGGCGGATGCCCACTTTTTTTGCGATATCATCAAAGATGTCTTTCCCCATAGGTCCATTGAAGGTTTCAGACATATGGTTGTAATCTTTGAACATGTATGCCGCGGCAAACATAGACATGTATGGCACATACTCGGCCAGCCAGTTTGGCCCCGAATAGACCAAATCTGTTCCACCATTTTTCCTACGAACGGCTGCCTGCTCCCCATTTTGAGTGAAAAGTTGACCTGAATGGTATACTTCCACATCGATTTTACCTTCGCTCAGGCGTTCCAGTTCTCTTTCAAAAACCATCATGGCACCCGTATGAGCATCATTGGGAACACTTACACTGGTAAAAACCAGTTTATGTTCAGCTGCGTTTAGCTGGAAGAAACTGAATCCCAGTAAAACTACAAACATTAGTGAAAATGTTTTTTTCATAAATACTCCTATTGATGATGGATAGATTGAATAAGGTACATCAATGTTCCTTACTCCTCTGAACAGGATGAATCCCCATGATTGATCCTGAAGAAACGTTCCTTTTCAGGAACTCAATATCCCGTTTCTTTCCAGGAAACTGCGTATCTTATTCTCAACGTGGCTATCCAAGCTTTGAAACGGTACTGCAACATGAGCCCCGCATAGGCCCATGATCGAAAGGGCGCATTTCACACCCCGAAAAACAGATGACCCATAACTCCCAATCTGGATAATGGCCTCACCAAACTCAATGACCTTCCGATGCAACTGCCGAATTCGTGGCAGATCCCCTTCCATCGCAGCCTGGTAAAGGGTGACAAACAACTCAGGCAGAACATTGGCCCCTCCACAGATGCCTCCATGACCGCCCAACAGGACAGATTCGGCCAACAAATGTTCTGGCCCTTTTATCAGCAGGAAGTCTACTTCTCCCAAAGCTTTCAACAACTGATGGAAATAACCCATGTCTTCGGAACTGTCTTTCAGGCCAATGATGTTTTCATGTTCAGACAGCGACATAATAGTCTCTGGATTATAATGGACCTTTGTCATATCCGGCATATGGTACAGAATTAGGGGTAAGGGAAGATCGTCTGCGAGTTTAAAGAAGAAATTCTTCGTTTCGGCTGTATCAAGGGGAAAATAGTAGGGGACTGTACTGACCACCGCAGAAACCCCCTGATCTGCGCAGTGTTTTGCTAGGGACAAGCTCTCGCTATAACAAGGGTTGGAAATCGAAACGAGCACAGGCACTCTGCCATTGACCTGTTTCATTACCGTTTTTACAACCTTCCTCTGAGTAGTGGGACTCAAACTGGGGCCTTCACCGGTGGTGCCAAGCAGGAAAAGTCCATGCACGCCGCCATTCAATACATGATTTATTAGTTTTGAAGATGCTTCCCCATCATATTCTCCATTTTCATGTAAAGGAGTGATGAGTGGTGGAATGATTCCTTTGAATTTTTTATGCATTAATATTTATTAACTTCGCTAAATCAATTCAGTGAAAATTCCAGGGTAATAGGCAAATTATCAATAGACCTTGAATATGAGCCTGAATTCCAAATGTCTTGCACATATTTTTTTTCCTCAAGCAACTATTGTCAGCCAAAAACATCCTTCGGCAGGCCAGAATGCACCGCTGCATTTTTCATAAAGAAAGGGCATTCGATTAATCTTGTTAAGACAGCTGAGAGAGTTTATTCCTTCATGGATGAAAGTGATGATTGAACAGGACAGCTACCTACGCGTGGTGTTCTTGGGCTAATCTGCTATATGTTTATTCCCAGCACTGAGCCCTCCAAAGCACTTTGAGCCATAAGGACAGCTTTAATGTGTACTATATTCCTCCGACAACTTTTCACATAGTTCGTAGATCTCATGAACACGTTTATCCGGGGTGCCAGTATCAATATCGGCACAAACTAAATCACACGGTCCATAGTTCTGGGCTATATACTTCAAATCAGTAGCTAAATCGTCATAGTCTTTATTGGCAATATCCATTGGTGTATACATGATTGCACGCCGGGCTTTGGGAAACAGGGCCTTGGCTTTGACCAGGTTCGACTCGATACCCATATCAATGTAAGCCACTTTGGGTATTTCGGCGTAATGGTCTAAATAAGGATTGGCGTTCCAGGCACAATTATGAACTCCAATCATTGTGAAGGCCTCTGCCATACGAAGGTCGTAGGGGAGCACAAATTTTTGATAATGCTTTGGAGACAACATGTTGACCATACAATTGCTGATTGTAATGTGGGTCAACTTTACACCGCTTTCTTCTTGGCGTGAATACAACCGTTGAATACCCTCAATCATAGTCTGACTAATGCAATCAAACAGGAGCTCAACTCGATCTGGTGCTACAATCATATCGGTAAACAAAGATTCACCCCTTAGCCGATAAGAGGTGTTAACCACTCCTTGCCAGTTCATGAAACCCGCGATTTGCCCCGTTTGTTTCTCGATCCAGTCCAATTGCTCCATGAAATCATTCCAGAAGACATTTTCATCTAAATCTGGTGGTTCCAGGGCATCAACCATCTCATCACTGTAATGTGGGCCATGTTCGCTCCAAGGCCAGTCGGCTTCTTGATACCATGAGGCTACGCCATAAAGCTCTGGCACCAGTAACGCCCCAAAAGTTCCAGTCAATAGGTCGACCGGATTATCAGAACTTTGCATAACCCCAATTTCACACCTGCTCCCAAAGCGGGCTGCAATTTCTCCTGCCATGGCCACAATTGAATCGGCCCGATAAACAGGATTGATATGCCATTTTTCACCGAAATCAATACCAAGCGCCTCATGAAACCAATGTGGTGTAAAACCTATTTCAGGTCGAAGATAGGGTTCACGACATGTAGCAGGCCGACGAGTGGCTGGAGCAGCATGTGCGATATAGCTTATCAATTGGGTTGAAGTTTCTTCCTCCTGTTCTATTTCCAACAAAACAGTGCCTCAATCTGATTCCTTCAATGTCAACGATTTCTTAAATTGACAAAGAAAGAATATTATCAGAATGCTATCAATTATATCAGACACTATAAAAACAAATTCCACTGGTAATCAAGCATATTGATTACAATAATAGCCTGGCATGCATTTTTTTGTCATTCCGCACTCCAGGCAAGAATTGAGAATCTTGGGAGGCAAGGAAAAATGAAGATAAAGCCCAAAGGAAAATTAAGTGATCATGGTTACATGCGATTCAAGGAACTGTTCTTCCGAAAACAGTGGGCTCCAGGACAATTTATCTCTCAGTCGGAATTGGTTGAAATCACCAAGGTTCCCCTGAGTCCAATGCGGGAAGCTTTTCAGAAACTGGCCTCTCAGAGGGTCTCGTTGATGTCATACCGCGAAGAGGCATTCAATTGGCACAGGTGAGTTTGTAGTCGATTCGCAACTCTTTTAATTGCGTAAAACCATTGAAAAGGAAGCGGCCCTTTTTTTGCTGAAAACGGCTCTTCAGGCTTGATTGAGAAACTTAAATCCAGTCACAGGGGAGTTCTTAGCGTTATAAATTAGAAGGATGTTCATCGGATATGCTGGAGAAAGCTCCGGAACGAGACAGCGAAATACATAATATCCCTATCCGCATTCTGGGGATGAGATGATTACTCAAATTTATCACATTAATTCAAACCAGATTATTCTATTTTGGCTCGATCGCAGTTTAATCTTTTCGCCCCAGCACATCGAAAGGGTTATGAACGAGCACTTATCCTTAATCACAGCTATGCGAAAAACAGATGCTGCCGGGGCAGTGAAAGCCATGGAGACTCACATTGGCATGGCATTACAGCGTGCAATGGGGACGTAGAGTAAGAGTGATCGCCTTGCAGTTCATGATTTGATACAGGAAGTTTCCAGTTCAAGGTAATCAAAGATCAGTTCATCGCCTATTTTGGAATTGTACTCATCCCAGTTGAACAGGTCTGCCCGACAAATGGATGTTCTGAAAATCCCTTTGCGTACTAGTAGTTTTTTGAAGAAAGCAATCGAAGTGTAGAGTTCCTGGTTGCTGAAGGCCAGTATGGGAAGCAGGTTTCGGAACCATTTGAGGGCTCCATCACGGTCTCCGGTCCGGTGACAATCAAAGATTCTACGATATACGGGAATCATTGATGCTTCAGGAATCATCGCGTCCACTCCCCGATCCAGGGCTTCTATCAACTGGGTAACGGCCCAACCCCCACTCAAGAAACAGTCTCCTCCAAGCTGCTTTCTCAGGGCCGTGTATTTTAGCCCTGCAGATATCGTTTCAACTTTGAATCCAATAAGTGAGGGAATCGAATCATATAATTCCTTCATCATTTCCAGATGGAGGCCCGGACCAGCGAACTGCAGATCCTGAATGATTAAGGGAAGCGGTACGCTGCTGGCAAGTTCACGGAAAAAGCGAATTTGTTCCTGAGTTGACTGAAGATAAAGATTTTGTGGTACAGCAGTTAGAAATGCGTCGGCTCCAGCACTAAGGCACAAAGTTCCATAAGCGGCGCAGTCTTTGAGTTCATCTGCGGAAGCACCACCAATAACAGGAACTCTGCCACCTGTTAGTCGGACTGTACTTCGGATCAGGGCTTCTCGCTCTTCATAATGGAGCCATTCTACCTCACTGGCCACACCAGGTACGAGAAAACCATTAGCTCCACTGTCCAGGGCATGTCTGATCAGCTCCTGGTGTGCAGTCCAATCGAGGTTATGGTCCTGGAGGAAAGGGGTTTGAAGAACGGGAAGAATACCTTTTACTGGGAATATATTTTTCATTCTCCATATGGGATCCAGATGTTCTTGACTTGGGTGCTCGTTTTGACCTGCCCTCATATAAGTAGTCCAGTTTGAATGTTAGTTCATCATCGAAATGGGTTCCACTTGAATCATAGATTCAGGAGCAAGAGGTTTCTAGGCCAGCGGGTGGTGCCTTTAAAACACCCGCCTTTTCATAGTACCCTCCTTTTTTTGGATGGAGGACAGCTTCGGTGGTCCTCCTTCTTCTAGCCCTGAAGACCTTAACGCGATCAACTACTTTATGTATTGATAGGTGCCGCATTGGTCTGGTTAGGGGGTCTATTCCCCTGGACCATCCAGCTCCTGCATCTCGATCAGCCAGGATTCCTATGTATCGAAGGGCGGCCCCTTGGTTGAGCCTGGAGGCTCATTTAGGCCCTGGCTCTGCAATACCTTAACTTGTATGGGTTTGATGACAATTTCTTCGGGTTTTTATCTTTTTTTAGCCATTTGAGTCCTCCTTTCATATTACGTATAGGATTAATTCTCCATACTATCAGGTGGGCCACTTTTTGGGGCGGGAACCCCAGGATTTAGTTGACTTTTCTGCCACGATGTGATGGTATAGTTTTTGCTAAAGCGGCGCTTGGTAGCCAGATCTAAATTCCAGGAAACACGCCCCAATCTACCAAGGCCTGGTTGAGCTAGTCCTTGACCTGATCAGGGGACCGATTTCATGCCCCTGGAAGATACCCGGTTTTAGCAGCTGCTCCGAATTAGCCTTCTCTTCACACCGGGGAATCGCCTACCCGGCTAATTTGTTCGGGACGTTCAGGGACTGGCATTCTTCTGAAGTGAAAATTCCAGCCCGGCTGAACTAAAACGGTTGTTTCCGGGCTTCCCGATTTCCATCCGAAGCAGTACCCGATTGTTCATGTACATTCGGATTTTCCGGATTTCACTGCATGTAATACTGCATTGTTACAGTTGAAAACAGATGAAATGCCTTATCATTGCCGCAGGTCAGGGAACGCGGCTTAAGTCGAAGGGGGAAGTCAAACCATTGGTTCCCCTGCTCGGCGTTCCGCTCATCGAGCGCGTCATCCGTTCTTCCAAAGAAGGGGGCGCTGACGAGTTTTTTGTGGTCACAGGTCAGCATCAACAGCCCCTTTCCGACTTCCTGAAGCCCCTGGCCGAAAGGATTAGCTTGTCGTTGACCCTCATCCAGAACGACGAGTGGGAGCAGGGGAACGGGGTTTCTGTGTTAAAGGCACGTGACTGGATAGACGAACCGTTTCTGCTGATGATGGCGGACCATCTGGTCGATCAGGAAATAATTCAGGCCTTGTCCAAGCAACCTTTGGTGGACGGGGAGGTGATCCTCGCGGTGGACACCAATCTGCAGAATCCCATGGTCGATCTTGAAGACGTTACCAGGGTCCACGTGGAGTCCGGGAGGATCCTCGACATAGACAAATCAATGGCAGAGTACAATGCGTTTGATACCGGTTGCTTCCTCTGCACCCCTACAATTTTTGATGCTCTGGAAGAAGCCCGGGACAGGCACAATGACACAAGCTTGTCCGCCGGAATCCGGGTGCTTGCGAAAAAACAGAAGATCCGGGCCCTCCCGGTTCGAAACTTCTGGATCGATGTGGACGATCAAAAGTCTTTCGAAAAGGCGGAGCAGGAACTGCTGCAGATCCTGAGGGGTAAATCGCACGACGGGCCGGTTTCACGCAGACTGAACCGCCCCCTGTCCATCCGCTGCTCCCGGATTTTGGTTCGCTACCCGGTCACCCCCAACCAGATTTCATTGTTTTCGTTCCTCCTCTCAGTGCTTGCAACCGTGCTCTTTGTCCTTGACGGTTACGCTTTCTTGGTCCTAGGAGGCGTGGTCGCGCAGGCGTCATCCATTATTGACGGATGCGATGGGGAGGTGGCGCGACTGAAGTACCTGTCCTCAGAGTACGGAGGATGGTTCGACGCGGTGCTGGATCGTTACGCGGACGCGTTTCTGCTGTTCGGACTGACCTGGCACGTCCATGGCCACAACCCCTCACCGCTGGTGCTGGTTGTCGGTTTTCTGGCAATCATCGGTTCGTTCATGGTCAGTTATACCGCCGACAAGCATGACAGGTTGATGAAAAGCCGTATCGACAAGGGCATACGCATCGGACGAGACATCAGGGTGTTCCTGATTTTTTGTGCCGCCCTGTTGAATATGCCTTATCTGATACTCATGGCGATCGCGGTTCTGATGAACACCGAAGCGATCCGCCGAATCATCGTCTGCAGGGAACATGAAGAGTCTTGAATGCGCCAAACGCAAAATCCGCATGGTGATTGCACGTTCAAAGGTTCCGGAAGATCCAGTCCATGCCGAGAATGTTCTTGAATGGGTGCTGAAACTGAAAACTGACGCCAGCGAAGCACTGCAACTCGCTGCACTGGCACATGACATCGACCGGGCTGATGAGACAAGGAAAAAGCGCCGAGAGGATTTCAACGATTATGACTCGTTCAAGTTGGCCCATGCCGTCAACGGGGCAAAGATGCTCCGCGAAATATTGGAGTCTTGCTGCCTCGAGCCCTCCTTGGTCGAGGAAGCGTGCCGACTGGTAGTGCGGCATGAGTTTGGGGGCGATCCTGTCTCCGATCTGCTGAAAGACGCTGACAGCATCTCGTACTTTGAGGTCAACCTGCCCTTGTACTACCAAAGGGAGGGTTACGAAGAAACACTGAGGCGTTGTGTATGGGGCTATCACCGGCTCTCCCCAACAATGATGACAAGGTGCAAAATGCTGAGTTTCCCGGACCCCACCTTGTCCCAGCTTGTGCGTGAAGCCTTGGCGATTGCGGAAACGGAGCAAATGGAAGGCTGAAACCACTACCTTCTTTGCTTAACGAATGTGAGTATTTTTTCAAACCCGGAGGCTTCCTCACATCCCAGGAGGTCTCTCAAAAGATCAACCCTGAGGCATCCGTCCAAGCAGGCTTGAGATGTCTTCAGCACATCTTGCTTGCTTGAAACGGGAACTTTTTATTAAGGAGAGAAAATGAGTGAAAGAGCTAAAATTGCCATCCTAGGATCCGCCACCATCGACAAGATCATCAAGGATTTGAAAATTTCGCAAAAGATTGGTGGAACCGTGACCTATGGGGGCATCACCTTCCAAAAGCATGGGATGCCCACCGTCTTGGTCACCAACATCGCCCAGAAGGATGGCAGGATTCTTAAGACCCTGAATCAGCTAGGGCTGGAAGTGATTTCCTTCCCCAGCGAAGAAACCACCTCCTTCGTCAACCACTACAAAGGCGAGACGCGCTGGCAGGAAATGCACACCAAGGCTGCTCCGATCACCCTGGAGCAGGCCCTGCCCGTCATCAGGAAGGTGGATCATGTTCACCTGGGGCCCCTGCATCCTGAAGACGTGGTTCCGGAACTGTTTGAGGAACTGGCCCATAATTCCTGCCTCGTCTCCCTTGATGTGCAGGGATACGTAAGGGAAATCAAGAAAGGTCAGGTTCAGCTCAAGATCTCCGATATCCTGCATAAGGTGCTCCAGGCTGCCCAGGTCATCAAGGCGGATCACGACGAACTGGAGGCCATTCTAAAGGCCTACCGGATGGACCGGGAGACGCTGAAGAAGGTCTATGGGCTTGAGGAACTGGTGATTACTAGGGCAGACATGGGGGGGGCCGTGGTAGCTGGAGAAACAGTCCACTACCCTGCCGAACTCGTGTCCCAGGTGGTGGATTCCACTGGAGCCGGCGACGTGTTTTTCGCTGCCTACCTTGCAAAACGGTATCACGAGGATGAAAGCATTGCGGAGTCAAGCCGTCATGCAGCCTCTATAGCGGCAGCCCATGTGGAGGGAAGGTACCTCCCTGTGGATGCCCTGGACCTCTATCCGGCCCCCTGGTGCTACGCCCCTACCCCTAAACATCCGGGGAAAAACCTTCCGATGAAACCTGTATACACTTAATTGGGATTGTCGATCTGTTACTAGGAATTCTTTCTTTGCAAATAAAGCTATTCTAACTGGTGTTTTGCCAGAAATTTCTGAAGAGGGACTGACAATTGGAGGACAGTTTAATGATGAGGCCTGGAAACTGGGACGGTAAAATTCTTCAGCCCCAAAAAGGGTTACGGGTTCATTGCCATTAGTGATTCGGATAAGGACATCTTTCTCCACAAAACCGTCCTCTAGGTGTCACTGTAAATAACGGTGATAAGGTGGCTTTTGAGATCATTCAGGGGCCAAAGGGACCGAACGCAAAGATCACCAAAGTGATAGAGGGGGTGTCAGCGAGGTGATTGTTTCATTGAGGATGTCCCGGTTGCCTATCTCCCTGGAGCATCCAGCTCATGCATCACGATCAGGCCAGTGCAGAGCAGCTCATCTTCAACCATAGTTTTCAAATACACCATTAATTGTTATATTATTACAGTATTTTAATTGATAGGGGTGGTGCACAAAATTGACCTCCAAGGATAGTAAGGACAACCGGCCCCTCTATTTTGGAGAGAATTAAGCTAAGGACTCCAATTGAAGGGTCGAACGTTTTATTGTGAGAGGATCTAAAAAGATTTCAAAACTTGTATGGATCAATTTAGTGGTCAAATAATTCCTATCT
>Ga0187833_10005214_pt1 | contig 12344 bp, 4 predicted proteins | sample ETNtaG_37_FD_167968 | JGI IMG/M metagenome (GOLD analysis project Ga0187833, IMG submission 167968) | Marine microbial and viral communities from oxygen minimum zone, Eastern Pacific Ocean - ETNP2014_SV_400_PacBio MetaG (Illumina Assembly) | ecosystem: Environmental > Aquatic > Marine > Hypoxic... | reverse complement strand
CTGCTTTAGCCCACGCGATAATCTGTTTATCGTCAACCTTCCTTAACTCCGCATAGAGCCTTTCGGGCTCAGCATTTAGAATGTCAAGCATCGCTGCGCGGTCATCATCCCCTCCACGCCGGGAGCGCATGCCCTCTCCCATTTGGAGGGGAATCCTTGTCGGATCGATCATGTCGTCGTCGTCGGATTCCTGGCCACGGTGGGTCAAATTGGGTTCGCCTACCCGGCTAGGCACCCACGATCCCGGTTCCGGCATATCTACTCGCTCTACATACGTTTCATGTTCCTCGAGTACCTCTAACAGTTTCTCGTCTTTTACGATCTGGTCCGCAAGATGCTGAAGTCTGCGTTCGCTATCTGTAACCTGCTGGTCGAGCCACTCTTGTTCACCCCTGACAATGGCTTGTCGTCCACGGTCTATGTCCGGCAGATCCTCCGACATGCTCTGCGTCAGGAATTCGAGTCCCGCCTGACGTTGCAGAGAAGCATTTGTTGGTTGTCCGTTGTCGTTGGAATGCCGATGCTTCGGTTTGCCACTCCGTCGTCCCTGAACCACAAAATGCCTGGCATCTGCATCCAGTTGGACCCGTTCCGCTTCGACGGCCTCCAACAGAGCCTTGTTTGTCCTGATGTCCTCTCGTACTTCCCTGAGGTGGGTATCCATCAATGGGAGGTTGTCGGGTCCTAGTGCGTGGCGATAGTCCTCCCACTCCGGATCAGTGAAGCGAATCTCGCCTCTTGGCAGGTAGCCGGTGCCACCGCCTCGGCTGCGCGGGTCGCGCACCGTGTGTCCTTCGCGATGCAGGCTCCATTCACCCTTCCTCGGGTCTATTGCGTCCACGCCGTGGGCATCGACCCACTTGCCGGGAATGTCTACAGGAAGGTCACCGTTTTCATCGAGGTCGCCATACCGGACGTAACGTTCCCCGCCGCCGAGTCTCGCCCTGGGATTGACAAGACGACCCTGTGACCTCTCGCCCCTCTTCCGTGGTCCCCCGTCACGAGGTGGAAGTGGCGGCCTCTTTGCTTCTACCCGGTGACCAGCGCCCGTGTCGGAGAGACGGTCCTGCCGGAGAATTTCTTCGTGTACGGCTTTCTGCCACTTCTCAAAGGTGCTGAAGTTATCTCTATCGAAGTCAGGATTTTCCCTATTCGCCTGTTGGAAGCCCCTGTCCCTGAATGAACTCGGGCGCTTGATCTCCGGGTGATGTCGTGGATCCAACCGTTCCTCAGGACGATCCCTGTCCGGCTCTTCCCGACCTCGTCCAGCCCTCAACTTGCTCAGTTTGCGGTGGGTTCCTGCCAGAAGTTGTTCCAATGTGGACGGAGTATGTTCAGCGCGTCGCTTCGGTCGAGTGTCTCGGTCTGCATCCCACGGATCAGGATCAGGTGGCATGGCGCGCCCTTCAATGCCAAATAGTTTCCTGTTTTCGTCGGTGTCCTCAAGAAGCCTGTAACCATTGGGCATCCGAATATATCCGTCCGGAGCGGGCGCCAGCGGGGGGCCATTGCCCTGCGTATGCTCTATCCAACGTTCCCTATCGCGCTCCTGTTGAGCGTCAAACCGCTCCTCGCGTTCTCGGTCTTCTCTGCGGTTCCTCCACGCACGGGTCCCGGGGATGTGCTCGCGCATGGAGCGCATGCCGCCGTCGGGGTCCCGTCGTGAGGCCAGACCGCTATCTCGCCGGTCTCGCCATTCGTCGTAAGGATCAGGACCCTCATCTGCGCCGTAATCCAGCATGGCGTCGGGATTATCCACCGCGTAGTTGTAGGCGATGCCCTCAACCTCGTTGCGAAGTTCCTCAGGAAGATCCCGAATGAGCGTCTCATCTATCAGTCGATCGCGCTCATCATCGTCGTCGCCAAACTGCTCGAAAATGCGCTCCAGCCCACGGATTTCAAATTCGTCGTAAATCTGTCCAACCGTCTGGTCAAGAATGTCTTTCTCGAAACGCTCTATCCCACGCTCGATGTCCATTTCCCTAGCGGGATTATCGTCCGGCTGTAACCAGATATTCCCGTAGGCGTCGTCTCGTCCCGCCGCGCGGCTCCATCCCCTTCTTGGACTGGCGTACATGCTGCTGCCACGCCTGGAGGCCAGACCGCCTTGCCGCTGTCTCATAGCGGCACGGTCGCGATCAGCAGGGGTACGACGTGTAGAGCGAGCGCCGGGGAGATCTGGCTTGCCCGGCAAAGCAGGACGTTCCCAAGCGGTGCCTTCCTGAACGAGCATGTCGAGATCGGCATCTCGTGCGTCGGGATCAAATCCCATTGCACTGCGTCCAGCCGCCCTTCCGATACGTCGAGCGCGGCGAGCCCCACGCCCAATCTGGCGACCCAACGCCTTGGTCTGCATCTCTTCTTCGGAGACCGCATCCTCGTTGCGATAACGCTGGGTCAAGATGAGCATCTTGGTGTTGAGCAGTTCCTTCGCCGTCCTACGGGTATGAGAGTCGTCCGGGGTGAGACGGCCGCCTGACAGGCGAGTCTTTAGGAGCAAACTGGAATGACGCGAATCGGCCAAGAAGGCATGCGCCTTGTAGTTGATGGCCAGTTGGCGTGATTTCTTAGAGATTTTTACTAGAGGAACGTGGGTCAGTCCGATTCCGGTGGAGTTGTTGGGAAGCCATTCAGACTCAACGAGAACAGACATCTCGGGTGAGGGGATTGTTTCAGGAGACTTTTCGAGCATCTCTTCGACATCGAAATGCAGTTGTCCGAAATGTCCCAGTTCTACTTCGGGCGGCAGACCCTCTTCGAGCGTTTTGATTTCACCATCGTTGTACAGGTCGGCCCATTCGGATCCCGCAGCATGGAATCCGTAACAAATGGAACCCGACCCGTTCCTGACAACAAGACCGAATGGCTCATCGCGGATGGTGTCAGTGGCTACTGCGTAGTACTTCACTTTCCTCCTCCGACCATATCGATAATGCGTTTGAGGCTGCCCCTCAAGATGCTAAGCCGGGTATCAAAAATGGTTTCGATAATTGCAAGGTGAGCCTTTTCGGCGGGAGACAGTTCACCGTTCCTGCTGAGACTCTGACGGAATATACTGGTATCAAACGTTTCTGCACGCTGAATCAACTTGGTCATCTGCTGCTGGACAAGTTTCTGCTGCTCCGCTTGAAGGGAGTCAAAGTACTTGCCGTAAACACCTTCCGGCAGCAGGGAGCGCATCTCTTCTATTCGCTGTTGCGCAGCCTTTCTAATCTCAAGTTTATCTAATGGAACCAAATCTGAGGGATTGTTTGCTGCAACCAATCGCGTTTTATCTTCGTTGCTTACTGTCGAAAGGGATGTTGGCAGCCTCTTATTGATTCCAGTTAGAACATCTGCGATCAACATAGCAGTCATCTCTCGTGGGGATGCGTTATTAACAGTCTTTCGTCTGTCTACGGCTCCACCATCTAATGTTGAGGCTGCGTCCTGCAAAAGGTAGCGACGCTTATCTCCTTTACCAACGAATGCAACATCTGGAGAAGTCAAACCCAGGTGATGTTGTATTTCGGAAGCAAAAGCAGCATGGAGATGTTCGAAGTTGTTCTTTGAACTCCTAATAGTGTATTGTCGTTTCTGTGGAGTTGTAACCAGTTTCTTTGTTACCTCCAAAGCGTTCTTCTCTCGGAGAACCTCTTCAAGGATGGAAGGAGCAATGTCCGACAAGTTGCCACCCTGCGCAATATGGGCCAACGCTTCGTCGACGCTGGTGATTTTCTCCGATTCTGGTGCTTCTGCTTCCGGTGCTTCCGGCGCTTCCGGCGCGCGTTCCGTTACTCCCGCCCGGGTTGGCCGAGGCGCCCGAGCAGCGCCGCCTTCGGTCACCTGGATGCCATCGCCGGTTTCCTCGGAGACGTACTGGAGTCGAGATAGTTCGTCGTCTCCGGCTTCCTTCTTCATTGCGGCGTTGACTGTGCGGCCGAGTTTCCTTCGTTCACCGACGGTGAGTTCTCTTACCTTGGCTATCGACACGCTTGTGCCGTCGTCTCGCACATAGGTCAGGTTGGTAACGCCGGTATTCGATAGGAGGCCAAGTTCTTCTCCGCCTATTCCATCTGATCCAATGGTCATCAGGTAGGTCGCACCTTCCATGTCCCTGCTGTCGGGAATGGTTCTCAGTACTGCCGGCGTGACGACTGGTTCCAGATCGAATCCGTCTCGACGAATCATGCGGTGGGCTTGAATGTCTGGTTTACCCATCTGGGGGATCAATTGTTGAACTTTTTGTCTCTGGAGTTGTCTGTTGGCGGCACCGACTCGGGGAATAGTTCTGTTCGGATCACGCCTCTCGCGTTGATCCTGGATGTCTCGTCCACGACCCATCGCTATTGGCTTGACGGCCTGCGACCCAACTGCCCTCGCGCTGTCGCGACGAATGGCTGCGATGGTCTCGCCAAGAATGCTGGGGAAGTCGAACAACTGCTGACCACAGGTAGAAAGTTGAGAGTCGGTAAAGCGTCCCCCAAACTGATAACCCTCTGGGCAGCGGTAGGACCGCTCCCGTCCACGAATGCCGCGACCCGGCAGACCACCAAAACCCGGAGTTAGTGCTGAATAGAGCCTGGATCTCACTGGGCTGCGAATTCGGCTGATATTGCCGGGCGTCACCGCGGAGCCAACAGCCTGCACTGCCTGTCCCAGCCGACTGCGAGCGCCGATTAAACCGACCCGCTTTACGCTGTATTGCCGGGTGTTCCCGTTGCGCTTTGACAATGCCTTGTAATTGATAACTGACTCAATGTCAGCGCGATGGCCACAAATGAATCCGGAGGGTCGTGGCTGCGAGAGGTCGACGAGAATAACTCGTTTTACGGTGATAGTTACATCTTCACCAGGACAGCAAGATGCGTCCTTTGTATAGGTGTAACTAACTTCCATTACTCACACCCACAATCGCCAGGGGAGAAATCCACACTTACCAAACCGCCAACTTCATCCTCTCCTTCTAGTTCCCAACTCTCATAATTTCTAAGGTAGGAAACGAAGTCAGATTCCATGTCTACGAAGTCGCGAAGCACATCCGAAGCGTGCTTGAAATCAGCATCGGTTACTACTGGATTATAGTTCCTAGCACCCAGTGAATCTTTGACCTCTAGGAAATCCCCAAAGAAGAAATCTTCTTCATAGACCAATTCGTCACCGAAAGCATCTTTCTTTCCTTTTTTGATGCGCTTTTTAAAGCGTTTGCGCATCCGCTTTCCCCACTCGGCGTCTGTCCATCCCAACTTCCTGAGTTTCCCCTTGCAGTTCTTCATACCTGGATGATGGCACCCTTCATTGGGCCACTTGCCGGTGGTTTCATGATGTAGCCATGCGCAGATTCTTTCCAGTGGGTACAACTCTGGATGGTTGGCAAGAATGACTCGGCAGCGTGTGAACCCACCGGGCTTTTTCATGATCGGCCTCCAGTAGCGGAGAAGTCTTTCGAGATTTCCACGACGAGGACCACGGCCACGAGTGATAGAAGTTAGTCGCTCCTGCGGAAGGTCCAGCAGGATGTCCTGCGGTCCCTTAATCTGATAGTCAGATTCAGTGTCCATTACGCCCGCTTAGTATTCTGCGTAGAGTTGGTTCGAGCCCAATGGAATGACGCATCTTCCATAGGGTGGCATCCTGTGTATCTCTGAAATCGTGGCCGAGTGTTGGCATGGATAGATCGAATGTGGTTTCTTCGATGAGGGTGCGTCGCTCATCGTGATGGGGGTCTGTGCCCGTTTCCAGTTCCCGCATACGGCCAATGAATTGGTCGATACTTTCGTCTTCACTTTGCTCGATGATGCCATCGAACAATTCATCTCGCCTGGCACGCCAGCGTTCGTCAGCCATGTGCTTCCTGCTTCGTAGTATTTCGTGCCAGTCGTTCCATCTCAAGACTCTGTTGGAGCAATTCTTCCCTGCGAAGATATTCGTCACGAGGCAGGTGGATTCGACTAATCCTGCTTGTATCTATATTAACCTTTGCGGTGAACGGCTGGTTGCGCCTCAGCCACGCAGTAACTTTCTTCAATGCGGTATGTTGCACGGAGTCTACGGGGGGTCTGATAGTCAGTCCTGAGGAGAGTGCCGCGCCGAGTTCGGCGAAGAACTCGTGATGGCGAGCATTCATCCCGTTAACTAATGGTGTCATTCCGGGCGCCTGGTTCGGTCTTTGATCAATCCATCCCATGTAAGGAGCCCAACTCACCGTGCGTCCTCCGGACAGAGTTGACTCAATACCGATGTCGTCTAGTAGATCCATTATTCCATCAATCTCTGCTTCGCTGAGATCGTCGAAATGGAATGCCGATCTGCCAACGGCTTCTAGATACTGTGAAATGTTTTTGAGTTGGATCTCTCTCTGATCGCCAGATGCACTTCTTGCCCGTCCTATGACTTTATCCGTCCAGTGCTCTACGAGTTCCTGTAGTGCCTCGCCCACTTCTGCTGCTGGTAGGTCCTCGTCCAGGAAGGGCATTATGTCGCGCCCCTTGCCGATCTTCGGTGGCGTATCCGGCGGAATGTCTGCCAGAGTTCTTCCCGGAGTGCCTCCCGACATGAGGCTTTCCTTGTACCAGTTGTTAGGACCATAATCAGGTATTTGGCCTACAGTTCTTGCCATGGCATCGATGAGAACACGAGCGCCCTCAGGGCTGAGTGGGGGGATGATCGCGTCTCTACCCATTTCCGGGTCCGATCCGACCACGCCGTGCATATGTATTTCGGGTGTTCCGTGTCCGAGCATTATCTCCAGTGCGTCTGGCGTGTAAACAAAGTTATTTAAGACATTCGCGCTGGAAGGCGAGGAAGTTGACGCTTGATGTTCTTCAACGTCTATGAGGGACCGTCCGGACAGGGGCTGGACATAGCGGCCGCCGTACTTCCCACGTCTTCCGGGTGCGTCATGCGACAGAGTGACTGCCCACAGCGGGGTTCTTTGCGGCCCACCGCCGACATCTGCTCCGGCGAATGGGTTGCCGCTGGCGTCCAGATAAGCGTGTTCAGAACCGAACACGTTGAGCAGGTGTTGGCGTGTTAGCGACTCTCCGGCGCTGACCGGGTCACCTGGCATTGCATCGCGATCGCTTATCCGCGGATCGAGGTCTTCTGGGTCAAGATCGAGAATACCCTCCAGGCTCGAACTGGTGAATACCGGATGGCTGTTGAGGAAATCGGCGATGTCGTCCGTAATGAGAATTGGTTCGCCGTCTGCTCCCATGATTGGTTGTTTCAAATGTTCGATAAGACCCTCCATGGACGCGCGACCGCGGTCCCGTATGTCCCGCAGGTCGGCGCTGCTGCCATTGGGCGTGATGGTTTCGGGTGAAACCATGCCCACGATGGCTGCTGTTTTGTTGCCGTTGAGATATGCCACATACTTCGGAAACCGTCTGGCTAGGCGTTCCGACACGACGGCTTCCAGAGCGCGTCGCCTCTGTCGGTCGGTCATGTTGGTGACCAGTTGCTCTCTAATAAATCTCTCCAAGCCCTCCATGGTGGTCCCACCCTCGCCAACGTGTTTCTTGATGGCCGCAATGAGATCTTTGCGCATTGCCATGTAGTGGTCTGCGTGAGCGAATTCGTGGTGTGCGATATTCGCTGAGGCGTGTCGCGTTGCTTCTTCGTGCTGTTTTCTGACTTTTCTTTTGCGTCGGGTTGCTCTAGGGACGCCTACATGTCGTTCCAGCCGGGGGTCTTGAACGCCTTGGGTGGTATGTGGGGTGTACCAATTGTCCGTTGGATCGAGTTCCCATCCCTGGTCGCTATCCATCATGTGCGGTTCATCTAGTTCGGCCATGAAACTCATGTAGACGCGTCTGGCCATCATGTCCATGGCGCCGCTGGTGGATTGTTTCGGGTCTGCTCGTGGGCTGAAGGGAGCGTCTAGAGAGGCATCCCAATAGCGTTTCCCGTCTTCCATGCGGTTAGCCATGGGGGATTTCTTATCCGGATCATTCCGCCTATGGTCGTTTTCGGCCAGGGGAGTATCTGCCTTGTAGGCGATTTGAATTGTTGGTTTTTCGTCTTCTTTGAGTATCAGTTCGCCGTTCTGATCAAAGTCAAACAGTGTTCCATGCTCGTACATCGCCCATCCGTCTGCGTGTATGCTGACTTGCGGAAGGTCATGCTCGTCTCGAGTTCTAAAACTATGAACTTGCAGGTTTGCATCCTGAAGGTTGGGATTGAGACGCAAGTGCTCCAAGAGCGCATAGCCAACTTCTCTTTCTATCGGACTCAATTCGGCCTTGAGGTCACCTCCTTCTTTGAGAAGACCCCGGGCCGCGGCGTCGAACTCTGAACTCCCGTCAGCAAATCCGGGATGGGCTTTTTCGAGAGCCGCTTGCAACTCGCCACGGGTATGAATCGGCTCGCCGTTGCTGTACGCCTTTTCGACCGCCCTGTGTTCGGCATCCAATATCTGCCGTGATTCCTTGGGGCTGATATCGACATAGCGGTCTGGATCCTTATGGAATTCTCTCCAGCCTTTTCCGTCACGCGTTTTCCATCCGCGCGTAGAGGCATCGCCACCATCTCTGTGGCTCTGAAAACCTTGCTGTCGGGCGCGGCGTTCCATTCGTCGAGGCGAATCAGGCACACTTGGAAGCGCCGGCCGCTCCCAAGGAGTGCCCTCTTGAACGATCATGTCCAAGTCAGCGTCAATGGGAGTGGGGTCGAACTTGCCTCCCCGGGCAAGACGCCGACCGGCCCTACCGATTCCCCGGCCGAGTGCCTTCTCATGGAGACCCGCCGCTAGGAGACCCTTGAACTCCGAGGCTCGGTTGCTGCGCTTCTCGTTGGCCTTTTTCCGTTTCTGATGCTCAGGAAAGTCCGTAACGACAGGAACGCTCAGTAACAGTTCCTTTCGCGGCTCAATACTGTGCTCTTGGAATACCCTGCGCCAACGATTCGCAAGTTCTCCGTTTTGGCCATACCATAAGAAGTCATGAAACTTGGTGTTAGTAATCTTCTTCCAACCCTTATCCCCTGAAACTTTTCCCATGTATGAGAACAGGTCTACGAAGATAGGTTCTTGGTTTGATCGAACGATGACACCATCGTGGTCATCTTCTTTATCGACAAGGAAATAAATCCTGTCGTCATAATAATCGGCCACATGGATAGCGCGCATCAGACCACCGAGACTGCTGGATCGTAAACGGGAGCAGGCCGACGAATGGTGTCTACCAGCGTCTGCCTTCTTCTAATAATGTCTGCTCTGATCAGGTGTTGTAGCAGTTCATAAACGTTGCTGTTGGGGCTGGGCTGGGTCCCGCCCCAGGCGGTCGGCGGGAGGGAGAGCCATGTTGCTGGGTCGAAGTAATCGATAGCGTCATGGTTTGGGAAAACTGTTTCGAGACCTAGTTTTCTGAGTTCACGCTTCTTCTCTAACATCCCTAAATAGTTTCTCATATAGGTCGCGTAGTGGTGACCCGAAGATCCGTAATCAGATAACAGTTGATCCAATTCTGTATCCGAGAGATTGAATGATGCTAGGGCATCTAAGAGTTCCTGGTTATTGCGACCCAGGTCTCCGGGAGCCAATTCATCGGGAACATTAAACGTTCCAACGGGCATGCTTACATGCTCAACATCTTCGAAATCAAAGCCTCCCGGCACGAGCGCTTCGGCGTACCGTTGGGATGCGCCGGCTGCCTGCGCTGGACTCACACCCTGTTGGACTGCTCTTTGATGAGCGTCCGGATCGAGCACTCCGCTCCAGTCGCCTGTAAGACTTCCATTCAGGAGAGACATCACATGCGCTCGGTTCTCTTTGCGATTGCGACCCACATGATTCGCACTAACTGTTGTCTCTGGATACAGTATTGCTGCGAGTAAGTCGTCAGCGTTCGTTGAGGTCATGCCGGTCGGTCGCTTGGCTCCCTGAAGTGCAGAGTCGCCGAATATGACCGAGGAGTCGTTGGCGCGATCTGCTTTCAATACGAACTCAATCCCTCCTCCATCTAAACCCCCGCCATATACCCATGTTGCTGGTCCACTTGGGGCGATCTCACCCCAGTAGTCGGGGAGGAAATCCGGGTCGGTGTTTCTAAAATTAGGACGGTTCTTGTCCTTGTTGGCTTTGATCCATGCGGCTTTCAGTTTGCGGTATTCCTTATGGTCGAGAGAACCGCTGACGGGTCGGACATCCGCAGGGGCGTCTAGGGGGATACCCCATGTCAGTTCCAGTTCCCGGCGGGCATCCGCCGGGGACATATCTGAAGCCGCCTCGTGTGTTGACTTGATCCGCCTGTCCGGATCCGCGAGTATCTCATCGACCTTCCCACGCTTGGCAGCAACGCGAATCCTGGGGTCGAAATCGCTCACATACTCCCGTGCGGCTTGCCTGAGACGGTCTAGGATTTCTTCGTCGGTATTGTCTGCAATGAATCTGCGAACCGCCTTCGGCAGGGGAACGTCCCCGTCTCCACCTCCTCCACGGAAATGTTCGATCGCTCCACTCGCCGAATCTAGGGCACGCCCGACCTTGTTCTCACGGGTGTCAACGGTCCAGTCGTGCATTCCTCCTCCGAGGGGCCTCTGGGGGTCTGTGGCTTCTTCAACGAACACATCGTCGGGAACGAAAATGTCACCCGTCGTGCCGCCGACCCGCCTCCTGGCCACTCGCCTTTCTTCGTCCTTCTCCTGCATGCGAGCCCTGACGTTGCGGTCAGTACTACCCCGGGACGACTGCAGCCCTATCTGATTGTTCCTGTTGAATTCCCGGCGATCACGTCGCTCTATTCCCGCTAGATAATCAAAGTCTTCAGCAAGTTCTGCTAGTTCGCCTTCATCCTGGGTTCTTTTACGGGCACGCATGTTTTCCGTTAGGCGTTCCTGCTGTTCCCCAAGGCTCGTTCGCAACTCATCGCTACGACGAGAAGCCAAACCGCCTACCCGATTGTATTCGTCCGTGATTTCATCCACGCCCCTTTTCTCCTGATCCCGCTGCCAGGCGGCTTCCCCATAGTTCTTCCAGAGGTTGTGCGTTAATACTGCGTCGCCTCTCCTGTCGGCAGGTTCTGATTCTCCACCTTCGAACAAAACTTCGTCACCGAGGGTGACGGGCACATCGAATGGAAGAAACATAGAATTTCCAGTATTGGCGTCGTCGTCTGTTATGGACATTCCACTCTCGACGCGAAGCGCCAAGTCGTTAACTACTCTTTGACGGAAAGCCTGTTGCGCCGGAGTGCGCTCGGGGGGATCGGCCGTGGTGATCTGGTCTGGATCCAACACCACATAGGAAGACTGCCGGGGATCACCGGAGTTCATGTTGCCAACCTGAACCCGATCTCTTCCTTGAGGCCGGCCCATGTAGGCTTCCTTGATAATCATGCCGTCGTAGCCGAAACTTTTAATCCATTCCCGCGCTATCTCATCGCTGCGGGTGCCGACCCCCTCCCCGCCCACCGGATCGTCTCCGCTCCTGAATTGCATGAGGGTGCTGTCTTCCAGTTGTTCGGCAGTGAGCAGCCCGGTTAGTTCCGGATTCCCATAACCATTGTCGTTGAAGTCTTGCCAACTTTGCTGGAAAGGCTTGCGTCCATGTTCTTTCTGGTACTCATGCCATTTCACGACACGCTTCAATTCGTCCATGAAAGACCCAATGAACCCGCCCGGGTCGTAGTAATCGTCGTCGTTTCTCGGAAGGTACAGCAGGCGCTCCATAGAGGATTCGTCACCTCTGATTAGGTCAAAAAGTTCCGGTTTCCTACGCAGATATTCCGTGAACGCTTCTTCATACACATCATCAAGTCCCAATTCAGAAATGAGAGCCCTTTGACGTAGGAGTCCGACGGTCTGTAGATCGTCAATGTGTGCGGGATTGTTCATTCTGATATGCACAACCTTCACATGGTTGCCCATCCCTGAGGCAGTTTGTTCAAACGGAGAGAAATGGAAACCAATACCGGAATCAGGATTCTTCACCCTCGCTGTCCCGGCGCCGCTAAGGCGTACCCCGAACTCAAACTCGTCAAACTCCACTGGTGATCCGTGATACAGGATGTCGGTGGGGAGAGGCGCTGCCATCTCGCGGTGATCGGAAGAAGTCCCCGGCCGTGGGTCACCCAACCTGGAATCACGCATCAGGAAGCCCGAATGGCGTAGTCTCCAATTATCTTTAAGGTGAAGTTCGTCGGCGACATAGTCCCTGTCCCTCATATGAACGGAGTAATCAGACCATGTCTCGGTTACGGGGTCGTATCGCCTATGGCTACCATCGGGATCGACAACTATTAGACCGAGTTCCCAATGAAACATGTCTTCTGGTACTTGGGAAAGATCGGGACGCCACCGCTCCCCATCCCACTGGAACATGACCCCGGCTCCATTGTCAACAAGCGGCAAATCTTCGAAGATGCCTT
>Ga0187833_10005213_pt1 | contig 12344 bp, 11 predicted proteins | sample ETNtaG_37_FD_167968 | JGI IMG/M metagenome (GOLD analysis project Ga0187833, IMG submission 167968) | Marine microbial and viral communities from oxygen minimum zone, Eastern Pacific Ocean - ETNP2014_SV_400_PacBio MetaG (Illumina Assembly) | ecosystem: Environmental > Aquatic > Marine > Hypoxic... | reverse complement strand
ACTGCTTGGTGAGGCGCGACCGATGATCAGCAGCATCACCGATATTATCTCAGCACAAACAGCTGGCAAACCTGATCGACTGTCTTGGCGTAATATTATTTCTGGCAACAAAACTAAACGTCCAACGCGGATAATCGTCATCCAACCCAAAACGGATTTCGGCTCCTTCCAACCAGGAGTTGAGGCGATCAAACGCCTGCGCGAGATAGGCCGGGAATTAAAATTAAGGCATAAGTTCGGTGCGCGGCTGCGCCTTACTGGCTCAGTTCCTTTGGCCGAAGAAGAGCTTGAAAGTGTGGTTGATGGCTTAGGATTGGCGGGCCTTCTGTCTTTAACACTCGTCCTCGTTTTACTTTTTTGGGGCTTAAAATCGCTACGGCTGGTCTTGGCAACGCTGGTCACTTTAATTTTCGGCCTGGTATGGACAGCGGGATTTGCCACGCTGGCGGTCGGCACACTCAATCTTATTTCAGTTGCCTTTGCCGTATTGTTTATTGGGCTGAGCGTCGATTTTGGTATTCACTTTGCGCTACGATACCGCGAGATTTCTGATAATCCTTTAGACGCTCTTACGAGTACTGCGGAGCGGGTTGGCGGAACGTTAAGCTTGTCGGCGGTAGCCGCAGGGATTGGTTTTTTTTCTTTCCTGCCAACCGATTATATCGGTTTAGCTGAGCTCGGGCTAATTGCTGGCGGCGGTATGTTCATAGCTCTTTTTGCAAATCTTACGCTTTTGCCGACCTTGATATTCTTGATGCCGCCAGGACCTAGCCCAACGACAACACCGGTTAAAATTCCATCTAACACCAAAACTCACCGGCCAATTATTGGTGTGGCTACCCTCCTCGCTGTCTTGTCTCTTTTTATTGCGCCAAAAGTAATATTTGATTTTGACCCCTTAAATTTAAAAGATACCCGCACGGAATCCGTTGCAACATTCTTTGATCTCATGGCAAATGGAAATGGCAATCTCTACAGCATTACGGTCCTCGCCAAAGACTTGAGCACGGCTGAACAATTGGCCGAGCGGGCAAAAAAGCTGCCAGAAGTGGATAGTATCGTCACCTTATCCAGTCTAGTGCCTACCGAGCAAGACGACAAGCTCGCTATTGTCGAAAATCTGACTCTTATTTTAGGGCCCGCACTCACTGGGCCATCCAAGGCAACTCAATCAACAGAAAATGAAAGGCTGAGGGCAACTATAAACCTCCAAAAAGAAATTCGCGCTTTCGCAAAGATATCAGCCAAATCTGAATTATCAAGCAGCGTGAAAAATCTTGGTGCGGCTCTCAATAATCTTTTATCAACGGAAAATCCTGACCATGCCTTGGTAAATTTGGAACACCGTTTGCTGGCCAGTTTGCCCGGTCAATTAACGCATTTAAAAGCATCGCTCAATGCAGTGGAGGTTACGTTAAATGATATCCCACCGGCCTTACGCTCTCGCCAGATTGCTGCCGATGGCCGGGCCAAAGTCGAGATCAATCCGAAGGGCAATATGCGTGACCGTCATGAATTGGCGGCTTTCGTCAAAGCAGTTCGTCAAATTGCCCCGGCAGCAACGGGAACACCTGTTATTATTATAGAGGCCGGCAACACGGTCATCCAAGCCTTTAGCGCCGCGGCGGCAATTACTTTCGTGTTGATCGTTATTCTGGTTCTTGCTCTAACGCACAGCATCCGTGAGATCGCGCTTATTTTTGCACCACTTCTGCTCGCAGCCTTGTTCACCTTGGCTGCCTCAGTGCTATTCAACCTGCCGTTCAATTTCGCCAATGTCATTGTCTTACCATTGTTGTTCGGTCTCGGTATTGCCGGCTCCATCCACCTGGTGTTGCGGGATCGGGATCAATACAGCCAGAGCGTCATGTCCACGTCAACGCCGCGCGCCATTGTCTTCAGCGCCTTAACCACCATCGGCTCATTTGGCAGCATTGCTCTTTCCAGTCATCCTGGCACATCAAGCATGGGTGTACTACTCACCATCGCTATTGCATTGTCCCTAATCTGCACCTTGATAATCCTGCCAGCACTAATGGTTGTGTGGCCGAAAGCAGGTACTAAATGAGCACGCTCTTTCCCTTAATCCGGCACGTCTCCAACCCGGTCAGTAACGTCATTATCAAATTTCCGATTACACCCAACCAGATAACGAGTGCTTCTTTGGTTCTGGGATTAGCAGGATGCTTTTATATTAGTCGCAGCGGTTTTGAAGACCGGATAATCGGCGGTATATTTTTTTTTATAGCGTATATATTCGATAATTGTGATGGAGAAGTGGCTCGATATAAGAATTTATCGACAGAATTTGGCAGAAAATATGATTCCTTTGTTGATTGGATTATCCATGTTGGGTTTTTTGCCGCCCTCGGATATGGCATCAGCCAAGAATCCCAAAATAACATTTGGCTTTGGCTCGGTCTGCTTGGCAGCATCGGTGGAACGATAAATTACATCTTGGTTTTTTTCTTCGACGATCCAAATGCTTCTCAGGAATTAGCTGACACCTCACAACCAGAAACAATAGTAGAATATTTAGTCTTTGTTTTCCGCGAGCTATTCCGCGCGGATTTTTGTTTTATTGTCCTGGCATTAACCCTCTTGGATGTATTGTGGGTGCTGTTGCCCGCCGCTGCTATTGGTGCGCAGGTATTTTGGATTTTATTTTTAACTTCCCGCGAAAAAAATTATCACGAGTAGGTCAAAATGAAGATTTTCAAAATTATATTTTTTGTGGTCGGCTTGGCGCTCCTCGGATGGGTTATTCAGCAAACTAGTATCTCCGAAACATTGGATCTCGTCAGTCAAATCGGCTGGGGATTTTTACTCGTTTTATTTTTCTATTTCCTGGCTTTTCTGTTTGATTCATTAACGTGGCAAATAACCTTTATATCAGCGCCGCTGACGCCTAAATGGCTGTTTCGTTTTTTTAATATGCGGCTCGCCGGGGAGGCATTTAACAACACGCTACCTGCTGCCAGTATGGGCGGTGAGCCGGTTAAAGCGGTATTGCTCAAAAATCATTATGGATTTAATTATCGGGAAAGCGTGGCTTCGATCATCCTCGCCCGTACCATCAATTCCGTTGCCCTTATTCTGTTCTTAATCGCCGGCGTGTTCTTGATGCTTGATAGCGCTGTGCTGGATGAGAAATATAATTTGATTGCCAGCACCGGACTAGTTGTGATTACCGTTCTTATTTTTCTTTTTTTTGCCGTCCAGCGTTTTAAGCTTGCCAGTTTGACCAGCGCTGCACTCAGTAAAAACAAATTTTTCCAGAGGTTGGATGGTATTCTGCATCACATCAAGGATGTCGATGAAAAACTCGTGGAGTTTTACACATGCCATCACGCCCGAGCTACTTTTGCTTTTGTTTTAGCTTTTGCAAATTGGGTGCTGGGTGTAACCGAAATTTACATCACCATGTTTTTCTTAGGCCATCCGGTAACAATGACTGAGGCCTGGATCATTGAGGCGGTCGCTCAATTGGTGCGCGTCGCAACCTTTGTTATCCCAGCCAGTATTGGCGCGCAGGAAGGGGCTTTTATGGTCATCGGCGCAGCAGTTACCGGCTCGCCAACAGTCGGTTTTGCCGTTGCGTTGGTCAGGCGCGCCCGCGAGATTATTTGGATTGGTTGGGGTATGGCGGCTTTCTACATTGCCAAGCCAGACATCACCCACATTGAAGAAGAAACCTAAATTTAGTCCGCGATCAACTGATCTGCCTTTCTATTAAGACGCTCAGCTAATACGCCAACCCCTTTGGTTTTTAATATAGTGCGGTATTCCGAATGTTTCACCGATAATTCGCTGATCCCACCATCCAACAGAACATCAACAATTTTCCACATCCCGCGAATTTGCTTGGTTACGTAAGTCAGCCTACGTACCTGTTCCTGTTTGCCTTTATTCTTCGGCGGGCTGACAATCCGAGTGTGAATGAGTTTAGTCATACGTGGCCCCTCGCTTGATTTAAGCGTTTCAAACCGCTGACCGGAATAGTCCCTAAATCGAAACGTGTAGGTGGCAATACTCATCCGTCGAAAGGCTTCGGTAAGTTGACTTCTATGTTCTTCACTAGCTTTACGCCAGACGGTGCCCGAGGCCACCCTGATCATAAAACCAAGATCAAACGCCTCGACAATAGCCGGTTCCAGTTTTGCGTAGCGATCTTTCGCCCTTAATGATTTGGCTTCCTTCATCACGGCCAAAAGAACAGCATGAAACTCCTCAATAACTTTAGTCGGGGAAGTTTTTTTAGCTGCGCTTATAGTCGTGCTTAAAACCAAAGCAAGGATCAAAATAATAATCCTAATTTGCTTCATTCGGGCAAAGCCTTATGAACCAGATTTTTTAAATGGAATAACCGGCGAATAACTGTCGATTAGGTCATCATGGGCATCCAAAATTTTCACAATTTCGATGGAAATACGATTACAGCCATCGATCAAACGATCTGAAATCATTTCATCAAAATCTCTACCTTCCCCCTGCACAACATGCGTAAGGCTGCCGATAACTGTTTTGTTATCAGCAAAGATGGCAGTCCCAACACCGACAACGCCTAAATCAACTTCACTTTTGGAAATGCAATAACCAAGCCGCCGCATCTCTGCCAAATGCTCTTTGAAATCCTCCCATTCTTCGCCGAGGCCGGCCTTGGCAATCTCGATGCGATGATTGAGGAACAGCTTCACCAACCGGCGCTCAGGTAGATTGGCGAGAATAATTTTGGCGGTGGCACCATAAAACAACGGCATCGGGCGACCCCGCGCATAACTGATAATAAAATCGGAAATTAGTGGTTCCTGGTGGATACAAAGAACTTTTTCGCCATAAAGGCTACTCAACAGCAACACACTTTCGCCAAATTCCTGATGAAGGCCCGGCATAATATTTTGCGCCGCCATTAGCAATGGATCGGTGTTCCGGATTAGCCGGTCAAACTCGATAAAGCGGGGCCCCAGAACATGCGCGCCTTTGCCGATAGAGATCAACAGACCGGAATCGCAGAGCTCCTTAACATAACGGTAGGCAGTCGAGCGCGCATAGCCGGTCTCACGCGTGATTTCCTCAAGCGTCCAGATCGGTTCCGCTTCGGAATAGAGATCAAGTATGCTTAACAGGCGTTCCAGGCTAGACATCAGATTCCAAGATTTTGTTTAATGGTATTCTAGCAGACTTTTCAACTCTCTGCACGTTTTGCAACAATCGGGTCGCGTTAGGCGGTCGGTTTGTAATCGTGTAATTTGACATTCAACATCAATTAATTACCTTTCAAACAACAGGGAACAATAAAGGATTTTATAGCAATGGAAAAAGCAACTTTTGGCGCCGGTTGTTTTTGGGGCATTGAACATGCTTTTCGGAAAGTCGCGGGTGTTATCGAAGCACCGGTTGGTTATGCCGGCGGCATAACACCAGACCCGACTTATGAGCAAGTTTGCAGCGGTCAAACGGGCCATGCGGAAGTCGTTGAGGTAGAATTTGATCCGGCTAAAGTCTCTTACGAAGAACTGCTTGAGGTATTCTGGACCATCCACGATCCTACAACATTAAACCGGCAAGGCCCCGATATCGGCACCCAATACCGCTCGGTGATTTATTTTCATTCTGCTGAGCAAGAAAAAGCGGCTAAGGATTCTATAGCCGCTTTGGAAAACGGCGATCGGTTTCGCAATCCTATCGTCACCGAGCTCTCCCCGATTGATACATTCTATATGGGCGAGGATTATCACCAGCACTATTTCAAAAAGCAGGGCCAGCACTAAAATGGATTATCCAATGGCAGATGCAGAGATCAAAATTATCCCACTTGATAGCGCCACCCAATTGGATGATACGGCAGCCGACAATGTCTTTGTCATTGGCTCACAAGCGATAACGGGTCCAGCTCTCGGGCCGCCAAGGCTGGTGTCCGGGCAGTGATTTTCATGATACGGGCGTCGGTAAGGATGAAGCGGGACTGTCCGCCCTGCCCTATTTACAAAAACTGGGCATGGCTGCCGATTGCATTGACTCTCAAACTGCGTCGATTAGTGACGGCGAGGACATGCTGGCCCGGGGTGTTATTAGTTACTTTAACATACTCACTGAAGAGCTTGGGGTAGAAGCTGGGCAACCTTGCCAGGAAGCCGCCACGCTGTTGTGCAAAGCCAATCAATTCACCGGTGAACCTGACACCTCCGATGAACCGCTGTGCCATAAATTGGGCAAGATTAACGGCATCAGCGTCATTGGCCTCGATACCATGCTGCTTATCCAGGAAAATGACGCCGGGAAGATCATGCTGACTGGTTTCCACGGTGGCCTGGTTGGCGGTGTTTTTCTCGCTGGCCCACCCGTGGCATTACCGTCAAAGCCGCTATTTTCCACGACGCCGGCATGTGTCCCGATATCTCGAGCACCAACCGCCTCCCTGCCCTTGGCTTGCAAGACATTCCAGCCGCCACCGTCAGCGCCATGTCAGCCCGCATATCAGATGCAACTTTGATGTATGAAACCGGAGAACTTTTGATGGTCAACAAAACCGCCGAAAAATTAGGCGTGGTTATCGGTATGAGCGCTAAATATTTCTGCAAATTAATTGCAAATAGTTAGAGGCTGGCTTAATCCCTTCACACCTGATAGGCCATTAGGATTGGAATTATCGAGGGCAATCGCATGACCGGCCGATTTAACAACAAAGCCTTTTTGGTGCTAATTTTAGGCACCATCATATTGTGCATTTCTTTTGGCGTGCGCTCCAGTCTCGGTGTTTATATGAAACCGATTAGTATAGATCTCGGCTGGGGCCGTGAAGTATTTGCCTTTGCCGTCGCCTTACAAAGTCTGATCTGGGGAATATCTACACCGATGATGGGCTATCTGGCAGACCGTTATGGCCCAGCCAAAGTGGTTGCCATTGGCGCTGTGCTATATGCGAGCGGCCTCTATATAATGTCCCAAGCAAGTGATCCTATGGATGCAACCATCGGCATTGGTGTGTTGACTGGTTTTGCCCTCAGCATGACCGGATTTCCAATTGTCCTGTCAGTTATTGCCCGCCGTTTTCCGCCTGAGAAACGCTCTCTTGTGATGGGTATCGGCAGCGCTGGCGGCTCATCGGGCCAGTTGATCTTGGTGCCGGTCGGTCAATGGCTGATCAATGAACAGGGCTGGATTATGTCCTTGATCTTGTTAGCAGTTATGGTGGCCGTTATCGTGCCGTTGACTGCATCGCTGGCGGGCGGTAACGAGCGGGCAGATGACGATCACTCAGAACAGAATTTTCTCGACGCCATGCGGGAAGCTGGCAGCCATGGCGGCTATCGGCTCTTAATATTCGGATATTTTGTCTGTGGCTTTCAAACCATGTTCATCGGTGCTCATTTACCGGCCTATTTGAGCGATCTCGGCCAATCGGATTGGATCGGCGCCACCGCTTTATCTTTGATCGGCGGCTTTAATATTATCGGCTGCATCCTCTGGGGACTGGCCGGTGACCGCACTTCAAAGAAGATGTTGCTGGCGTCGCTGTATAGTCTTCGCGCCCTGGTCATGCTGGGCTTTATTCTGCTGCCGATGAACACCTTAACGGTGGTTGTTCTGTCTGCCGCTATGGGCATGTTATGGCTGGGCACGGTGCCGTTGACGACCGGCTTAGTTGTGCAAATTTTTGGTACTCAATATATGGCGACATTGGTTGGCTTTACTTTCCTTGGCCATCAGATCGGCAGCTTTTTAGGCATCTGGCTTGGCGGTTGGGTATTCGATACCACCGGCAGCTACGATCCAATTTTCTGGGGCGGTATTATCCTAGGCCTGTTGGCGACCTTGGCCCATTTCCCGATCAACGACAAACCGGTTGCCCGCCTCGCCGAAGAAGCACTACGAGCATCTAAAATTTAATATATAGGTGACTGTCATCTAATTTGCCGGTTTAATAATCCGCAAAGCAGGCAGGGTACTATATGGCGATAAAGGACGAGCTTATTTTTCGAAATCAAATGATGAGATTAAGGGTCGCCCTGCAAGGCGTCGCTGTGGTTATCGTGGTCTTGATTATCATACTTGAGAACATGAGCCGCTAATTAATCGACGGAAAAAATCGGCAACTTTCCGGCAACTACCCCAGCTTCACCACCTTGACATAGGTGCTGTCGCTGAGCGTGACCTCGACGTATTTTGACGAGTGGTCCGGGTGGGAAACTTCGATCTCGTAATTGCCGCTGCCGGGCTCCAAGTCATCGATTTTGAAATCACCGAAGGCGTCGCTCCGGGTCTCGGCGATTTTGTGACCGTCTTTGCTGAGAAGCACGATAGCTTTTTCGACACATTCTTCGACGCCGTCGATATCAGCGATAACACTGCCGCCGATAAAGCACTTGAAAAAAAGATTGAGGTTTTTGTAATAGACCCTGGGCTTGGTGCCGTGCTCGGGATGCAATACCTGCAATTCTTCGTCAGTGACCATTTTCTGCATCTCAGTATCTTCAACCTGGACGGATTTGAGCGCCCCGGTCGGACACGCCTGGACCGGGCGGGGTTCTTTCCAGCCCCGATCCAATAGATGAGCATCAAAAATCCAGGCCTGCGGCACTTCTTTTTCCTCGTTCCACCAAATGGCGCCATAGGGGCAGGCATCAACCAGCTGCTTTTGGCCCTGGGCTTTTTCAGGATCAATAATGACCAGCCCGTCCAGACGCTTGGTGATGGCGTTGTTTTCAGCTGCCGCCACGCACGGCGCTTCATCACAATGATTGCAGGTCGTTGGCATATAGGTGACATCAACCATCGGCGCCTGGCCGCGTTCCTTGCGCTTGATATCGATCCAATGATGTCCATGTAGCGGCATCGCCGTCGCGTAGCCTGGATGTTCGTTGCCGACATATTCATCAGCGACCGACAAAAAGCAGTTATTGGAGTTGTGGCATTTGGCGACGTCGACAATCAGGTTCCATTTTTTCATGATTTTTTTCCTGAACCTATTCTGCCGGAACCATTGATTCTGGCTGCGATTCGGCGGCAGACGCTGCATCACCGTTAATGGCGTCTATGCGGTCCCATTTTTCAATCTCGATCAAGCAGGAATTATAAGCCGCCGAATGAACCTTCTCCGTTTGCATGCGCTTCGGTGTCAGCAAATTGACACAGCCGCCACGATCCGCTGAATAGCCGGGCTTACCCAACGGATCATAAACAGCCGAGGCCTGGCGGCAATGAATGATTCCCGGCATCAAGCGCTCAGTAATCCGGGCGGCACAAATAACAGCGCCCCGGTCATTATAGAGCTTCACCAGATCGTTCTCTTCAATACCGCGGGCTTTGGCGTCAGTAGCGCTGATCCGTACCAGCCAATAGAAATAGCCGTCGATATTAACCCGGTGATCCTTGATGTCATTAACCGCGCTGTCCTTACCGTCACCCTTGGTGTGGAAGCTATAGCGAGCGTGCGGCGAGATTAATTGCAGCGGGAATTTCGCGAACAACTCGCTAGTATGAATACCCTCCCAGGACGGAATATATTTATTGAGCGGCGGACGTTCCGGATCATTGCCGTAACGCTTCAGGCTTTCGCTTTCAAACTCGATCTTGCCCGATTGAGTTTGCAGACCTTCGAGAAAATCCTCGCCGTAAGAACCCGGCAACGGTTGCGGCTCCGGCACGTTTTTCTTGTTGCCATCGGCGAACCATTTATAGGACGTTGGAGGCCGCAGCTTTTCTTTTTCCGCCGGCACAACGAAATAGCCTTTGGTGCGAAACTTTTCCCAACTGATATGTTTGGGCAAATCAGAGGCATCGAACATACGCTTGACCCAATCAATTTCACGGTTGCCCTCGGTAAAATAGGCGGCGTGACCGAGCCGGGCGCAAACGTCATGGAAAATTTGATAATCGGATTTTGACTCACCCAAAGGCTCGATGCATTTATGCTGGATGCTGATAACCCGATGGTTAAGCTGGCCAATCCAATCATAACCATAACCGCCCGGATTGGCCCACTCGCCGATATCCCAGCGCTCGAAATTGGTACAGGCGGGCAGAATCACATCAGCAAACTTAACTTCACCCTCGTTCCAGATGGTTTGGCTGACAACAAATTCGAGATCCTCATTCTGATACATTTTAACATAGCGGTTACTGTCCGGCTGGGTGCTGATATAGGATGAGCCGTATTTGTACATCATCTTGACCGGCGAATGACCGGGCGACGGGTAATGCACGGGGAAGAACTGCGCCTCGATGGAGCGGATATCGATCGGATAGCCTTCGGCTTTGCCCTCTATCAGCGCTTCCGGCATTTTAAGCCGTGGTATCGACTGCATGGTCGGGTTCACACTAATAAGGTGAGGCATACGCTGATAAAGTGAAACGCCGGAGGCCGAGTTCATACTGTCACCGGAAAAGCCGCCTTCGGCATAGCCCGGAAAATAGAAATTATAATCAATTGGGGAGCCGAATTGCAGGCCACCAAAATTGATGCCGGGCTTACCCAAGCCCTGCATCGCCATCAAACAAATCATTGAGCGCGCCCATTGCGCGCCTGTTGCCGAACGGCAAGCACCACCCAACGTTGTTCCCATTGAACCGGCTGACAGATAGGTTTTCTTACTGCCCCATTGACGGGCCAGAGCCCGGATTTCACGCGCCGGCACGCCGGTTTCAGCTTCCGCCCATTCTGGCGTCTTGGCTACACCTTCATCATCGTCGCCCATGATATAAGCGCGCCATTTATCGAAACCAGTTGTCCGGCTTTCGACATAGACTTTGTCGTAAAGATCTTCCTTGATCCAGACATAGGTGATCGCATGGGCCATAGCCGGGCTGGTTGTCGGCCGTGGGGCCAGCCATTTACCACCCATGAAAGCCGCAGTTTCGTTCAAGAACGGATCAATGTGCACCATCTCGATGCCGAGCTCTTTGGCCCATTGACGGCGGACGGTACCTTCGAAAGAGCCATAGACACCGCCGGTAACTTCAGGATCGCTCGACCAGTAGACGATCATCTCAGCCTCCTGCAGACAGTCCTCGACCTGGCCATATATTTCCGCCGCCCCATTACGCATTGAGTTACCGTAATGATGCATTCCCCCCCAATACCAACCTTCCCAGCTATCCGGGTTCAGCATCGTCATCGTTGCACCAATAATATTGATAAACTTTTGGTAGGCGCTGATGTAATAACCGACATTGCCCCAGGTATGGTGAGAGCTTCGAGCCGCCAAGATCGCGCCCGGCCCATAGGTACGTTTGACCCGCTTAATTTCGCTGGAAACAATTTCCAAGGCCTCGTCCCAAGAAACACGCTCATAGCCCGTGATACCTCGGTTCTGAATATTACGCTCACCGTTGGGATCAAAGTCGACCCGCTTCATCGGATAAAGGTTGCGCTCTTTTGAATAAACCAGAGATTTTGATGCCAGGCCATGCGGCGACAACGTTGTTTTGCGCGGCGGTGAAAACTCTTTGCCGCGCGCTTTGACCGTCCAGGTGTCGCCATCATCTTTCTGAAAATCGATTGGCGTCATACGGACAATTTTACCATCCTTAACATAGACATGAACCGGACCGCCATTGGTTTGATTGACGTAACGCATTTCACTGTTCTCGACCGGAGTGCCGAACTGCCAGCCGACGGTTTGGCTCATCAAGATAGTTTCCGAGAACCAGGTGATGAGTTCGTCCGGACCGACGGCCTTCAGGTTAAAGTTCTTAATCGCATCAATCTGCACCTGATAGTCAATCGGCAGCATCAGCAGATCGGCCGCAATGGCCTCTGATTTAAAACTAATAACTACATCCGGACTCGGATGAATACTGCCGGCTGAAATTATCCTGCCATCTTTAATCGAGATTGAACGGCCAATGGAATCATCAGCGACTTTAAACTGAACAGTTAGATTTTTCTCTTTCAGGCGGTCACGAAATTCTTTATGGCTCCATGCTTTAAAGCGCAGCAACCACGGCAGCACATACAATATTAGTGAAAGTTTCATCAGCCCGTCCTTATTTCCTGTCCTGCCGCAGTGTTTTATTTCTCTATTTAAAGCAGTTGATTGCCTGTATCGTATTGTGATACATTCCGTCCACTAGATGATTAATCGTATCTATTAACGGAAATATGTCAATGTCAGAATCACTCAAAGACTCCGCTTCCGGTATCCGTGTAATTTCACGTGCAGCGGAAATACTGTGCACGCTCAATGAAGAATCTCGAGGTTTAAGTCTCGGGCAGATTGCCGCTCTCGTCAAGCTGCCTCGCTCAACGGTTCAACGCATTGTCGGCGCGCTCAAAATAGAAGGTTTTGTCATTGATGGGCCCGGTGAATCGCAAATTCGCATAGGCCCGACTTTTTTTAGTA
>Ga0187833_10005212_pt1 | contig 12345 bp, 12 predicted proteins | sample ETNtaG_37_FD_167968 | JGI IMG/M metagenome (GOLD analysis project Ga0187833, IMG submission 167968) | Marine microbial and viral communities from oxygen minimum zone, Eastern Pacific Ocean - ETNP2014_SV_400_PacBio MetaG (Illumina Assembly) | ecosystem: Environmental > Aquatic > Marine > Hypoxic... | reverse complement strand
CTTGATATTGGGCAGAAGGATGATTTTAAGGCTGCTGAAAAAAAGGCAAAGCAGATAGGGGCTTCTAAGGTTTATACAATTGATGCTAAGAAAGAGTTTATCACTGAATTTGTTTTTCCTGCGATAAGGGCTAATGCTAAGTATGAAGGGAGGTATTTGCTTGGTACTTCTCTTGCAAGACCATTGATAGCCAAAAAGCAGATTGAGATTGCCAAGAAAGAGAAAGCAACTATTGTTTCTCATGGCGCAACAGGGAAAGGAAATGATCAGGTAAGGTTTGAACTAGCATATCTTACATTAATGCCTAATGTAAAGATTCTTGCTCCATGGAAGGACAAGGAGTTTTTGGGTCAGTTTCAAGGCAGAAATGATTTGATTGATTACTGCAAAGAGAATGGGATTTCTGTAGAGGTAACTAAAAAGAAGCCTTATTCTTCAGATGAGAATATTATGCATATTAGTTATGAGGCTGGTATTTTAGAGGATCCTTTATTTACTCCAACAGAGGATATGTTTAAGAAAACTACCAGTCCAAAAAAAGCGCCTGATGAAGAGACTGAGCTGGAGATAGAGTTTGAAAAAGGAAATCCTGTTAAGGTCAAGAACTTAAAGGATGGAACTGTTAAGAAAGAGCCTCTTGAGTTGTTCAGCTATCTGAATGAGGTTGGTAGTAAGAATGGGATTGGTCGTATTGACATTGTTGAGAACAGATTTGTTGGAATGAAAAGCCGTGGAGTATATGAAACACCTGCTGGAACTATCTTAATTAGTGCTCACAGGGATATAGAATGCTTAACAATGGACAGGGAAGTCATGTTAATACGTGATGGTCTAATACCTAAGTTTGCTCAGCTGGTGTATAATGGCTTTTGGTACTGCCCTGAGATGGACTTTTTATCTAATGCGTTTGATTATACTCAGAAGTATGTCAATGGGAAAGTGAAATTAGGGCTGTATAAGGGGAATGTTACTATCAAAGGTAGGGAGAGTAAGGATTCTTTGTATGACAAGGACTTAGCTAGTATGGATGTCCATGGCGGTTATGACCAGACAGATGCTGTTGGTTTTATTAAGCTGAATGCTCTAAGGCTTAAAGCTAGTGCTAGTAGGTTGAAGAAATAAGGAAAATCATCTTATTATTGTGGTGTAAGTCTAAGTAATTCTTCACGATAAGACTGTTCTATCTCATCCCAGTCTTCCTGTCGCATGGGTGACCCATCATCTCTTTGTTGTGCACCATTGGTTCCTGCATCAGCCTTTTTCTCAATTCCTGATACAGTAGCTCTCCCATTTACTCCATAGACGCCCTCTCCAAAACCTGTATCTTTTTCAAACATGTCTGCTATATACGTTTCTAATGCTCTATCAATAGGGACTGATAAATATCTTGGGTCACCATTATGTCCTGGTACCTCTACTACTGCTCTTGAAGTCATTGGGTCATAGGCAACTATTGCAGTTGCATGTTGATCTTCTAAACCTTTAAGATCCTGCAAGGGGGCAATGCCGTTTTGTTCTATTGGCAAAGAAGCAAGTTCAGAAGAATCTAAGAGTTTTATATGTAATCCACTTCCTCCTCGCACTGCAAGTTCTGCTGCAGCATCAACCATCTGGGCCCTTATCTCAGGTGGTAAAGCAGCATATTGTTCATTAGGTGTATCGTACATATTCTCACCAATGAAACTAGGTTTTATCTTTATTTATAAACCATTATGGTGATAGTTAATCACCACAAAGAAACAGAGCTATTAATTTTCCATGTGATAATCTAAAAAAGTCTTTAATACTCCCCCTACACTTACTCGCATACTTTCTATGTGTCCTGTTATATCGTCAGATTCTATCAATACATGCGCAAGTCCCATTTCCTGGTTATATCCGATAATTGATGAGACTCTAAATTCATCAAGATGATGGGCTGAACATGCTTCAATAGGATATATTGGAGTTCCATTTGGAAAAGTTCCAGGAAGTAATCCAAAATCATCTGGGATAATCATATCAGACAATCTGGCTGCTTCATCAGTTGTCAATGATCCAAGTTCTGTCGGTATAATTCCTGCGCTTTGGTCTATTTTTAGTGCTCTAACAATACTTGGAAGCTCGGCATATGCTTGATTAAAATTATCAACTTGTAGTTCAATTCCGGTATCGTACATATTCCCACCAACAAAGCCGGGCTTTAACTTTATTTATAAACAATCATGGTGATAGCTAATTACCACAAACTTTAAATACAATTGTAAAACCTCTTTGGCTTATGGAAGAAGTCTTTTCTGAATTTGGACTGACAAGGAATGAGACTAAGATATACCTTACCCTGTTAAAGGTAGGCAGCGCTTTAGCTGGTGATATCACAGAAAGAACAGGTATACACAGAAGGAATGTTTATGACTCAATTGAAAGACTGCAGGAGAAAGGTCTTATAAGCTATGTTGTAGTTGATAATAAAAAATGGTTTAATCCTGCAAACCCTAAAAGGTTTCTTGATATTATTGAAGAAAAAAAACACCAGCTGGATAAGAGAAAAGCGGCATTTGAAAAGGTCATGCCTAACCTGAATATAACGGGGTCTATGGTTGAAAAGCATGGTGTGTCTTTTTTTAAAGGAGCTGAAGGGATAAAAACAGTGTTTGAGGATCTTCTCAGTACTGGTGAAGATTATCTTGGTTATGGCCATGGAGAAGGGGTTCAAAAAATACTGAAGTCTTACTTTGATCACTATACACAAAGAAGAAAAAAGCTAAATATTAAACCAAGACTGATTTTTTCAGAGAAAAACAGGAATAAGAGTTTTGTCAAAAAACCATTGACCAAAGTTAGATTTTTATCGGATAAATACAGCTCTTATGCAGCTACAAGAATCTACGGCAATAATGTTGCATTGCTTCTTTTTGCTGAAGATGAGCCAATGGCTATCTTAATAAAGAACAAGAAGATTGCAGACAGTTATAGGCAGTATTTTGAGATTATGTGGAATGCTGCAAAATCTTAAACGGATAGAAATTAAACTTATGGACTTTGGAAACCTGCAATGTGTTGTATTCTTTAATTATATCTGAAAACTGGGATTTTATTTCCATCATTATCTGCCTGAATTGATTTGCATTGTCAACATCCATGTTTATCTCTAAATCCCATTTTCCTAGTGATTTTGAATGAAACCAGATATTGGGTTGAGTCTTACAATATTCAAAAAGTATCCTTTCTTTTTCTTCTGTTAAGTTATGCAATGAAAAAAGAATCTTATAAGAAGTTTGATTTAGCAAAGAAGAATTTGGCAGTAAAATATAATTATGAATAATCTGGGCTTTTTCTAATTTTTTGATTCTTACTGCAACAGCATCAGCACTTATCTTAATTCTATTAGCAATTTCTACAATAGGAATCTTTGCATCTATCCCTAAATAATGCAATATCTTCTTATCTACTTTATCAATTTTTGTTTTTTCAGCTTTTGACCCAAAATACATGGGTTTTCTTATCTCTTCTGATTGCTTTCCAATGAAATAATCTTTATAAAAGAAAGAAGAGAAGATCATAATTACCATTTCTTTCTCTGCAATATAATCCCCATACTTGTTCTCCAGTTCTTTAATAGCATCATATAATTCTGAGATAGTTTTTGCTAAAACATTAAAGGCTAAATCAAACATTCCATCACAGCTGGCAAAGAACTGAACATTTTTGTGGTTTTTAATGTACTCATTAATTTCTTTCTGTTTTTCAATATCAACATTCTGCAATCTTAGGAATATTTTATAGGTTGTAAACCCTAATTTAGAGGTGTCATAAACAGCATAGAATTTCTGGATAACTTTTGATTGAATTAATTTATTAATCCTGTAACTAACAACCTGCTTGCTTAATCCAACTTTTTTGCCTATTTCAGAAGCGCTTTGCCTTGCATTGATGTCTAGCTCATATAATATCTTCCTGTCCTTTACATCTAATCTTGCGAATTTCTCTTTAATCGAGGCTATTTTAACCATACTTAATGATTATCCTATTATTATATTTAAATTTATCGGTTTTGACAAAAAAATCTACAAGAAGTTTTAATTATATCTTCTTAATACTTACTTAGAGGTGGTTAGGATAACATCAATTCATAAAGAGTATCAGACCTTGGCATATAGTCCTGTAGGTATGGGCCTAGACAAAGAGACGGGTTGGGGAACACTCTTATTTTCAGCTTCTAGGGCCTGCACTCGTAGTTGTTATGGATGCTGGACTAATCAGGTTGGTAGCTTGATTCGACAACAATTGGCTTCAGGCTCACAATGGCTGTATGATGGTAGGTATGAGCTTGACGTATTGAGTTCTCTATTATCCAGCTTTAAAGATAATGGAGGTAGGCTCGTAGCTCTTATGAATGATGGTGAAACATTAGATAGAAGAAACTATGATTTTGTTCTCAAATTGGCAGAGCATGTAGGAGATATAGATTTGCCATTGCTGTTATTCACTTTTGGAGGGGAATTAAATAATGAAAAAATACAAGAATTAGGAAAAGCAGCAAAAGGCAAAGTATCTTACTCAATAAGTATACAAACAGGTGACCTGGATAGATATGGTTATCAAATGATAACTATGCTTGATGGAGATCCTGAAAGACAAAAACGTATAGGCAGGAAAACTATGGAAGAAGAGGTCTATGGGAATTTTAATGATTGGAGAGAACATGATGCTGAAGTATTAGAAAAAACAGGAAAACACGGCATTGGAATTCATACATATGTTAATGATAGAACAACTAGAGAAGACCTTGAGTCTTTAGAAGAAATTGCAAAAAAGCTAGGCAATGTTCCTCAGACAATTACTTCATGGGGGGTTCATGTAAAAGACACATTAATCGGAAGACAAGCAAAACTTCAGAATAGTGGTCTTCTTGAAGAGTTTAAAACTGGACCAACTGCGGATTTAATATTTGGTGATAAAGAAGGAGATATAATATGCTCTTATATTGCTCATGGCCATTATTCATTCAGTAGAGAAAAAAAGGGTGTTTTTGGTATAACTTTTCATCCATATGAGAGAGGTCAATTACAAACCTGTCCTTATCATAGAGATATAGGGACACGAGAATGGTTGGCTTTGAGGGACTATTTAGATGTAATGAAAGAAAACGAACAACAGATTACTGATGAGCATATAGGAAGATGGTTAGAGAATGCGGTAAAAGCTGAAACAATGATAACAACAGCAGCATTTGATCTAACTGGTTATGAACATTGTCTTATGAGACATTCACGAAAACCAGAAATTGACCTATTTATTTCAGGGGTTAATAATGAGATGGCAAAACGTAGAAGAGACGGAAAACTTGATGTTAAAGATAAAGAATATTTTGATAATGTTATAGCAGAGCTTAACGAAACCATTAAGGGTATACTCAATCAAAATGGATAAATATTTAGGAACTGAAAAATAGCTTTACTTTCTTATACATAACATTAACTTTAAATATCAAACCTATGTTATTCTTTAAATGGATAGTGAAAAAGAAATAAAATCAATTGACAAAGTGCTAACATGGTGCGGGGATTACTGCAAGCACTGCTTTGTCTGTATAAATATCTGCCCTGTTAAGAATCTCAAATTCGAAAAAAACGAGATGGTTTCTTTAGGTAAGTGCACGCAATGCCAGCTATGCATGAAGTACTGCCCTGATTTTTCAATAGAGGTTAAGCCAAGAAAATGAAAAAGCTGATAATGGGAAACGAAGCTGTTGCTTTAGGGTCGCTAAAGGCAGGCATGAGCTTTTTTGCAGCTTATCCTATAACCCCGGCATCAGAGATAATGCATTTCCTGGCAAAAAAAGAAGATGAGATTGAGTTTGTCCATGCTGAGGATGAGATTGCTTCTATTCATCTAGTTATTGGCGCAAGCCTGGCAGGAAGAAAAGTGCTTACCAGCACTTCAGGACCAGGGATGTCATTGAAGCAGGAAGCAATTGGGCTAGCGCATATGATGGAGGTTCCTTTGGTTATTGTTAATGTCCAGAGAGTAGGCCCAAGCACTGGAATGCCAACTCTTCCTTCACAAGGGGATGTTTTACAAGCAAGATACGGAAGCCATGGTGATTATAATCCTATTGTTTTTTATCCTAACTCAGTAGAAGAATGCTACAAATATGCAATTGAAGCGCATAATGCTTCAGAGGAATCAAGAAGCCCTGTAATTTTGCTTTTAGACGGATTTCTTGGCCATCTGTCTGAAACAGTTGATCTTGGGAATATAAAGATAAACATAAAACCAAGAACTTTAGCTCCATTAGGCAAGGGCTCAAGGCATTTCACCGGCCTTTTGTCAAGAGACGGAATTCCACTGACAAAAGACTCAACATATTACAGGGAATGGTACTCTAAATATAAGAAAAGGATATCAGATGCAGCTGATAACTATCGCTTTTATGAGTATATTGAGAATAAAAAGTCAAAAACATTGCTTATAGCTTATGGCATAACTTCAAGAGTAATACTTCCTCTTAAAAATAAATATTCAATCTTTCGGCCTATAAGATTGTTTCCTGTATTGGATAAAGAGCTTATGAAGATATCAGAAAAATATGACAGGATTATTGTCATAGAGCTAAATGACGGCCAGTACAAGGGAGAGATAGAAAAATCCCTGAAACGCAAGGTTGAAAGCATGCCCCTTCTTGGAGGGACTTTGAAACTAAAGGAGATAGAAGAAAAGTTAAAATGAGTTATAAAGATTATATCAAATGGAAGCGTATGCCTACTACATGGTGTCCTGGCTGTTCAATCGGCACTGTGTTTAAGCAGCTGGCATCTACTCTTTCAGACATGAGTATCGGAAAACAGGATTTAACTGTTGTTTCAGGCATTGGGTGCAGCGGAAGGGCTGCTGGTTATTTTGATGTTGATAGTGTACACGGGACTCATGGCAGGGCTATTCCAATTGCAGAAGGGGTGAAAAGGGGGAATGATAAGCTGAATGTAATTGTTTTTAGCGGTGATGGGGATTTATCAGGTATTGGAGGAAATCATCTTCTTCATTCTTCGAGAAGGGACATTAACTTAACAGTCATCTGCATTAACAATGAGATATATGGCATGACCGGCGGCCAGATGGCGCCAACAACTAAAGTAGGGATAAAAACTTTAACAAGCCCTCTTGGGAATAGTTACAACCCTGTGAATCTCCAGGGCATAATAACTTCTAATAAAAGGCATTTTTACGCAAGGAGTTCTACTTTCCAGATAGCTCACCTGCAAAAATGCATAAAGGAAGCTATTGAATGGGACGGCTTTGCTTTTATTGATGTGATATCCTACTGCATTGAGAATAATGGGCGTAGGTTAGGGTTTAAGAGCGGCTATGAGATGCTTGAGCATAATAAAAAGGAGTTTAAGGTCAATTCAAGCCCGGAAGGAAGATTAAAAGATGATGAACTGGGCATAATAAAAAGCGCAGAAGAAAAATGAATATAAGAAAGATTGAGCAAAAGGATATGGAAACTGTCAGTAAACTAATGGAGAATGTTATTGATGAGACTTATGTTAATGAGGCTGATAAAATTAAGTCGGCTCTGAAAGCAAATTTTACCGGAGACGGCCTTAAGGAGTTAATGAATGATAAGCAGGCAACTTTCTATGTTGTTGAAGAAGATGGAAAAGTAGTTGCTTTTCTTTTTGGATGGCTTCTCTTGAATGTCTTTACCATATATTGGATATATAATAGCAAGGAGTATAGGGGTAAGGGTTATATTAAAGAACTTATGAGTTATTTAGAGAAGAAGTTAATTGAGACTGGCTGTTATAAGATTGTGATATATGCTTACTCAAAGAATAAGTTTATTGGGAATATGTCTAAGTTTGGCTTTGAGAAGGGTGTTTTGATGAAGAAGAGCATGTTTGGAATAGGAATACAGCAGCTGATTAAGTATATTGGAGATTATGAAAATGCGAAGAAAGAGAAGAGAATTAAGATTGTTGGAGAGGCTGGCCAGGGGATTAAGCTATTGTCTTTTTCACTTGCATCTATATTATCCCAGCTTGGTAATGAGGTTTCTTTGAATTTAGAATATGATTCTGCAGTCAGGAGCGGGATTATTTCGTCTGACCTGATATTTTCTGAGAATAAGATTGAGAATCCTATAATTGATGAAGCTGATTTGTTATTGAAGTTTACAAGGACCAGGAAATGGTTCCCGGCTAAAGAGCTTATTATTGATGATACAATCTGCGGGAAGAAATGCATTGATTGCGGAGTTCAGTGTAAAAGCAGGGACCAGTTTGGTTTTAAGGAAGATGCAATTGCTAAGTTTGGGAATAAGGTTTTTGTTAATATGATTGCTTTGGGGAAAATCCTGAAGTATTTAGGCATAAATATAATGATGATTAATATCGAGGATGTTCTTCCACCAAAGTTTGTAGACAAGAATATAGAGGCAATCAAGTATGGATTCAGCTTCAGGGATGATGTATGAAACTCAAAGAATACCAGGGAAAAGAAATATTTAAGAAAAATGGAATTAAGATACAGGAAGGCTTTACTGTTACAGATACTGGACAGATCAAAGGCAAGCTTAGCTCTATCAAAACAGAAGGTTATGTTGTTAAGGCCCAGATAACTGCCGGTGGAAGAGGGAAGGCTGGTGGTGTTAAGTTTGCAACAAAAGAGAATGTTGAAGAGATAGCTGGTTCTATACTTGGGAAAGAGATTAAAGGTATGAAGGTAGGTGAGGTTCTGGTTGCTGAGAACCTTGATTTTCTGAAAGAGACATATGTCAGCATAACTGTCAATAGGGCAGAAAAAACACTGACATTGATAGTCTCTCTTGAAGGCGGTGTTGATATTGAAGAGCTTGCAAAAACAGATCCTGACAAAGTAATTAAGATTCCGTGTTTTGAGTTTTCAGAGGCAAAGGTAAGGGAGAGGGTAAAAGATTTTGAATATATTGACCAATTGATTGATATTGTTGCTAAACTTCATAAGATAATGGTTTCTTATGATGCAGAGCTTGTTGAGATAAATCCTTTGGCTATAACTCCAGATGGGCTAGTTGCTGGAGATGCTAAACTGATTATAGATGATAATGCGTTATTCAGGCACCCTGAGTTTACCAGCCAGAAAGAGGAAGAGCTGACTTCTATTGAAAAAAAGGCAAACAAATCTGGGATACAGTATGTTGAGCTTGGTGGGGATATTGCAATCATAGGCAATGGCGCAGGCCTTGTTATGGCTACTTTGGACACAATAGACCACTTTGGCGGAAAACCTGCTAATTTTCTGGATGTTGGTGGAGGGGCTTCTGTAGAGCAAATGGAGAAGAGCATGGAATTATGCATGCTAAAAAAACCAAAAGGAATATTCATAAATATATTTGGCGGAATAACAAGGTGTGATAATATTGCCCAGGGCCTTGTTGACTATATTGCGAAGAAGTCAATCGAGATACCTATGGTTGTAAGGCTTATAGGAACAAATGAAAGTGAAGGGCAGAAGATACTGGAAGAAAATAATATCTCAACCCTACCATCAATGGAAGAGTGCGCAAAAAAGATTGTAGAGATGATAAAATGTCAATAATTATTGATAAAAATACTAAAGTTATTGTTCAGGGCATTACAGGACAGCAGGGCAGTTTTCACACTAAGCTTATGTTAGATTATGGGACAAATGTTGTAGCTGGAGTCACTCCGGGAAAGGCTGGCCAGAAGGTACATGGTATTCCTGTTTACAACTCTGTGAAGGATGCTCTTGATAAGCACGAAGCAGATTTTTCAGTTCTGTTTGTTCCTGCAAGGTTTGCAAAAGATGCTGCAATTGAAGCTTTATCTAATAATCTGGGTGTTGTGTTTATTACTGAGAACACGCCTATTCATGATACGCTTTTGGTAGTTCGTGCTGCAAATAAGAATAAAAAAAGGCTTATTGGACCTAATTGTCCTGGTGTGATTACGCCTGGAGAAGCTAAGCTTGGCATTATGCCTAACCATATCTTTAAGAAAGGGGATGTTGGGGTTGTTTCAAGGTCAGGCACTTTGACTTACGAGATAATCAATGAGCTGTCCAGAAATGACATTGGGCAGAGCACTGTTATTGGAATAGGAGGAGATGCTGTAATTGGCACTAATTTTATTGACGCGCTTAAATTGTTTGAGAATGATAAGGATACAAAAAAGATTGTTTTGATAGGCGAAATTGGCGGTGACCAGGAAGAGAAAGCTGCTGAGTTTATCTCTAAGAATGTAACAAAAAAGGTTGTTGCTTATATTGCTGGACTTACAGCTCCGGAAGGAAAAAGAATGGGACATGCAGGAGCAATAATATCAGGTGATTCTGGGACTGCTGAATCAAAAATCAAGGCTTTTGAAAAGGCTGGAGTGAAGGTTGCTAAACTGCCTTCTGAGGTTAGGGGGCTTCTTTAACCACTCTTAAATAAACCTTTAACTTTAAATAAGGGGGCTTTCTTATATATTATATTGGGGGTTAAATGATATCTCACAAGAAACATATGGAGCTAGCTTTAAAGCTTGCAGAGAAAGGCAAGGGGTTTACCAGCCCTAATCCTATGGTTGGCTGCATAATTGTCAAAAGGAATTCTATTGTTGGAAAAGGATATCACAAGAAAGTTGGAGAACCTCATGCTGAGATTAATGCTTTAAATGATGCTGGGGGCAAGGCAAAAGACGCAACAATGTATGTCACTTTAGAGCCATGTTCTCATTGGGGAAAAACTCCTCCGTGCACTGAGAGGATTGTTGAAGCAGGCGTAAGGGAGGTAGTTATTGGCATGAAAGACCCTAATTCTCTGGTTGAAGGATATACTGAATTAAAGTTTAGGGGTAGAAAAACAAGGATTGGTATTTTGGAGAAAGAATGCAGGAAACTGAATGAGGCTTATACCAAGTATATCAAGAAAAAAAGGCCTTTTGTTGTTGTAAAGGCAGCTATGTCTTTAGATGGCAAGATTGCAACAAGAACAGGAGATTCAAAATATATTACATCCAGGGCAGCAAGAAAATATGTTCATAAATTAAGGGCTGAGTTAGATGCTGTTATGGTTGGGATTAATACGGTTCTTAAGGATGACCCTTATTTGACAGTTCGTCTGGTTAAAGGAAGGGATCCGATAAAGATTGTAGTTGACTCTAAGTTGAGAATGCCTTTGAATGCCAGAGTTTTGAAAGATCCTTCGAAATTAATCATAGCAACAACAAGGAAAGCTAATAAATCAAAGATAAAGAAATTGCAGCAGAAAGGAGTTAATGTCCTGGTTATTGATGTTAAGCAAGGCAGGGTTGATTTGCAGAAACTAATGAAAGCGCTTGGTAAGCTGGAGATAACTTCAATAATGATAGAAGGCGGTGCTGTGCTTAATTCAGCAGTAATCAAATCAGGCATTGTTGATAAGATCTTGTTTTTCTTAGCTCCTTCTGTAATTGGCTCTGGCCTTGGTGCAATAGGAGATTTAGGCATTACTAAGGTTGGCAAAAGCATTCAATTGAAGCATTCTAGCTCTAAGAAGATTGGGAAGGATATACTTGTAGAAGGGTATTTGTAAGTTTACTAAATTCAGTCCTCGCTTTTCGGTCTCCATTTATATACTTCATCATGGTGGCCATAGAAATAGACATCTATGATTTTACCTTTATGGTCAATTCTGAATATCAGCACAAAATGCTTATCAATATGCACCCTATTAAAGGATTGTAATGGGTTTCTTAAGAATTTGTATTCGTGAAATGGATTTGCTCTGATTTCTTCAATTTTTTTGTTGATAATTTGGAGCTGCTTCGGGTTTTATATCTAAAAGATACATCTTAACTTAACCCCTATTTTTTTGCAAAGTCATCAACACGAATGCTTTTTTGCTTAGCTATATTTTTCATTTTTTGAATAAATTCAGGCTTAAGCTCTGGTTCATTCTCATATTCCACGTATTCATTCACTACAAATTCTATAGCCTTACTTTTATCTTTTAAGTCATACTTAGCCTTAACAATATTCAAAACCCTATTGGTATTTTCACCTATTTCTACTAGTGCTTGTACCATATTAGTTCACCTTAGTTAAGATAAGTATAACTTATTTATATATTTTTCGTTTGGTAGCTTAACTTTTAATATCAATCTGTTATAATAATAACACTAATTTAATATAATAACTTATTCTATATTAGCTTAAAATGGCAAAGAAGAGTGGAGAAAAGGGGTTTGACCTTATCTTTAAAGATGAGGGAACTGACTGTAGTATTGATTTTGAAGACAAATAATTAATCAGGTGGGTGTAGACTACGCTCAAGCAAAGCGCAGAGCGGAGTTAAACCCGCCGATGCCGAAGGCATCCAAGCTCTTCTGAGCACTGTCT
>Ga0187833_10005211_pt1 | contig 12351 bp, 15 predicted proteins | sample ETNtaG_37_FD_167968 | JGI IMG/M metagenome (GOLD analysis project Ga0187833, IMG submission 167968) | Marine microbial and viral communities from oxygen minimum zone, Eastern Pacific Ocean - ETNP2014_SV_400_PacBio MetaG (Illumina Assembly) | ecosystem: Environmental > Aquatic > Marine > Hypoxic... | reverse complement strand
ATGCTCGGTATTGATGACATGACTGAGGATGAGATCAATGAGTATCTATCTGATCGCTGAGATCGGGATTAACCACAATGGTGACTTAGATATCGCGAAAAGGCTTATTGATGCTGCAGCTAGTTGCGGTTTCGATGCAGTGAAGTTCCAAAAGAGGACGCTTGACGCGGTCTACACCCAGGAGTTCCTGGACAGCCCACGCGAGAGCCCTTGGGGAACGACGCAGCGCGATCAGAAGAAGGGACTTGAGTTCTGTCATAGCGATTACGAGGCGATAGTTGGCCATTGCGCCGATCTTGGAATCGACTGGTCAGCGTCTGCCTGGGATGTCGAAGCCCAACTGTTTATTAGAGAGTTTGATCCCCCCTTCAATAAGGTGGCATCGGCGATGTTGGGCCACCGGCCACTTCTCAATGAGATCGCCTCGGAGGGGCGACACACCTTCATCTCCACGGGCATGGCCTCGATTGAAGAGATCAACGAGGTGGTCAATCTTTTTCGCGATGCCAAGTGTCCGTTTGAACTGCTGCACTGCAACAGTACGTATCCGATGCCAGACAAGGACGCGAACCTCCTGTGCATTCCCATGCTCCGCGAAAGGTACCGGTGTGATGTCGGTTACTCGGGTCATGAGTCGACCGGTTACAAGGTCTGTGTGGCTGCCGTGGCTTTAGGTGCCGTGACACTGGAACGCCATATCACCCTTGACAGGGCAATGTATGGATCCGACCAGGCGGCCTCTCTGGAGGCGCCCGGTCTCCTGTCGTTCGTGTCCGCTGTACGGGCCATACCGGCGGTTCTCGGCACTGGTACCAAGATCATTACCGAGGCTGAGCAGGCCGTTCGAGAGAAGTTGTGGGTCGACGTCGTTGCCTGAGACCGTGGCATTGATTCCCGCTCGTTCTGGGTCAAAGGGAGTCCCGAACAAGAACGTTCGCCTTCTCGGCGGGCATCCGCTAATGGCATATACGATCGCATCTTGTCGTCGGTGTGCTCTCATCGACCGGGTGATCGTCTCGACGGACTCGGCCGAATACGCTGAGATCGCGTCGTCTTACGGTGCCGAAGTGCCATTTCTTCGCCCAACGGAACTAGCCGAAAGCAACTCACCCGACATCGAGTTCGTCTTGCACGCACTCGACTGGTTGGCTGACGAGGGGCGCGAGCCGACCAGCGTGGTGCACATGAGGCCGACCACACCGTTTCGAGATCCAGCGGTTGTCGACCTTGGGATAGATACCTTCGTTGCGAATGAGGATGCCTCTGCCTTGCGGTCTGTCCACGAAATGTCTGAGTCCGCCTACAAGACGCTCGAGATTTCGCCCGATGGTTGGTTGGCTCCCTTGGGTATGGTCGACACGGCGCTGGACGCAGCAAACCTGGGCAGACAGGGATTTCCGGTCACATACATGGCCAACGGCTACGTGGATGTGCTGTCAGTCCGTTTCATTCGTTCAAATGGCCTCCTTCATGGCGACCGGGTCATGGCGTTCATTACCCCACCGGCGGCTGAGGTGGACACCGAGATGGACTTCGGCTTCCTTGAGTACCGTGTGGCAAGCGATCCATCGCTCGCCAGTTCCGTAAGAGAGTGAAGTGAGGTGTTGAGTGTCCGTGGCGTTTTCAAGAGATCCACAAGCCGTACCTCGTCTTGAGACCGATTACCGGCGGATCCAGACGGACATCCCTGCGCCGGGAACCCGTTTGATTCTTGAACGACTCGACCAGGTGGAGTCTCGATCCATGCATGGTCAACTGCCTCTGGTCTGGGACCGGGCAGAGGACTTCAGCGTCTCTGATCCGGCCGGCAATCGGTTCATCGACTTTACCTCCACTATTTTCGTCGCTAATGTCGGCCACTCAAACCCTCGGGTAGTCTCGGCGATTCGTGAAGTAATTGATCGACCCCTCCAAAGTTGTTACGCGTATGGCTGCGAACTGCGGGCCCAGTACCTTGAGCGATTGGTCGGCTTTGCTGGTGCTCCGTTCGAAAAGGCGTTCCTCCTCTCGGCAGGTACTGAGGCGACCGAAGCGGCTTTGAAGTTGATGCGCATGTACGGGCAGCGCCAAGGCAAACGCCGTCGTGGGATCGTGTGCATGGAGGGCAACTGGCACGGTCGAACCCTCGGCGCACAGATGTTGAGCAGCAACCGGCTACAGCGTGACTGGATCGGGTACGAGGACCCCGACATCCACCACATTCCCTTCCCGTACCCGTGGGCCTTGAAGGGTCGCTCGGGTGAGATGTTCCTCGAGGAATCGCTTCGGGATCTTGAGGCCACAGGTGTGGACATTGCGCTGGACGTGAGTGGCTTCATGCTCGAGACATTTCAGGGGTGGGGTGCTGTGTTCTACCCGGATGACTACGTACAAGCCATAGAAAGTCTCTGTCGCCGCCACGACATTCTCTTGGCCTTCGATGAGATGCAGTCGGGTTTCGGTCGGACCGGTCGGGCGTTCGGCTACCAACACTACGGTGTTACCCCCGACCTGTTGTGCTGCGGAAAGGGTATGGGTGGTGGTATGCCCCTGTCAGGCGTATTGGGGAGTGCGGAGGTAATGGACCTCCCGGACATCGGCAATATGAGCAGTACACACTCGGCAAATCCACTCGTGTGTGCGGCAGGCTTGGCGGTATTGGATGAGATTGAGGACCGTGACCTGATTGCTGAGACGGAACGAAAGGGTGAGATTCTCTTCGGGACGCTCGCCAACCTTTCCGGTCGCTTCCCGAAACGTGTCGACCGGGTACTTGGACGCGGTCTCGTTGCAGCGGTTCTCTTCCTTGATCCTGACTCGGGGCGACCCGACAGTTCCTTCACCAGCCGAGTCGCGGAACGATGTATGCAAAAAGGGGTGCTTGTCATTCATACTGGCCGAGAGTCGATCAAACTCGGTCCACCACTGACGATTACCGATGGGGCCTTGTTAGAGGGAGTAGGCGTCATTGCCGATTCAATAGCGGAAGTCAGTTCCGAGTGAGCACATTGCTGAGGCACACGGGTCTCGTAGTCATGGATCTTGACACGGCCGTCGGGTTCTGGTGCAACGCGCTCGGGTTCAAGGTTGTTCGGCGAATGGAGGAGTCGGGAGAAAGCCTCGAGGTAGTAACGGGCTTGGACAATGTGGTGGTCACTACGGTCAAGTTGGTCGATCCGAACGGGAGCATGCTCGAACTACTACAGTTCCACTCTCACCCAGATATCTCGGAGTGGATGGGCACCCCGTTCTCCACTGGCCTGACGCACATCGCCCTGACGGTTGAAGATATTGAAGCGGTCTGCAAGAAGGTCGTTGACCTCGGCGGCACGCACAACCCCGTCTGTGTGTCATCGGACGGGCGGGTGAGAATGACGTTCTGTCGTGGCCCTGAGGGCCTTCTTCTCGAGTTGGTCGAGGAGTCAGGCCAGTGAGGCGAGGCTTGCTGCTTACATGCCAGGGGAGTTGGGAACCCCTTGCAGGAGCCGGCGCCGAGCGGACACCGAAACGGGTGCAAGAAGGCCAGAACTCGCTACTCACCTCCAGAGGTTGTCATGCAGCAACGCTGTCTGAAGCCACGTCCATTGTGGTCGATGCGCCATAGGGTCGGGTTCATGCAGGGTCGGCTGTCGCCACCGGTTGACGGCCATATCCAGGCCTTTCCACGGGATTGCTGGCGTGAGGAATTCGTCCTTGCAGACGACGCCGACCTCCGGATCATGGAATGGACTCTTGACCATGAGGAACTCCACAGGAATCCGCTCATGACCGCGGCCGGCCGTCGGGAGATCCGACGCCTGAGCGGGCAGTACGGGGTGGCTGTCCCTTCACTCACCGGTGACTGCTTCATGCAGGCACCCTTCTGGAAGGCCTCAGGCGAGCGGCGACACGAGCTTGAGAGGGTTGTCCTGTCCGTGCTGGACGCGTGCGACGCCACTGGTGCCAATATTGTCATCGTGCCATTGGTAGACGAGGGGTCGCTGGCCGACGGAGCCGAGGAGGAGTCGCTTGTCCGGTTCCTTCTCAGTCAGGCAGAGGATCTCGACAGGCGCGGACTTCAATTGGCCTTTGAATCGGATATGGCACCGTTCGAGAATGGCTCGGAGCCTGTGCGGATGGGCCTCCGCTGCCGACGGCTTCCCCGGTCGAGCGGTCGGAGTCGACTCGGGCCTCTCCGTGCGGCGGCGCAGCTGCTGGCGGAGGAGACGGCGAGCGCCGACCTGGCGATTCTCCACGATCCGGAGTTGACGCTCCTCAACCGGTATGTGGGTTGCCGGGCGGTCTGGGATGTGCACGAGGACCTGCATGCGCAGGTTGCCGACAAGGACTGGATCCCGGGCTCCCTACGCGGTCCGGTCCGGCTTGCTGCCCGTCTCCTCGAACGACGGGCTGGCAGACGGTTCGACCTCATGCTCGCCGAACCGGGCTACCAATCCAGATTCGACGGGGGAACGATCGTACGTAACACCCCGGTCGTCCCGGAGACGGTTGTGGAGTCGGTGGACCCACGGGTCGTTTACGTGGGTCGGGTCTCGCTCGGTCGGGGATTGGAGACGATGCTGCGCGCGATGGAGCTCGTGGATCCGATCCACACCCTGCACCTCTACGGCCCGGTCGACCCGGCAGCCGCACGACTCCTGAGGGGGCGGTCGCCGTCAATCGTGACCCATGGGTTCGTCGAAGGCCCCGTAGCCCTTCGGTCCATCGAGGGGGCGATGGTCGGACTGTCCCTCCTTAGGGACCTACCGAACTATCGGCATTCGTTACCCACCAAGATCCTCGAGTATCTGGCCCACGGGATTCCGGTGATCACCACACCGCTTCCCGAGGCTCGGCGCATCGTCGAGGAATCGGGCGGAGGGATCGTCGTACCGTTCGACGACCCGGATGCCGTGGCCGAGGCCATCGTTCGCATGGCCAGAGGCTCGTTTCGGAGAGAATGTGCCGAGAACGGGCGACGCGCCATCCGCCATGGATTCGACTGGGCGGAGGATGCCAGCAGGATGGTGAGTTTCCTGGAACGGTTGGCGGCAGGTGGGGATCGATGAGGCCCAGCCGACGACTTGAGCGCTGGTGCCTGGAGCGCCTCAACGATGGGCCCACCGTGGTAGAGCCTCCTGGCCTCGACCGTCTCACGGTGGTCGTACCATCGTTCGGGCGTCCTGAGTTCATCCTCCGCCAACTCGTGTACTGGTCTGGTACGGCGGCTCACCTCCTGATCCTCGACGGTTCGCCGGATCCGATACCGGAAAGTGTCAGGGAAGTCGTTGACGCCCGAAGGGAACTCGATTACCTGCATCGACCGGTGGGGCTGCAGGAACGACTCCACGAGGCTCGCGACCTGATCAGGACCGAGTACACGGTTATGGGTGGCGACGACGAGTTCCTCCTTCGGGGAGGTCTGGCCGACGCGGTTGGCATTCTGGATCGGGAACAGATGCTGGTGGCCTCCATGGGGCAGTCGTTGGGCTTCCTGCCGACGCCCGATGGGCACCGCCTGGGGTTCGGTCCTGGCTATCCGCATCGTGGGTTCGCCAACTTCGATGAGGATCCGAGATGTCGTCTGAAGGTCGCATTCTCTGATTACAGCGCGGTGACTAGCTATTCAGTGATGCGGACAGAGGTCTGGCTAGCCTCCTGGGGTGGTGCCATCGACTGGTCATCGGTGTACGCCACGGAGATGCAGCAGGCGGTCACGACATGGCTCTCGGGCGGTCTGGTGTCGATAGACGGCGTCTACTGGCTCCGGTCCGGTGAGAATGCCTCGGTCCGAGAGGTAACCGGCCAACTGCTCCACTTCGCCGACTGGTGGAAGGGTGACGGTTACCGAGCTGAGGTTGCCCTGTTCATGCACCATCTGGCCGATCATGGCGTTTCGGTGGGCATGGCAGACAGGGATGAGGCATCGACTGTCGTCAAGGAAGCCTTGGATGGGTATGTCGCTGACTGGGAGTCGTCCAGGCGCGAGCGGGCCGACCTACGGGTGGCCGAGGTGCGGAATTCGGGCTTTCGAGGTCGCCTGATAGCGGCGTTGCCGCCGATGCTCCGGCGACGACTCCAAATCGCCTACCGCCAACTGTCGCGTCGACCTCGAACCGGTTCGTACGGTGGACTGGTGCTCCTCGACTCGATCGCCGACGAGGGCCTGGTGCCGCCGAGTGACCTGACTGACGAGTTGCGTGACGAGTTGCTGGTGGTTGAGCAGATCGTTCGCGAATTCTACCGAGTTCGATGAGCCGGCTTGGCTGTCGAAGGGCTTTTAGCGAGGTTCAACTATGAGAATATGCTGCCAAACTAGTGACAGTATAAGGCCGATCTCACCTTGATGGCCTGAATTGAGCCGTCAACCGGAATGCTTATGGATAATGTCTCGTGCTTGATCGCGAGGTTGTGACGTCTGGTATTGCTAGTGATCTGAGTATCGAGGTATATCGCCGGACGTTATATCAGCCCTATCAGACACATGTCCAGCGCAATAGTGACAATGTCCTGAGCAATGCACTCGCAACGGTGGGTGCGAGCTCTAGTTCGCCCGAACGGATTTCAACTACATAAAGTCCACTGCAGACTAGGGACTAAAGGAGAGTGTGAATGCGAAGAGTTCTAGTAACTACCGCCCTCGAGAGTTCGTGGCCCGATGAAGAACCGGTTCTCTTTCTGGGTGAATGGTGCAGGCGGTTCTCTCGTCGCGATCGCTGATCAAATCTTGATTACGAAGTCCTGATCTACCACTGGGACGACCACGCCCTGTTTGCTAAGGACTTCCAGTATGTGAGTCGCTTGTACGAGCGGATATTGGTGGACTTGGCTTACACGCTGAATCGACTGCTCGTAGTTGATCATGGCATCCGGTACTGGAGGATCCTGATTGGGCCCTGGTTGAGACAGTTCATTGAGATCCTGTGTGACAGGTGGCGGTCAATAGAGTGCGTCGTTGATCGTGCAGAAGTCTCTTATACGATCGTGCTAGACGGTAGCCAATCAGTCGTCGTCCCGATGGATTTTGTCGAGTTCCGCAGACTCTATAACAGCGAGGGATGGAACCACGGTGTCTACGCCGCCATTCTCGAGCGCTTCCCCCAAGTTGAGCGTCGCCACAGGCACGGAGAGACTGGCGCTACTGCCATGCCTCCCCCTGCGCCACTCCACCTGAGTTGGAAAAGAGAACCTAAAGTTGCAGCCCTTGCTGCTTGGTCACAGGCTGCTGCAAGACAAGTCTGCGAGAACGGCGTTGTTCTTGTTGCGCCGTACATGTCTTGGTCTGATAAGTTGGCGGTCCATCTTAGATTCCGACAGGTGCCCCTGATCTGGAGCCTTGTACCCCAAGCAACACCAACTATGGAATCCGGTACTCGAGAGTGGTCACTATCTGGTCATCCAACCGACCCATTTGATCAGTTCGTGAGAGAGATGATTCCGATACACATTCCTAAGACATATTCGGATGGCTATCCGGAATTGATGGCCACGGTTGACGAGTCACCCTGGCCGAAGAAACCAAGACTGATCTTCACTAGTAACGCCCATAGTTGCAACGACCTATTTAAGGCGTGGGCCGCACGATGCGTTGAAGATGACTCTCAACTAGTGGTCGGCCAGCATGGTGGGCAGTACGGTAACCTGAAATTCTTTTCAACTGAGGACCACGATCGTACGATCAGCGATGCCTATCTGACTTGGGGCTGGACGGATCCGAATGATGCCCGAGCGAAACCTGTCGGGCAGCTCGTTGGCCTCAAGCCTCTCACTTTGGCTCACAACAGCCAGGAGAGGGCCGTACTCGTCACCACAGTCCTTCCACGACAGGCCTACAGAGGGATGAGCGTCCCGATCGCAGGACAATGGCTGGACTATTTGGAGGACCAGTTCAAGTTCGTTGAGGCCTTACCGGAACACATCCGATCTGCGCTCCTCGTTCGCCTCTTTCCCCATGACCAGGGCTGGGACCAAGTGGAGAGATGGCAGTGCCGCTGGCCAGAAATAGAACTTGATTCGGGCGACCAATCGATTCACAACATGATCGCCAAGAGCCGTGTCTGCATCGTCTCGTACAATGGCACCCCGCTCCACGAGTCCCTTGCTCTCGGGGTTCCGACGATCATGTATTGGAATCCGGAACACTTCGAACTTCGCGATGCGGCTGCCCCGAGTTTTTCCCACCTCGAGAGAGCAGGGATTCTCCACTACTCACCGGTGGCAGCGGCAAAGAAGGTTGCCGAGATCTGGGATGACCCTGACGGATGGTGGGCAAGCACTCAGGTCTTGTCAGCGCTGAACCTCTTTAGTGAAGAACAGAACCAATCTCCGGACAGCATTGTTGACCGTGTAGCCGAAACACTTCGCGAAATCATGGACGCTCCCAAACCGGACTGTGAAACTTGAAGCGCATAGTGATCTTGACAGATTCAGAGTTGAGACATGCGCCGTTCGGTTGCTCGATCAGGACCCCGGGCTGGCGGACTGCGTCGGCCAGTGTCCTAGCCGACGTGGAGACGGAGGGAACCTTCCACCGTGCCCGGGCCATCAGGGGGGCCAGGCGATGACGGGTTTCACCGACCGACCGGTGGTGGTCGTAGCCGGCGTCGGCCAAATTGGCTCCCGTCACCTACAGGGCCTGGCCTCGAGCACCCTGAATCTGGAGATCCACCTCGTGGATCCAAGTTCGGCTGCCCTCGACATAGCGACCGAGAGATGGGCATTGTCGTCCGGTGAGGCCCTGGAAGGGCAACTACGGCGGCACGAATCGTGTCATGGGCTCCCCCCACGAGTTGACGTCGCCGTAGTCGCCGCTACGGCTGAGATACGGCCGATCCTCGTCCGCGAACTCCGTGAATCAGCTGTAGTGCAATACTGGGTCCTCGAGAAGGTGCTGGCCCAGAACCTCGCCGGATTGGACGATCTGCTGGCCGCGACCGCTGATGCGGCGGGTGCATGGGTGAACACCCCTCGTAGGATCACCGACTGGTACCGCAGGATTGGAGAGGCTGGCGCCGCACAGGGTCCTGTTGAGATCGTGGTGGACGGCGGCGGATGGGGAATGGCGTGCAATGCGGTTCATTTTCTGGACCTTTGCGTCTGGTGGTCCGGCGGACGGATCGACACGGTGGATACGGCCGGCCTGTCGCTCGAGTGGTTGCCCGCACGCCGACCCGGGAACTTCGAAATCAGCGGAATGATGGAAGTTCGGTTCACCAGCGGCAGTCGCGTTCTGCTCCGGGATGCCGGGGGTGACGAACCGTTGACAATTTCCGTCAATTCGGCCAACCACGAATGGCACATCCAAGAATCGGTGGGTCGTGCAGTGCGATCCGACGGACGACGAGATGACGGCCGACTGACTCTCCAGAGTGAACTGACCGGCGGTCTGGTCGACAGTTTGCTCAGGTCGGGTGATTGCGGACTGCCGACCTTGGCCGAGGGCGTGGACCTTCACCGACCTTTTCTTTCCGCGATGCTCGACCACTGGCGGGCGGCCGGTCACCCGGGGGCCCAGTCGGTTCCAATCACCTGAGAGGATCGACAAATGACTCTCTCGATCGTGGGTCTGGACCCATGGCGGTCGCGTATGCATACGGTGCGGTCCAGAATCAGGATCATCCAGTTCGAACCCCGAGATGAAGAGGAGATGGCGGATGGCAGGTGAGGTCGTCGTGGTGGAGCGAGCGTCATCGGAGCGGGATCGATCGGGCTTCGACATCACAGAGTGCTGGAAGGTCTCGGACTCGATGTGTACACGGTTAATCGCAGGGCCGATGTCGGAGCCTGACGCCGAATGCGTACCGACCACGTGAGCGGCGACATGACGGCGCCGACTCTTTGGCTTATCGGGGCAGGTCCGATGGCCAAGGCTTATGCCGCGGTTCTCGATGACCTCAGGGTCGAATACACGGTAGTCGGGCGAGGGGAATGCTCAGCGGCAGCGTTCACGTCGGCGACCGGACGAGCGGTTCGGGTTGGTGGTGTCGAGTCGGCGCTCCGCGAGGGTGGACCACCGAGCCTTGCGATCGTCGCCGTTAGTGTTGATCAACTCTCGGACACGGCCGGTGCGCTCTTGGACACCGGAGTCTCGCGGATCCTCCTTGAGAAGCCCGGCGGGCTCGGATCCGCTGAACTGACCGTGCTCCGTGAGAGGGCCGGATCGGCGGAGGTCTCCATCGCCTACAACAGGCGTCACTACGCCTCTACTTCAGAGGCACGTCGACTGATTCAACAGGACGGTGGGGTTGTGAGTTTCGCCTTTGAGGTGACCGAGTGGCCCCACGCTGCGGAGCCGGTCCAAGTTGCTCCAGCTGTCCGAAGTAGGTGGTTCCTGGCGCAGTCCTCCCATGTCGTGGACCTCGCCTTCCATCTCGGTGGACGGCCGGTCGACTGGACATGCCACCATGAGGGCTCGCTGCCGTGGCACGTCGAATCGGCTCGATTCGCTGGCGCTGGTGTTACCGATTCCGGTGCGACGTTCGACTACCACGGCGACTGGGAGGCGCCTGGCCGCTGGGGGCTGGATGTGCTGACCAGGAAGCACCGACTGATCTTCCAGCCCCTCGAGGAACTTCGGGTCATGGATCTCGGGTCGCTCAACGCGACTGTCGTGGATCTTGACGACAGCGCGGACTTGGAGTTCAAGCCGGGCATCCACGCCCAGACCCGGTCATTCCTTGCCGGCGAGGACTCGGTGTCCTGTTCGCTGGCCGAACAGGTGGAGAACATGGTCATCTACGAGACGATGGCGGGCTACCGGTGAGCGCGGGCGTGATCGCACTGGTCCCCGCTCGATCCGGGCCCATGGGGGTGCCGCACAGGAACGGCCAGTTGCTGAGTGATCGGTCACCGCGGATCACATCCTGGCGGAACTCACGGCGTTAGGGCTTGGGCATGGTGAATCTCCATCCAGCGGGACCTCTCGGCACCACACGTCAGAAGTCAGCGGACCACGAGGCAGTTCCGTACGACATCTGTACCGACGGCAAATTGGTATCCAACCGTTGCCGGCTCTCAAAGACTTCGGAAAGTTCGCCTGTACGCTCACAGAGCATGTACGGAACTGCGACATCTATGATCAGATCGCTGGCCATTCGTCATGACACGGCAACTTTGGTTGTTGATGGCGAATGTCGGTTCGGCGGTCGTTTCCAGTAGGGAGAGTTCTGGTGTCCGCTGACAAGATCGTTGCCCACAACCTCACCGAACATTTCCTGATGGTGAAGTCGGTTGTTGAAGAGTTGTCGATGGCCGTCGCTACTGTGGGACTTTGTCTCGCCGGTGTCCTCAAAAGTGGTGGGACCGTCTATTGGTGCGGCAACGGTGGTAGCGCATCGGACAGTCAACATCTTGCTGCCGAACTAGTAGGCCGGTACAAGAAAGACCGGCAGGCACTCCGGTCTGTCGCGCTCAACACCGATACTTCAGTCCTAACCTGTGTCGGCAACGACCTCGGGTTTGATCAAGTTTTCAGCCGACAGGTTGAGGCATTGGGCCGACCAGGCGACGTCCTAGTTGGTATTTCGACATCGGGGGAGAGTCCGAACATCCTCCGCGCCCTCAAGGTTGCCAGCGGCCTCGGAATGACTACTGTCGGCCTTCTGGGGAGGGGCGGTGGCCGGGCACTGCCGCTGGTGGATGAGGCGATTGTCATTCCGTCCGACTCGACAGCAAGGATTCAGGAGTGCCATATCCTTGTGGGTCATATCCTCTGCGAGATAGTCGAAGAGGAGTTGGGTCTTGTCTGACGGCCTCCCAGTAGCGTCCGATGTGCACACAATCATCTTTGACTTCGACGGTGTCTTCACAGACAACAAGGTATGGGTAGATCAGAACGGTCGGGAATGGGTGCGCTGTGACCGGGCAGACGGACTGGCCATAGATCTCCTTAGGACTGCGTGTCGTCGCGGACTCCTAGAGGCCGATGTGTTCATCCTCTCGACAGAGACCAATCCAGTGGTCCGCGAGCGGGCAGCCAAACTACGCCTCACGTGCCATCAGGGTGTTTTGGACAAGTTGGCGTTTGTGGAGGAGTGTCTTGCCACCCGATTCCCGGATTCAGTCGATCCTTTTTCCGGCGTTGTGTTTCTGGGTAATGACCTCAACGACCTGCCGCTGTTGCGCCGAGTCGGCTGGGCGGTCGTGCCGGCAGACGCTCATCCGCGCGTTCGGGCTGCTGTCGGCGTGGTGTTTCCTGAGAGAGGTGGAGAGTCCTTCGTGCGCCGATTCGTGGAACGTATGCTCGGTATTGACGACATGGCTGAAGAGGAGATCAATGAGTATCTATCTGATCGCTGAGATCGGGATTAACCACAATGGTGACTTAGATATCGCGAAAAGGCTTATTGATGCTGCAGCTAGTTGCGGTTTCGATGCAGTGAAGTTCCAAAAGAG
>Ga0187833_10005208_pt1 | contig 12352 bp, 12 predicted proteins | sample ETNtaG_37_FD_167968 | JGI IMG/M metagenome (GOLD analysis project Ga0187833, IMG submission 167968) | Marine microbial and viral communities from oxygen minimum zone, Eastern Pacific Ocean - ETNP2014_SV_400_PacBio MetaG (Illumina Assembly) | ecosystem: Environmental > Aquatic > Marine > Hypoxic... | reverse complement strand
GTTCGAATCCACCCTGCTGTACCAAAAAATGGTAAAAGAAAAAAAACTAAAACCCTCAAAGGAATTACCTTTAGGTTTTATAGACAGACAAGAAAGAGAATTAATACTCCGTGACTTTGTAATTTCTAATATTAAAGAAGTTATGAGAAAATACGGTTTTCAATATCTCGAAACACCAAGCTTCGAGTACACGGATAGTATTGGTAAATTTTTACCCGATAAAGATAGACCTGATCAGGGTGTATTCTCATTTAAAGATGGAAAAAATTGGCTTTCACTTAGATATGACCTTACCGCACCCTTGGCAAGGTATGTTGCAAAGAATTATTTGGAAATTCCAAAACCTTTCAAGCGTTATCAAATAGGTACTGTTTGGAGAAATGAAAAACCAGGTGTTGGTAGATATAGGGAATTCCTTCAATTTGATGCTGATTATGTTGGTACTAAAAATTTACAGGCGGATGCCGAACTATGTGTTTTAATTTCTGAAATTTTAGAAAGATGTGGTTTATCTAAAAGTGAATATACCGTTAAGATTTCATCCAGAAAATTTATTAAAGAATTGTTAAATGAATTAAAAATTAATTCTGCCGAACAATCATTAATAACATTACGTGCTCTTGATAAATTAGACCGACTAGGTTGGGCAGAAGTGAAAAAATTATTGGGTAAAGGCAGGAAAGATAAATCTGGAGATTTTACGAAAGGAGCAAACTTAAATAATAAACAAATCGAGTTATTAGAAAAAAAAATAAAAGATACAACTCCAAGCACCCAGGATGTTTTAGAAATTATAAAAATATTTGAATATTATAAATTTTCTAATTTTATTTACGATCCGTCAATTATAAGAGGACTCGAATATTATACTGGACCCATATTTGAAGTTTATCTTAATATGGAATTTTCAGATTCTAAGGGTAAATCATTTCAATTCGGAGCAATAGGCGGGGGCGGAAGATATGATAATCTCGTAAGTAATTTTGGAAATTTTGATTGTCCAGCAACTGGAATATCAATTGGTATTGATAGGTTGATGTACGTCTTATTAGCAAAGCGAACTGAAACCCCTGATACTTTTTGGACATTTAAACCAGTGGTAGTATGTGTTTTAGATAAAAGTAATTTTCAAACTTATGTTGATATAACAAAAAAATTAAGATCATCAAATATCAATGCAGAAATTTATCCCGGAGAAGGTAAGTTAAAAAAACAAATGGAGTATGCGAATAAGATCGGATCTCCTGCTGTAATTTTATATGGAGATGATGAAAAAAAAATAGGCAAGATAACTTTGAGAAATTTAGAAACCGGCAAAGAAAACTCCATAGGAATTGATAATCTAACAAATGAAATTAAAAAATTACTCTGAAAAAATAATAAATGTGTTTAAGAAAAACGGTTTTGTACTGTCAGAATCGGACGTTCTTTTGGATTCAGAATATATTATTCAAAGGTCCGGAGAAAATTTTAGAAAGCTATTGCTTACTTTTGAAGATGATACCGGTAAGAGCATGTGTTTAAGACCAGATTTGACAGTTGCTTCATGCATAAAATATTTAAAAGAGGATTCCAAAGCAACATCAAAGATCTTTTATTCAGGTCAAGCTTATAGGAGATCCAGCAACCCCAAGGAAAAGATCATTAATGATCAATTGGGGATAGAAATTATTGGTTCTAAAAAAAAAGCAGTTGACGATGAAAAAGTTTTAAAAACAATTCTTAAATCAATAGATAAGACAATAATTGGAAATATTACTATTAAAGTTGGTGATGTGAGTTTATTTGAAAAGTTAGTAGAGTCTTTGAAAATTCCAAAAAGATGGAAATTGAGGTTAAAGAGGCACTTTTGGAGGCCTCAATATTTTGAAGATTTGCTTAATAGACTTGAAACTAACTCTGACGTGGATCCTATGGCAATTGACTTAGATAAAAAAAAGTTCTTTGAAATGAGAAATCTTGATCAAAATAAAGAAATTGCAAACCGTAAAATTTCTGAAATTTTATCTAGATTTGATAGAAAGATAAAAGATCCAAGATCATTTTCAGAGAATAAAAAGATTGTAAAAATTATTAAAGAGTTTTTAAAAATCAACTGCTCAATTGATAAAATAGAAAGTATTTTGAAAAATTTTATCAAAAAATATAAATTAAGTAAAAATATACTTAGTGATTTAACAGCTATTAAAAATTTATCTAAAATAAGCTACAAAACAATTTTTTCAACAAATTTTGGAAGAGATATTGAATATTATACAGGAATAGTTTTTGAGATATATAACTCTTCAAAAAAAGAAATAGCGCGAGGCGGAAGATATGATGGACTATTGAAGAGCCTGGGATCTAAAAAAAACATTTCAGCTGTAGGGGCTGCCATTAACTTAAATAACTTAAAAAAATGAAAGATTTGATTACCATAGGTTTGCCAAGCAAAGGAAGATTAAAAGAAGGTTCAATTAATTTTTTTGAAAAAAATAATTTTAAATTAACTTCTGATGGAGGTGAAAGAAATTATTTTGCTCAAATTGAAAAGTTACCTAATACTAAAGTTATTTATTTACATGCTAAAGAGATTATCCAAAGGCTTGGAGATGGCACTCTTGATATGGGGATTTCGGGTTTAGATCTTTTGAGGGAGTCTGCAATAAATTTACAAAAAAAAATAGAAGTTAAGAAAAAATTAGATTTTGGAACAGCAAACGTTGTGGTTGCTATACCTAATGACTGGATAGATGTCCAAACTGTTGCTGATTTAGAAGAGGTTTCTTTTGATTTTAGAGACAAAAAAAATATAAGGTTACGTGTCGCAACTAAATATCCAAACTTAACTAACAATTTTCTCGTTTCAAAGGGAGTTACTCAATATAAGCTTGTGCCAAGTCTTGGTGCCACAGAAACATATCCTTTTGTTGGATCATCAGAGATTATCACCGATATAACTTCAACAGGAAAAACTTTAAAAGATAATAATCTTAGAGTTCTTAAAGACGGATTAATTTTAAAGTCTTGGGCATGTGTATTAATTTCAAAAAAAAAGACTGCAAAATTGAAGCTTTTTTTAAATTCATTAATTTGATTGAGATTACATTTCTATTTCCTAATTGAACAAACTACAGAATTATTATCTTTTCTTAAAATTGTTCATTTACGGAAAAAGTAATTTCAAAAATAATTCAAAAAATTAGGTATTGCCTGCTTTTTGTAATAATTATTTTTGACTTAGGTCAAATTATTTTTTTATAAAAGAGATAATCTGAATATAATGAAAAGGTTAATTAAATACTTAAGAGCGTTTAAGCGTCAGATGCAAGAAAATGAAAATGTTATTGACGGCTCAAGTTGGATTCAAAAGAAAATATTAAACAATAGATATTATGGAAAGGAACAAAACAAATTATATAAGAGCCAACCAATGATTGATTATTACAAATCTAACCAACGATATTAATCAATATAATTATTATTTATCTAAAAAAAAACCTATCCCACCCCTAAGTTTTCTTAAGGGATGATGTGGGATGGAACAGGTTAACTTCTTGACTCTAGAAAAAAATCAAAAGTTCATTAGCTAGAGAAATTATTATCTTTTGTGTAAACTGGTTTGTCTTTGATCTATATCAATAAAATAAATTATAGAGACAAAGAAAAAAATCCCAGAAATATTAAATAACTATGGTTTTTTTAGTAAATGAAATTATATTCTCATTTCCCAATTCAATTAACTATTTTTACGCTGTTTTGATAAAGGTTCTTTGCAAAATTCTTTGTAGCATAGGTTAAATTTCAAAGAAGTTTAAAAGATTAGCTCTTTGTAAATAGAAAATCAGTATATTCAACATTATTTAAATATTTTTTAAAGTTATCATAATTAATATTGTCAGTTAAATTTTTTTCTTCAAAAACTAGATTAAAACCTTTTTTTGTAAAAATTTCGTAAAATTTTTTTTTATTAAAAAAATAAAGATAATTTATTTTAGGCAATGCATTCATTTGTTTAACAATTATATTTTTTTTCAAATTATCATCTGAGGAACTATATAAAGTTGTTCCACTAAAAAAAATAAATTTACTATTATCTGATATTTTGTCCAAAACATTTTCGTAATTATCAAAATATTGAATACAACTACCAAAATTTACAAAATCAAAATTTTTATTAAAAATTTCTTCAATATTATCAATTATGTGCAAATCATTAAAATTAAATTGTAATTTAAGTTCTTTAAATACTTTAACAACTGGTTTTAGGTTAAATATATAATATTTTACATTACCAAAATTCTTTTTTAATTTTAAATAAAAATCTATTTTTTCTCCACCAATATCTAAAAAACTATAATTATCATTAGAGTTAAATTTCATTAGTAATAATTGTATTAAATGAGGACAAGTCATAAATGAGTTTTTTTTTGTTTCACTAAATTTCTTTATTAAATTCTTTTGATATTCCAAATTTACTTCCTCTTGATAATTTGAGTTTGGTAATTTTATCATTGTTGTCGGCAGGAAATAATATTTGAAAAATTTTTTATTAATTTTTCTTTTTAAAAATTTTGGGAATATTTTTTTAATAAATTTTGGTATTCTTTCTCTCAAATCATACAGCGCATTTAATTTATTCATCAAAGTTCATCTAAATTGTAAGTCAATTCAGAAGTAATTCAGAAGATAAAATCATTTAACAACTTTCAATCTTCCTCTTCTGTTAGCAAGATTCACTTTCTGCTGTTTTAAAATTTGTAGACTATCAATTTTACTAAAACTACCAATAAAAATTATACTAATTCAACTTTAGGTAGTATTTAGTTTTTTTTTCATTATCATTAGCGTATATAGAGTGTTTAAAAGAAATAATTTTGGTCATTAAACAAATTTAAATGAAAATAATACCAACAAGATTTTCAGGTCTAAAGATCGTTCGGTCTAAAAAATTTATAGATAGCAGAGGTTTTTTTAGAGAGGATTTTAAAAAAAAATTTTTCAAAAGCAAGAAATTTGTTTTTGCTTGTGCTTCCAGCTCAAAAAAAAATGTATTAAGGGGATTTCACCTACAAACAAAATTTTCGCAAGAAAAATATGTCTCAATTTTAAAAGGATCTATTCTCGATGTAGTTGTTGATTTGAGAAAAAAATCAAAAACTTTTGGTAAACATTTTAAAATTATCTTATCAGATAATGATGCTAAATCTCTTTTTATACCCGCAGGCTTTGCTCATGGATTCTTGGGTTTAAAAAAAGAAAATATAGTTTATTACTATTGCACAAACTATAGATCAGCCAAACACGAAGTTGGCTTATTATGGAATGATAAAGATTTGAAAATAAAATGGCCAATTAAAAAACCTATTCTTTCAAAAAAAGATAAAAAAAATTTAAATTTTAACGAATATAAAAGATTGTTTTAAATGAAAAAAATTAGAAAAATTAAAATTAAGCCATTTAAGAGTGTGACTGGAAAATTAGTACCTATTTCTTTCAATAAAAAATTTCCGTTTTCTATTAAAAGAATATTTTTTTTACATGGTTCAAAAAATAAAATAAGAGGAGATCATGCTCATAAAAAATGCTCTCAGTTATTCATGGTTGTGTCTGGAAAAGTAATTTTAAATATTAAGACTTCTTATTCTGAAAAAAATATCCCAATTACAGAAAATTCTAAATATGCAATATTGGTTCCACCTAAATATTGGTGCAGCGTAAAATTTATTAAAAAAAAATCTATTCTTACGGTAATGACTGATAGATATTATGAATATAAAGATTATATAGAAACTTTTTCTGAATACAAAAAATACTTATTAAAAAAATGAAAATTTTAATCACTGGCGGATTAGGACATATAGGTTCTTATTTTCTTCAAAATATTAATAAAATAAAAGTTTTGAAAAAAATTTATGTAATAGATAATTTATCTACTCAAAGATATTGTAGCCTTTTTAATATTCCCAAAACTGCGAAAAAAATATCCTTTATCGAGATGGACTTGGCAAAAAAAAACGCTCTCGATAATTTTGTAAAAACTGATGTGGTAATACATTTGGCCTCTATAACCGATGCCGCAGGAAGTTTAGGAATTAGAAAAAAAATTTATAAAAATAATTTAAATGCTTTTAGAAATGTCTTGGAATATTGCAAAAAAAATTCTTCAAAATTAATACATCTATCTAGTACAAGTGTGTATGGCGAACAAAAAGGTTTGGTTGATGAAAATTGTAAAATCTTAAGACCAAAATCTCCCTATGCTGAAATTAAATTACTTGAAGAAAAAATTTTGATAAAAAATAGAAAAAAAATTAAATTTATTACTTATAGATTTGGAACAATTTCCGGAGTTTCTAAAGGAATGAGATTTCACACAGCAATAAACAAATTCTGTTTTAACTGTGTGTTAGGTAAGCCTTTGCCTTTATGGAAAGGAATGACTAATAAACCAAGACCCTATCTGTCTTTAAAAGACGCTTTTGCCGTTGTTAAATTCACTTTAGAGAAAAATTTTTTTAGAAATGATATTTATAATATATTGTCTCAAAACTTAACACTAGCAAGCATAATTAAAATTTTTAAAAAAAATAAAATTAAAGTAAAAGTAAAATATCATAAGTCTAGATTGATAAATCAATATCCTTTTATGGTATCAAATAAAAAATTTAGCTCAGTAGCTTTTAGTTTAAAGTCAAAAATTGCTGAAGACATAAAATTAACACTTAAACAATTTAAATATTTAAGACATGAAATGTAAAATATCTAGTGAAGAAATAAAACCATTTATGACTTTTGGCAAAATGCCTCTTGCAAATGGATTTTTAGAAAAAGAATATTTTGAATCAGAATTTACTTTTGAAATGGAGGTTGGTTTCTGTGAAAAATTATCTTTATTTCAACTAAATGAAACTCCTAAACCTGAACAAATGTTCGGAAAAAAATACCCTTTTTATACTGGAAGTTCAGAATACATGAAAACTCATTTCAACAAATTTGCCAAATGGTTAAAAAAGGAATTTTTAAAATCTAATTCAAAATTAATTGAGATTGGTTCTAATGATGGAACCATGTTAAAAAATTTTACAAAAACTAACATTGATTATATCGGATTTGAACCGGCAGAAAGCGTTGCAAACGAAGCTTTGAAAAATAATATAAAAACAATAAACAATTTTTTTACACAAAAAAATATCCAAAACTTAAGAAATTTTAAAAAAAGAACTGATGTAATATGTGCTGCTAACGTAATATGTCATGTCCCAAACTTAAAAGACTTAATAGTTTCTGTTGATGAACTGCTTTCTTCAAATGGTGTATTTGTTTTTGAAGAACCATACTTAGGTTCAATGTTTACAAAAGTATCATACGATCAAATTTATGACGAACATGTATTTATATTTTCTCTTTCATCAGTTAAAAAAATTTTTGATATTTTTGATTTTGAACTCATTGATGCAATGCCGCAATCTACTCATGGAGGTTCTATGAGATATGTTGTGGGTAGAAAAAATAAACATAAAATAAATACTAGAGTCGAAAACGGTTTGACTGATGAAAAAGAAAAAAAATTAGATAACATTCAATCTTGTTTAAATTTTAAGGAAAGCTGCGAGAATTCAAAAAATAGAGTTTCGAATTATTTAAAAAAAATAAAAGGTGAAGGAAAAAAGATTTGCGGATATGCCGCAACTTCAAAAAGTACTACAATTTTAAATTATTGTAAGTTAAGTGTTGATATAATCGATTTCATTTGCGATACAACAGAAGAGAAGATTGGGAAATTTTCACCTGGTATGCATATTCCGATTGTCTCTGTTTCTCATTTCCATAAAAATTTGCCTGATGTTGCTTATCTTTTTGCTTGGAATCATAAAGACGAAATATTCTCAAAAGAAAAGGAATTTTTAAAAAAAGGCGGCAAATGGTTTTCTCATGTTTCTTTATAAAAACAGAATTGTAATTACTGGTGGCTCAGGGCGTTTTGGTAAAGAATTATCAAAATTAAAAAGTAGATATAAATTATTTTTTCCAAAAAAAAATGAATTAAATATTTTAAAAATTAGATCTATAACTAAATTTCTGAAGTCAAAAAAACCTAAATACTTAATTCATTTAGCAGGTTTATCTAGACCAATGAATCTGCATGAAAAATTTCTAAAAAAAAGTATAGATTTAAATATTATTGGAACAGCAAATATAACAAAAGTTTGCTCTAACTTGGGTATAAAATTAATTTACTTTTCAACAAGCTATGTTTATCCGGGAACAAAAGGCAATTACAAAGAAAACAGTCCTTTGCTGCCAAAAAACAATTATTCCTGGTCAAAATTAGGTGGCGAAAGTTCTGTGCAGATGTACCGAAACTCATTAATTTTAAGAGTCTGCATGACAGAAAAACCATTTGTTCACAATAAAGCATTTGGCGATTTTATTACAAATTTTATTTTTCATGGAGATATTGCAAAATTTCTGCTTAAATTAATAAATCATAAAGGTGTAATAAATGTAGGTGGAAAAATACAAAGTGTTTATGATTTTGTCAAAAAATACAATTCGAAAATTAAAAAAATATCTGCAAAAAAAATACTTGGACATAAATATCCTCTGAATCCTTCAATGAACATAAATAAACTTAAAAAGATTATTAAACGATGAAAACCTGGTCATATTTAGAAGAATATAGAGATTATAGAAATAAAATTCTAAATTCTATTGATAAAACTATAAAATCAGGAGAATTATTTTTTGGAAAACAATTAGATCGTTTTGAAAAAAATTTTTTAAAAATAAATAAATTTAAATACGGGATAGCCGTTGGAAGTGGAACGGATGCTTTAATTATAGCTTTAAAAACTTTAAATATTGGTAACAATCATAATGATGAAATAATTACTGTATCTAATACAGCTATACCTACTGTTTCTGCCATCCAAAGTGCTGGTGCTAAGGCTGTGTTTGTAGATATAGGAAACGACTTTCTTATCAATACAGACAAAATAGAAAAATATATAAACAAAAATACGAAAGCTATCATAGCAGTCCATTTATATGGACAGGCATGTGATATGAACAAAATTTGTAATATTGCAAAAAAAAACAATTTAAAAATTATTGAAGACTGCGCTCAAGCTCAAGGTGCCAAATTTAATGGCAAGTATGTTGGTTCATTTGGTGATTTAGGATGTTTTTCTTTTTATCCTACTAAAATATTAGGAGGTTATGGAGATGGTGGTTTTATTTCAACAAATTCAATAAAATTATTTCAAAAAGCAAGAAGATTAAGATTTTATGGAATAGAACAACTTGTCAAAAAAAATAGATTTGCCAAAAAATATTATGCTAATGAACATGGTATGAATTCTAGACTTGATGAAATTCATGCTACAATTTTAAACTTAAAATTATTGCACGTTAAAAATTATATTAGCAAAAGAAAAAAAATAGCAAAACTATATTCTAAAGAACTAAGCAATACATCGTTAAAATTACCAAAAGAAAAAAAAAATTGTGAGCATGTTTTTCATTTGTATACCGTCTATCATCCTAAGAGAGATTTAATAATAAAAAAGTTAAAGAAAAAAAATATTAAAATTAAAATTTACTACCCCTACCCAATTCACAGAATGAAAGCATATAGTAATATGACTACGAAAAAAAAATTAGACTTACCGATTACAGAAAAAATGGCTAAAGGTATTTTTTCACTTCCGCTATACCCTAAACTTAAATATAGGGAAGTACACAAATTCACAAAAATCCTAAAAAATATAGTTCGAAAGATTTAAATTGTTAAGATGTAAATTAGATATTAATTTTTGGTCTTCTTAAAGATTTTTTTAAAAAATAAGATGCTGTTAATCCTTGCATTTCTGCCATATGTAGAGCTGAATTTTTTTTATTGCCTAAAAGTTTATAGAATAAATATTTTCTTAAAGCTCTTAAAAAATTCGGAAATGTCTTTCGTATTCCATAAAAATATCCATAATTCTTTTTAAAATAATAAAATTTTGACCAACAATAATGCCAATTTCTATTCAAAAATATTTCATGGTTATGTTCTTTGTTTGTTGATGAGGTTCCGTGGTGAATAAATTTTGCATCATCAATTAGATAAATATCTAAACCTAATTTCAGACATCTATAATATAAATCGTGTTCTTCATAATATAAAAATATGTTTTCATCAAAATATCCTGTTTTATTTAAAGACTTCATATTAAAAAGTAATGCGCAACCCGCAATAAATCTCATTTTATGACAACTTTTATTTTTGTCATATTTGATATATTGATCTTTGCCATATCTATAATTTTGTTCTTTTGGGGCCAGTATAAAAAAATTATTAATTTTTTCAGTATTTTTTAAAAGAACATTGGTCATGTTCTTATCTGGAATTACATCTGCGTCAAGATATAAAGAAAACTTTGTTTTTACTAATCTCATACCAAAATTAATTCCACCACCATTTCCTAGGTTTCTTTTTGGTATAATTACTTGAACATTTTTGAATTTTTTTTCTAAATCTATTTTTAATTTTTGATCAAGAGAGTTTTCTACAATTAAAATTTTAATATTTTTTTCTATAGAATTTATTAAATTTTCAATAATTTGATTTGAATGAAAAGAAACTATAATTATCGTTATCTTGTCATTATAAATTCCGGAATTCATGCCGATATATTCATTTTAATTTATTTTATACTTATTGAACATAATAATATTATATAATAAATTGCGTTATTTAGATGGCTATTAACCCTAAAAATTTATCAAAAGAAAGTTTAGAGCTATTATCTAATCTTAGATTATTTAAGATTTATAAAAATCTCAAGCACGTATCGCTAAAATGTGACACTTACTTTCAAACTTATGAGGAAATATTTAAAAGTTATGTCGGAAAAAAAATTACTTTTGTTGAAATAGGCGTTCTTCACGGAGGTTCATTAATGATGTGGAGAGAGTATTTTGGTAACAATGCTAGAATCATTGGAATTGACCTAAATCCGAAAGCTAGAGAATTAGAAAAAAATGGTTTTGAAATTTATATAGGGAGTCAATCAGACAAAAAATTCTGGAAAGATTTTTATAATAAGGTTGGAAAAATTGATATTTTGCTAGATGATGGTGGACACGTAAACGATCAGCAAATTATTACGTTAACTGAAGCGATGCATAACGTAAATGACGATGGAGTAATAGTCACAGAGGATGTGCATACAAGTTATATGAAAAAATTTGGAAATCCTTCAAATTATTCCTTTATAAATTATTCTAAATATCTGATTGATGTTGTTAATTCTAGATTTGTTGATACAAAAATTAAAAAAAATAATAATTTTAGAAATAAAATTTATTCAATTTCTTTTTATGATTCTATTGTGGCTATAAAAATAAATTCTAAAAAAAGTATCGAAACTACTGTTATGAAAAATAATGAAAATGAAATGTTTAAAATGAATGATTTAAGGACAACTGATTACTTTTCAAAAATATCGAACTATATTGACAAAAATTTACCTTCACTTCATAAATTAATAATAGTTAAAAAAATAATTAGATATCTTTTCTACTCTCATAACTTCATAGTAAAAATTAAACATTACTTTAAATTAAAAAAATACTTTAAGTAAATTTAGGAGATAAAACTTAAATATAAATTAAGGCACTAATAAAAAAACTAACCCTGTGAAACCAGCTATTGTATAAGCATTTCTTATTTTGACTCTTTTTTCTTCTTTATTATTATTTATACATTTAGAATCCTGCGCAGGAGATTTTATTTACTTGTTTTGAATAAGGTAAGTTTACGCAATTTGTTCATCTAACATTCATCTTGAATTTTGTTTAGTGTATGTTTATAGAGTGTTCTCTGATGGGTAAGGGATTACATTCTTATTGCCCAATCAAATAACCATTGATTGACGCTAATTTTTAAAAAAGTTCTTTGTAAAGTTCTTTGTGGTTTAGGGTAAATTTCAAAGAAGTTTAAAAGGTTAGTTCTTTGTAAATAGAAAATCAGTGTATTCAATATTATTTAAATATTTTTTAAAGTTATCATAATTAACATTGTCAGTTAAATTTTTTTCTTCAAAAACTAGATTAAAACCTTTTTTTGTAAAAATTTCGTAAAATTTTTTTTTATTAAAAAAATAAAGATAATTTATTTTAGGCAATACATTCATTTGTTTAACAATTATATTTTTTTTCAAATTATCATCTGAAGAACTATATAAAGTTGTTCCGCTAAAAAAAATAAATTTACTATTATCTGATATTTTGTCCAAAACATTTTCGTAATTATCAAAATATTGAATACAACTACCAAAATTTACAAAATCAAAATTTTTATTAAAAATTTCTTCAATATTAT
>Ga0187833_10005207_pt1 | contig 12356 bp, 10 predicted proteins | sample ETNtaG_37_FD_167968 | JGI IMG/M metagenome (GOLD analysis project Ga0187833, IMG submission 167968) | Marine microbial and viral communities from oxygen minimum zone, Eastern Pacific Ocean - ETNP2014_SV_400_PacBio MetaG (Illumina Assembly) | ecosystem: Environmental > Aquatic > Marine > Hypoxic... | reverse complement strand
TTTCAAAACTTTTAAATTTGAATATTCAGGTAAATATTTAGTAATTGGATCATCCAACTGGATTTTATTTCTCTCAACCAGTTGCATTGTAGCAATTGCGATAACTGGCTTAGTCATCGACCAAATTCTATAAATGGTATCATCCGAAATTTTATCTTGGGTTTCTAAATTTTTATACCCAAGTTTACCTGCATATATTTCATCATTAACATTTATTTGCCATTGAATGCCTGGGTATCTTCCCTGCTCTATGTAAGGTAGTAATATTTTATTTAATTTATCCATATTTATTTTATTAAAAAGTATTTTATTGTTAGATTAAACTTTTGATCTTTTCGACAAGAGCTGTGTTTATGTGACGAGGGCCTGAATCTTTTCTATTATTATGTCTTCGCTGACCTGGGAGACGCACACCCTCTAATGATTCCATTTGATTAAAAAATAATTCAGCATGTTCATTCCATCCTTCTCCAGCAATTAATTGTGGTGAGAGAGCCATAATAAATTCCCCTCCACGGGCCGGGCCGCCATCTGCGTTATCAGCCGCTTTTGCTTCAAAACTAAACATGTCACCTACTAAACCCGCGGCTAACAGCTCAACCATCATCGCAATAGCGGATCCTTTATGTCCACCAAAAGGAAGAAGTACTCCGCCATTTGCAATAGCTGATGGATCATCTGTTCTTTCCCCGTCTTTATTAAGACCAGTACCTAATGGTACTTTATGTCCGTCTCGGGCGGCAACCTGTACTTCGCCCATAGCCATACTTGCTGTTGCCATATCATACACGACAGGCGTTTTGTTTTTTCTAGGCCAAGCAAAGGAGATGGGATTTGTTCCAAATAAAGGTTTTACTGCTCCAGTGGGTGCCACGCTAGGCATATAGGCTGTGCAGGCAATTCCTATCAAATTATTTTCTGCCAACGCTTCTGTTTCATGCCAAAGCGCTGCAAAATGATGGGTATTGGTGATAGTTAAAACCCCTACTCCATGTTTATTTGATGTTTCAACCAAGGCTGGGATCCCAACTTGAATAGCAGTAGGGGCCAAACCATAATCACCATCAGTACGAATCGCATTTTGTGTAAGAAAATGATTTGTTGGTCGTGCATTGCCTTTTACCTTCTTGCTTTTAAGAGAGGCAGCATAACCAGGAATGCGAAATAAGCCGTGCGATACACTGCCATCACGCTCTGCGTTTGCCACAGTTCTTGATACAGCTTCAGCATTGATGTCATCACATCCGTTAAATAAAAGAGTTTTTTTTGCAAGCTGATAAATTTCATCTAAAGTAAGAGGTGTTGTTGACATCAAATTCAAATCCTTGTTTTTGTTCCTAATGCATCTTTATCTATATAAATTAATTTTTTTTTGCATTTATATATAATACTTGCTGGCCATTGTTTATCAAATAATTTTTTGCTTAAAATCATATCAGCAGCTTTCCGTTTTTCTTTCCCAGAAAGAACAAGTATTGCTTTCTTCGACAGTTTATGAATAGTTCCCAAACCTACAGTAATGCCAAATTTGGGAACTTCTTTTAATGATTGGAATTTAGAAAAAGTTTTAAGATTATCTTTTCTAGTCTGTGTTGATAATGCAACAATGTGAGTTGGGGAGTTAACGTTAGATGTGTAATTATTAAAAGCTACGTGTCCGTCTGAAGATCCTGATGCTAAGAAAAAAATATCAATTCCTCCTAATTGTTGTATCAACTTATCATATTTTTCTGGAGCATAAATTTCTGGAAAAAAAATATTTGATTTAGTTAGTTTTTTCTTCTTGCTTTTTTGGTAGTTAAGTAATCTTTGTATCACCCTGTAAGAATACCCAACACAGCTATAATGCAGCTTTGGATTGCAAATTTGAAATTTTTCATTTTTTAAAATCACAAATTCATCCATCATAACTATTTTTACATTGCTTAAATCAACATTCATTTTGTAGCTTAAAATTCCAATGTGTTTATAAGTTTTTCTTAAGGATCTGCCGCTAGGGCAGCCAAGAACAGTACTATTTTTTTTTTGAATTTCCTTTACAGTATATTTCGCTAAATTTATTGATAAGTCATTGCTACTATTGAATTTTTTTAACATTATTTATCTTATTTTATCTAAAATTTTTTCAATTTCATTTATCGTCAACAGCTCTGATAAAACTACACCTTCAGGATGGGATTTACTATACATAACATTGAGGGGGATGCCGAATTTGTTATGTTGTTGAAGAAAATATTCAATTTTCTCATTTGGTTTAGTCCAATCTCCTTGTATTTTTATAACATTATTTTTTGTAAATATTTCTTTTATGATTAATGAATTAATTACATTAATTTTATTAAATTGACATATGGCGCACCAATCAGCCGTGATATCAACAAATAAAATATCATAATTTTGTATGTAGTCATCAATTTGAATAGTCGTTAAATCAACCCAGTCAGAATCTTGAATTTGTTGGTCAAATTTAAAAAAAGAGAAATTTGGAAGAGAAAGAAAAATGATGCTGGCTGCCATCAATATCAATAATTTTTTTTTATAAAACTTCAAAATTAAGGATGTCAAAAAAAGTAATATGGATGATGTTATAATAAAAAAAACATTAAAATGATTTAGAAGGATGGAGCCAATCCAAGCAAGGGTTGCTAATAACAATAATCCAAGAAGATATTTTATTCTTTGCATCCATTGACCGGGTCTTGGCAGAATCATTGCTATACTTGGAAATAACGACACTAATAGATATGGTGCCGCCATCCCTACCCCCATACAAAAAAATATTTCCATCATTACAAAATAAGATTGCGTGAATGCCACAGTAATGGCCGTACCTACAAAAGGGGCTGAGCAAGGAGTTGCGAGTATTGTTGCAAAGAAACCGTTAAAAAAATCACTAAAATAATTAGTTTGATGAATTTTTTGATGAATTCTGGAACTAACTAAGGAGGGCGCATTAAACTCAAATAAGCCAAATAAATTAAGTGCGAATAGAGATAATATTAAAGCAATAATTATTAAAAACACAGGTTGTTGAAATTGCATTCCCCATCCAATATTGACGCCTATCAATCTTAAAATATTAAATATTAATGCGAGTAAAATAAAGGAGGAGACAATGCCTGCTGAAGTTATGATAAAGCTCTTTCTTATCAAATGTCCTTCTTCCGGCTTTTTCAAAATTGATAAAAGTTTTATCGATAACACCGGCAAAACACAGGGCATAATGTTTAATATTAAACCGCCAATAAAAGCAATAAAAAGAAAATGAATTAACGAATTATTTTGACTTAATTTACTTTGTTCTTCGTCTATGTTTAAATCAGCATTGATTTTATATGCCTGATTATTATTTTTTAAAAAGACATCAAGATTAAATGAGTTTTTTGTAAATAATTTTCTTTCAAAGACAAAATTAGCTTTAAGATTTTTATAATTTGCTGAATAGTTAATTTTTGGTGTAATTACGGGCAAGCCAAACTTAGTATTCAAATAAAATTTTGGATCGACAAAAGCTTTTGGCGAAGATACTGCAACTATAATTGAAACATTGTCGCTATCCGCGGATGCTTTTACTGAAACATTTTCTAATCCGCTAATTTCTAAATTGTCTATAGGTATTAATGAAAGTGATTTTTCAATGATAAAAGAGTGTTCTGTTATCTGACCTAGTCCGGAAGGAATTAATAATTCTAGATGTGCGTTTCCTGGTATGCAAATATCTTTGCAAGTTAAATAATTAACGTCCAAAACTACTGAAGTTTCTTCTTCTACATTTTGAATAGTAGTTATTAATGGAAAAACAACTTCATCAAAATATCCAAGGGTTTTAAAGCCCAATATTTCAAATTCATTAGGTGCGGGCCATAATACTTCAATATTTTGTATATTCCTTGATTTTCTCCAATCAATGTTTTGAGGGAATCCTCCTTCTCCAGGTGATAACCAATAAGTTTTCCATCCTTTTTTCAACTGATATTGGAGACCTAAATATAATTCATTCTGATTGTTGATATGTGTTGATGGAGATATGATACGGACTTGTGATTCTATGCCATTGCTCCAATTTGTCTGTTGAGCAAAAGCATTTGTAAAGAAAAATATAATGATAATGTAAAATAAATGATTAAATAACCGCAACATTCTCTTAACTTTATGTATTTATTTGATATTGTATTCGTGCAAGTATTACATATTGAAAAAAAAAATTAAAGGAAATATAGATAAAATATGAATTTAACTGGTCAAATTATCGTGTCCATGCCTTCCCTACAAGATGAGCGATTTTATAAAACAGTCATATACATTTGTGCTCACTCATCGGAAGGATCAATGGGCATTATAATCAACAAAAAAATTGATTATGTTCTTTTTCCTAATTTATTAGAACAACTAGGTATTGATAAGCCTATTAACGATAAAAAATTTTTCCTACGCTATGGAGGGCCGGTTGAAACCGGAAGAGGTTTTGTCCTTCACTCTGATGACATCGTGCGAAAAGAAACTTTGAACATTCGTAAGGGTGTGGCTCTTACTGGCACATCTGAATTTTTTGAAGACTTAATCAAAGGCAAAGGTCCAAAAAATAGTATTTTGGCTTTGGGCTATGCCGGTTGGCAATCTGGCCAATTAGAAAATGAAATAATGCAAAATAGCTGGATGTCCCTTCCAGTTGAAACAAGTTTTCTTTTTAATGATTCACTATCAAAAAAGTGGGATGAAGCCTACAAGTTATTAGGCATTAATCCCATACACTTATCTTCTGACTTTGGAAGAGCGTAACTGTTAGTATTAAATAACATTAAATTTCATTGCAAAAAAAATAAAGAGGGGAAAAATTCCCCTCTCAAAAACAACAGCAACTCCAATTAAGGGAGTTGCTGTTCGTTATTAGTTAGTCTCTGATCATATAGGCGACCACACCAATTTCAACTTTATCAGTGCCAAGTTTTTCAGCCTCTTCACTAATTCTTATTCCTGCTGTCTTTTTCATAATGTACCGAACTATAAAAGACGCGACAAAAACAAAAATGTTTACAGATAAAATTCCTATTATTTGTGATACTAGGGAAGCATCAGGGTTGGAAATCACCACCGCCAGCGTTCCCCATATGCCAGCAAATAAATGTACGGGTATAGCTCCTACAACATCATCTATTTTTAATTTAGCCAGGAATTGTGATCCAAAAACTACAATTGCTCCTCCAATTCCGCCAATTATTATTGCCAAGAAAGGAGATGGCATTAAAGGTTCTGCCGTAATGGCCACGAGTCCGCCTAAGGCACCATTTAACATTTGAATGACATCTGTTTTGCCATAAAGAAACCTTGTTAGAAGTGCGTTTACAACCACCCCGCCACATGCTGCAAGATTAGTGTTGATGAATATTGTTCCAATCGCATTGGCGTCTTCAAATGAACCTAGTGCTAATTGAGATCCGCCATTAAAACCAAACCATCCCAGCCACAAAATAAACACGCCAAGAGTGGCTAGAGGTATGGAAGATGCCGCAAATGGTTCCAGTGGTTTTGTTTCTCCATTTGTAAAGCGATTCAAGCGTGGACCAAGCAGAATGGCACCTGCTAAGGCAGCTGAGCCGCCAGCACTGTGCACTAAAGTTGATCCTGCGAAATCAGAAAAACCAGCAGCGGAAAGAAATCCTCCGCCCCATTGCCATCCCATTTCAATCGGATAAATGATGGCAGCCAGTATCGCTGCAAAAACAAAGAAAGGCCAAATTTTAATCCTCTCAGCCAGGGTTCCTGATACAATTGAACAAGTTGTTGCACAAAAAACCATTTGGAAAAACCAATCAGATCCATCCGAGTAGCCCGTTTCAAGGCTGCTGGCATCACTCCATGGAATGAAAGAGCCTATGAACCCCCCCTCGGGAATGCCATAAGCAAGATTATAACCACACACCCAGAATGCTATTCCAGCAATAGCGTACAGACCAATATTTTTAGCAGCAATGGTTGATACACTTTTTGATGTTACAAGACCTGATTCCAGCATGCAAAACCCTGCTGCCATCCACATGACAAGAAAGCCCATCACCAAGAATAAAAAGGTGTTGAGAATGTATGCTGTTTCCTCTTGAACTTCAGCTCTTGCGACTGAAGCCAATAATAAAACACTTATAAGAGTTCCAATAAAATATAACTTTTTTTTGGACATAAAAAACCTCCATATAAAATTCTACGTCTCATCACTACTCACTAGTGATAAGTTATTGTTCATGCGTAGTTATGGAAATTTGGTATAAGATCCGCGTTCCTTGGGCTCTCGCCTACTTCCGACCCTAAAAGGGTTGAACGATTAATAACTTTTGCATGCGTTCCTTCAACTTTCGTCTACTTCCGTCTCCAGTGATATATTTATCCCTAAAGATGAACGTGAGAGCAAATTACATTAATTTACGAAAAAAGTACAAAAAATTTATAGATATTAGTTATGCCAAAAACACATACTTTAATTTATAGATATAGGTTAAAAAATATTAAATAAACATTCTATATATTAATTAAATTCAATATTTTATAAACTATATTAATGAAAAAAAATTTAATTGGTAAAACTAATTTATCTGTAACTGAATTGGGTATTGGAACTGCTCCTATAGGTGGATGGCCAAAATCTTTAGAAGAAAAAAAAGCTTTAGAAACCCTAGAAACAGCTTGGGGGGAAGGGATTCGTTATTTTGATACAGCACCTTTTTATGGTTATGGGATGGCTGAAGAACGTCTTGGCAAATTTCTAAAAAACAAAATTAGGGATGAATATGTTATTTCAACTAAGGTAGGTAGAATTATTATTGATTCAGATAAAACTTCAACCTTTAAAGCTTTTTTCCAAGGTGCTCCAAAAAGAGAGCCTTATTTTGATTTTAGTTATGATGCTACACTTAAATCTTTTGAAGACAGTCTAAAAAGATTGCAGCTTGAAAAAATTGATATTTTACTCATCCATGATCCAGATAATCATTTTAAAGAAGCGATTAATGGATCTTTAAAAGCTATTCAAAGGCTAAAAGATGAAAAAGTGATCTCTGCTGTTGGTTGTGGCATGAACCAGAATGAAATGTTAACTAAATTTGCTAATACTGGATTAGTTGATTGTTTTTTATTAGCTGGACGTTTTACTTTACTTGATCAAAGAAGTTTAGATAAACTATTACCTACTTGCGAAAAAAATCATGTTTCCCTTATTATTGGAGGAGTTTTTAATAGTGGTATTTTAATTAACCCTTCTTCAAGTTCTTTTTTTGATTATGTAAAATTAAATGATTCATGGTTAGAAAATGCGAAACAATTAGGTGTTCGAATGCCTAAATCATATGAGAGTAACGAGTATTGGTTAAACAAAGCTAATAAAATAAACGAAATTTGCAATAAACATAAGGTTGATTTAAAAACAGCAGCTTTAAAGTTTCCTTATTTAAATAAGAATATTGCAACTGTTTTAACAGGAGTATCTTCAAAAGAGGAGGTTTTAGAAAATTTTAATAGTTATTCATTTGAAATTAATGAAGATTTGTGGAATGAGCTTGAGAAAGAAAATTTAATACAAACAGGATCAACCAATAAATTATAGCGTTGCTCCTATCACCCATGGATTAAATTCATCGTCTCCATAACCATTCTCCTCACTTTTAGTTTTTTTTCCTGAAGCTACTTCAATAATATAATTGTAAATTTTTATTCCATTTTCTTCAATTGATTCTAAACCTTCCATTATAGTTCCACTATTAATATCCATATCTTCTTCCATGCGATTATACATATTTGTATTTGTGGCAATTTTAATACTCGGTACAGGTTTATAACCAAAACAAGATCCTCGACCAGTTGTAAAACAAATAATATTTGACCCAGATGCAACTTGACCGGTTACTGATACTGGATCATATCCAGGAGAATTCATAAAACTAAACCCTTTGTGTTTAATCAATTCACCATAATCAATAACATCCACAAGTTTAGATTTTCCACCTTTAGCAACTGCTCCTAAAGATTTTTCCAATATTGTTGTTAAACCTCCTTTTTTATTCCCAGGAGAAGGATTATTATCCATACTACCTCCATTGATTTTTGTATAATCTTGCCACCATAAAATATGCTTATCTAATTTGTCCTGAATATTTTTTTCTTCTGTTCTTCCTTTTAATAAATGCTCAGCTCCATAAATTTCAGGCGTTTCCGCTAAAAGAGTGCTCCCTCCATTAGAAACAATTAAGTCTGATGCATAACCTAAAGAAGGGTTTGCTGTAATACCAGAATATGAATCAGAACCACCACATTGCAATGCTATTGAAAGTTCTTCCACTGGCCTTGTTGAACGTTGAATATTATTTGCTTCAGGCAAAATATCACAAATTAATCCAAAACATTTATCTATTATACTTTTTGTTCCTCCTTCATCCTGAATATTTAAATAAGTAACATTGGTAGATTCTTTGTTTTGAAATAAGGAAACTTGAGCGCATTCGCACCCTAAACCAATAACAAAAACATGTGAAAAATTAGGATGGTTTTTAAATCCTTCAATAGTTCTATGAAACACTTGCATGCCGTACCCGTTGGTATTCATCCCGCAACCACTAGAATGTTTTAAACAAACTGCACCGTCAATGTTTTCAAAAGAATTATCTTTCAAAAAAAAATTTATTTTATCAGCAATTTGCTTAACAACAGTTGCTGAACAATTAACAGTACTAACAAGTCCAATAAAATTCCTCGTTCCTATTTTTCCATTCTTTCTTACAAGTCCTTCAAAGGTTTTGGGAATTGAGTTATTTGTTAAATCAATTTTTTTTATCAATTGTCTAGGCGTTTCTCGCTTAAATTCAACAAAAGCTAAGTTATGACTGTGTACGTGTTCGCCTTCTTGAATATTCTCAGTGGCTTCACCAATTATTTGACCATATTTAATTATTTTTTCACCTTTCTTTATTTCCTTAATTGATATTTTATGCCCTTGAGGAATTTTTGTAATAGTTTTAATATTATGACTTTCAATTGAAGCATTTTCTGGAATATTGACTGGTGAAACAGCAATGTTGTCCGATTCACTTAATTGTATGACTTGAAACATTTTGATAATTTAAATGATTATTATTTTCGCTTCAAGGTATTCATTTTTTCCAATGAATCCTCGAAACTGATTATTCCAGCGTCAGAGCCAAGTCCTGTAGCAACTAAACCTGAAGTAATTGTTGCAAAATTTAAAGCTTTTTCTATGTCAAAACCTTTAACTATGGCAGCTATCATCCCCGCATCAAATGCATCCCCACATCCTGTTGTATCAACAACCTTAACATCAAATGCTGGGGTTTTAATCTGCTCACTCTTATTAATAAAAAACGATCCTTCTCCTCCCATCGTAAATACACAATTTTTTGCACCATTATCTAAATAAAACTTACCAACATCTTTTGGATCGTTTAGACCGCTCATTATGCAAGCCTCCTCAATACTTGGCATAAAATAATCAATATGTGGCAATAAAGGCTTGACTATATTTATAGTCTGCTCAGTTGCTCCAATTAAGTCCCAAGTAGTAATGCATCCATTTTCTTTTGCATCTTTTAAAAGTTGAACAGAAACAGGGCCATCTAATTTTTTTAATAATCCTGTCCCCCCTAAATGAAAAACATTGCAATCAAATATATTAATTTTATCCTTTGGTGGCGGAAGAAAATGATCGCAAGCTCCTCTTAAGTGCAGGGCAGGCCTTTCACCATTAGGTCTTATATTCAATATCGTCGATGAAGTAGGTATGCCCTTAAGTCTTTCAAAACCAGATGTATCTACTCCAAATTTTTCAAGAGTTGAAATTACAAAATCTGCTTTTTCATCATCGCCAACCGCTCCAACTCCTAAAGTTGACAAACCTAATTTAGCACAATCTATAACTGTTCCTCCCGCTGTTCCTGCAACTGTTAGCCTTAACTCTTCAATATATTCTAAATTTCCCCCCTCAGGTATTTTTTCAATTGGCCTTCCTAAAACATCTAAAACCACCAAGCCAACTATGGTTGCATCATATTTTTTAGACGACATAATAATTATTTTAATCTGCTTTCTATGTCTTTTAAATGCTTTATTGAAAGCTCTGTATACTTGTCTTTAAACTCTTCTGCCTTTCCCCCCCTTATGCATGCAAACGGATCTGAAACAGCAGGAATGAGTTCCATAGTAAGGTATCCTGAAAAATTTATATCTTTAAGGGTCTGTAAAATAGGTAAAAAATCTGTATGACCTTGTCCCGGGGCAGCTCTATTCGAATCCGCCATATGAGTATGATTTAATTTTGATCCAGTTTTACGGTAAGCCTCAGCAATATTTTTTTCATCGATTGCCATATGAAATGTATCGCCATGAATGCCAGCATTCGATAAATCTAGTTGATCTAGAATATCCACTGCCTGATCAAGCCTATTAAAGAAATAAGTTTCATATCGATTCCATGGTTCAATAGATATGTTTACACCAACAGTGCCTGCATATTCGCCAACTTTTTGTATGTTTTCAACAGCCCACTTTCTTTCTTCTTCTTCTGATGCCAAAGCTCGCATTTTCCCCACAGGGGATGGAGCCACTATGAAAGTATGTCCGCCAACTTCAGCAGTCATATCAGCTATTTCCCTGCAATAATCTATTGCTTTTTGCCTCTCTGATTTTTCGGGATGAACCAGATCTCTTCCTTCCATAAATATTGAACAAATTGAACTAACTTTGATTCCATTATCTCCATTAATCTTGTTTACTTCTTTAAAATTATACCAATCAGGCTCTCCTACTAATTCAATAGCATCATAACCGTATTTTGCGACACGCGTAGATTGTGCTGAGTATTCTTCGCCAGTGTAAACAATGGTATTGTATGAGTATTTAAAAGTCATAAGATTTCTTCTTATTGATTTTATAACTCCACGTAAGTATTTTCCCATTTACGTGAATTGCCTGAATTGATTACTGCCTCACACACTTTTTGCGTTTGCAACGCATTTTGAAAATCAGGTTGAGCTGGCTTATCAGACTTAGCACTAGCAAAAAAATCTGCCACGCCGTGTGTAAATGAATGTTCAAATCCAATGTTTAATCCTGGCACCCACCATTTATCCATATAGGGATGTTCAGAATCTGTTACATGCACATCTCTCCACCCCCTGGTTAAAGCATCATCGCCATGATCAAAATATTTGAGTCGATGTAAGTCATGAAGATCCCAAAAAATTGATGAATTTTCTCCGTTTATTTCAAAAGTATATAGTGCTTTGTGTCCTCTTGCATAACGAGTAGATTCAAATATTGCAATGGAACCGTTTTCAAACTTCGCGAGAAAAGCGCAAGCGTCATCAATGCCAACTTTTTCAACTTTTCCTGTGATATTGTGTTGTCTTTCTTTAATAAAAGTTTCTGTAACAGCGGTGACTTCAGTTATGGGGCCATTTAACCACATTGCTGTATCGATACAATGAGCTAATAGATCTCCTGTGACTCCACTTCCAGCGACATTTACATCTAATCTCCACAAACCTTCGCCACCTTGTGGAAGGTCGCTAGAAATTGTCCAATCTTGAAGAAAATTCGCTCTATAATGAAATATTTTTCCTAATGAACCTTTGTCAATAATATTTTTTGCAAGTGTAACTGCTGGAATGCGTCTATAATTGTACCATACCATATTTGGAACGCCTGCTTTTTTTACTGCAGTTACCATTTCTTCTCCTTCAGCAACATTCATTGATAGTGGTTTCTCTGTAAGTACCCATTTGCCATTTTCTGCTGCTGCGATTGCAATTTCTTTATGCATGTTATTTGGCGCACAAATATCAACTAAATCTACTTCCTCACTTTCAACAACTTTCCTCCAGTCTTTTTCAACCTGATCGTAACCCCAATTACTTGCAAACTGATTTGCTCTTTCTTCATTTCGCGCGCAAAAAACTTTTAATTCAGGTTCGTAAGGCAAATCTGGAAAAAATTTAGTTGCTTGTCGGTAAGCATTAGAATGAGCCTTGCCCATAAAACCATATCCAATCATTCCTACTCTTATTTTTTTTGACATAATAACCTCCTTAACATTAAAATTTTAACCACTGCCCTCCCTTAGAGCTTGATTCAACAACAGTTGAAATAAATTTTATTCCTTTCATTCCATCATTAATGTCAGGAACAAGCATTGATGAAGGGTCAGGATCCCTATTTTCTTTTTTTGCATTAATCTGTTCTGCAAAATCACTATAAAGATTTGCAAATCCCTCTAAATAACCCTCTGGATGACCTGGGGGTATTCGAGATACCCTATTAGCAACATCAACTGTTCCATAACCCGATCTTCTAATTGTTTGTTT
>Ga0187833_10005205_pt1 | contig 12358 bp, 10 predicted proteins | sample ETNtaG_37_FD_167968 | JGI IMG/M metagenome (GOLD analysis project Ga0187833, IMG submission 167968) | Marine microbial and viral communities from oxygen minimum zone, Eastern Pacific Ocean - ETNP2014_SV_400_PacBio MetaG (Illumina Assembly) | ecosystem: Environmental > Aquatic > Marine > Hypoxic... | reverse complement strand
GATGATAAATTTTGTCAGTCATAATAATTTTTTTAATTTTTTTAGTAAATTTTTTCCACATTAATTTTTCCAAAAACTCGGGAGCAGAGGATATTCCTATAAAACTTTCAATTTGTTTTTTAAAAAATGAAAACAAATTAAGAGCTATCCAACTTCCCATACTTGATCCAATAAATACCAATCTTTTCTTACCTTTTATTTTTGCTTTGATGATTTGTTTAGCGTCGTTGGACCATTTTGATATATTTCCTTCAATAAATTTTCCCGATGATTTTCCATGTCCAGAATATTCAAATGTCAAAAATCCAATTTTCTTTCTTCTGCAATATTTTCGAAATGTTGATGGTTTTTCTCCAGTAATATCCGACATTAAGCCATGAAAAAATATAACAAACAAATCTTTTTCTTTATTAAGAAGTTGATACCTTATTTTTTTCTTATTAGATGTGATAAAAAACTTAAATCTTTTGCTTGTCATTTAACTTGAATATATAATTTAATTTTTATGAATTCCAAAATAAAAGTTTTGCAAGTGATTCCAAAACTTGGTTACGGTGGTGCCGAGACAGGATGTTATGATTTGGCGCACTTTTTATCGGAAAAAAATTGTCGATCTTATCTAATTACCAGTGGAGGTCCTCTTCTAAAATATATTAAAAAAGATAAAGTAAAATTATTCAAACTTCCTGTGCATTCAAAGAATCCATTGTTAATGATATTAAATTCTATTTTTATCACCTTCATTATTTTATTTTTTAATATTTCAATTGTTCACGCAAGAAGCAGGGCACCTGCCTGGTCTTGTTTATTAGCAACAAAACTTACTCGTAGAAAATTTGTAACAACATTCCATGGTACTTATAATTTTAACAACTCGCTTAAAAAATTTTATAACTCTGTAATGGCAAGGTCTGATCTTGTGATTGCTGGTTCAAACTTCATTTTTTCACATATTTGGAAGAACTATGAAAAATATCTTAATAACAATAGAAAAAAACTTTTAGTTATTTTTAGAGGAATAAATTCGGAATATTTTTCTCAAAAAAGTGTCTCAAATGCAAAATTACAAGAACAAATTAAAGAATGGCAGATTGATAAAAATAAATTTATTATTTTGTTACCAGGCAGATTAACAAATTGGAAAGGGCAAATTGTTTTTATAGAAGCTATAAATATATTAAATCAACAAACACATATTAAACCCTTTTCATCAATTATTTTGGGAAGCGATCAAGATAGAAAGATTTATTATAAAAAACTTATATCTTTAGTTGAAAAATATAGATTAACTCGAATAATAAAATTTATTCCTTTCTGTAAAGAAATGCCATTAGCCTATAAGCTAGCTGATGTAGTGGTGTCAGCATCAATAGAACCAGAAACATTCGGCAGAGTATCTGTCGAAGCACAATCTATGGAAATACCAATTATAGCAAGTGATATTGGGGGATCCAAGGAAACTATATTGAAGGACAAAAGTGGACTATTTTTTAAATCTGGAGATCCGGTTTCTTTAGTTGAGAAATTAAAAGAAATATTAAACTTTGATGATAGTACATTGAAGTTAATGGGAATTGAGGGCAGGAAAAACGTTTTAAAAAAATTTAATATTGAAAAAATGTGTAATTCTACTATTGAAGAATATAAAAAATTAATAAATTAATATTTAAAATGCTAGATATAAAATTGCCTGATGGAAAAATTATTCAATTCAAAAATCATGTAAATGGATTTAAGTTAGTTGAAAAAATTAGCAAATCACTTGCCAAAGAGGCATGCATTATGAGCGTTGATGGCAAACTAAAAGATTTGAGTTACGAGATAAAAAAAAATTCAACTGTTAGAATAATTACATCTAAAGACAAAGAAGGTTTAGAAGTATTAAGACATGATACAGCTCATATTTTGGCAAAGGCTGTACAAGAATTGTTTTCTGGAACACAGGTAACTATTGGTCCTGTTATTGAAGATGGATTTTATTATGATTTTTCAAGACAAGAACCTTTTACTGAAGATGATCTTAAAAAAATAGAAAATAGAATGAAAGAAATAATCGATCGAGACGAAAAAACAACTCGTGAAGTATGGAAAAGAAATGATGCAATTAGTCATTTTAAAAAGATTGGCGAGTACTACAAATCAGAAATAGTTAAAGATATTCCAAAAGAAGAGGAGGTATCAATTTACCATCATGGCAAATGGCACGATCTTTGCAGGGGACCGCATCTACCTTCAACTGGAAAAGTAGGAAAAGCATTTAAACTCACCAAGGTATCGGGAGCATATTGGCGTGGAGACTCAAACAATGAAATGCTTCAGAGAATTTATGGAACTTGTTGGGCTGATCAAAAAGATTTAGATAATTATTTGAAAAGGTTGAAAGAAGCCGAAAAAAGAGATCATAGAAAATTGGGAAAAGAAATGGATCTTTTTCATTTTAGAGAGGAAAGTCCGGGAGCAGTCTTTTGGCATAGCAAGGGATGGAATCTATTCCTAAAACTAATTGAATATATGCGTGCTAAACAAAAAAAAGAAGGATATCAAGAAATCAATACTCCAGAATTACTTGATAAATCTCTTTGGGAAAAATCTGGTCATTGGGAAAAATTTGGTGAACACATGTTAACCTCGACTACTCCAGATGAAAAAATATTTGCCATTAAGCCCATGAATTGTCCAGGTTGTGTGCAAATTTTTAACCAAGGTTTGAAAAGCTATAGAGATTTACCATTAAAAATGTCTGAATTTGGAAAGGTTCATAGATATGAACCATCGGGAGCTTTGCATGGCTTACTAAGAGTAAGAGCGTTTACACAAGATGATGCGCATATATTTTGCACAGAAGAGCAAATCACTCAACAATGCTTAAGTGTTACAAATTTAATTTTGGAAATCTATAGGGATTTAGGATTTGAAAATATAATTTTAAAATTTTCTGATAGACCAAAAATAAGAGTGGGAGAAGATAAAATTTGGGATAAGTCCGAAGCTGCATTGTTAGAAGCTATCAAGGCATCGAAATTAGAATATAGTGTTAGCAGCGGAGAAGGAGCGTTTTATGGTCCAAAAATTGATTTTATATTAAGAGATGCGATTGAAAGAGATTGGCAGTGCGGTACACTTCAAGTAGATCTTAATTTACCTGGTCGACTAGGAGCAACTTTTGTCGATAAAGATGGATCAAAAAAAGTTCCAGTGATGTTGCATAGGGCTTTATTTGGTTCCTTAGAGAGATTTATTGGAATATTAATTGAACACTATGCTGGCAAACTTCCTTTATGGCTATCTCCTGTTCAAGCAGTTATATTGCCTATATCTCAAGACTTTAATGATTATGCCAAAAAGGTGTTTGAACAATTCATAAAAGCAGGTATAAATTGCGAAGTGGATTTAAAAAATCAGAAGATAAATTATAAAATTAGAGAACATTCTCTTGCTAAAGTACCCATACTTTTAATTTGTGGAAGAAAAGAATTAGATACAAGCACTATTACGATTAGAAGATTGGGCTCTGAAAAACAGGAAACAATGAATCTTGATAAATCAGTTCAGTATATTTCTTCCCAAAATAAAGCTCCTCTAAACTAAGTGGCAGTATTTAAACGAAACTATTATCAAAGAAGGACCAAACCAAGAGGTCCAAGAGCAAATAATAGAATTAATTCACTCGAAGTCCAGGTTATTAGTAGCAAGGGACAAAATCTTGGAATTTTATCTACTAAAGAAGCATTGTATCTAGCTGAACATGAGGGATTAGATTTAATTGAAATTGCTCCCAAAGCAAATCCACCAGTCTGTAAAATAATCGATATGGGTAAATATAAATATGAATTACAAAAAAAAGCAAATAAAGCGAAGAAAAAACAAAAAATATCAGAACTAAAAGAAATTAAGCTTAGACCAAGTACAGAAATTCATGATTATAATTTTAAAATAAAAAATGCACAAAGGTTTCTTTCAAAAAAAGATAAAGTAAAATTCACAGTAAGATTTAAAGGAAGAGAAATGCAACATCACCATCTTGGAATGGAGTTATTGAAAAGAGTTGAAGATGATTTAAAAAAAGTTGGTAAATTAGAGCTTAGTCCAAAATTTGAGGGCAGACAGATGACTATGGTAATTCAACCACTTTAGTGCCGAATATTAGTCATTGTATATTAATTATATTGTTTGTATAAACTGCCAATTATTTTTATGCCTAAACTAAAAACTAAAAGTTCAGCAAAGAAAAGATTTAAAATAACTGCTAGAGGAAAAGTCATAATGCCCCAAGCAGGTAAAAGACATGGCATGATTAAAAGAACGAATACGCAAATTAGAAAACAAAGAGGCACAACAATTATGTCAAAGCAAGATGAAAAAATTGTGAAATCATACATGCCTTATAATTTAAGAGGCTAAAATGGCACGAATTAAAAGAGGCGTAACAAGTCATGCTAAACATAAAAAAGTATTAAAAGCTGTAAAAGGTCAATGGGGCAGAAGAAAAAATACTATTCGAGTTGCTAAACAAGCAATGGAAAAAGCTCTTCAATATGCTTATAGGGATCGAAGAACTAAAAAACGAGAATTTAGATCATTATGGATACAGAGAATAAATGCTGGTGTTAGGTCCGAAGGTATAACTTATTCTAAATTTATTAATGGACTTAACAGGTCAGGAATTAAGTTAGATAGAAAAGTATTGGCAGATATTGCTTATAATAACCCAGAAGTATTCAAATCTATTGTAAAAAAAGTACAATCCTCCCTTAACTAATAAGGGCATTTCTATTATCTTCAATAAAATAGAGAATCACTTGAAAGATTTTATTATGGAGAACTTTAATCAAATTGAATCTGATATTCTAAGTAAAATAAAAAACGTAATTGATCGGAACTCCTTCGATTCAGTTAAAACTGAAATTTTTGGAAAAAAAGGAATTATTACAGAACTTTTTAAAAAAATTGGAAGTTTAGACCAAAGCCAAAGAAAAAATTATGCCTCAAAACTTAATGATCTTAAAATAAAAGTAACGAAAATTCTTGAAAAAAAACTTATTGAATTTAATCAATCAGAAATTAATAAAAAACTTAAAAATGAAAAAATAGATATAACTTTATCAGGACGAACTTATTTTGCTGGCAAAATTCATCCGGTTTCACAAGTCATAGATGAGGTTACTTCCATTTTTTCTGAAATAGGTTTTTCTGTTGAGGAAGGCCCTGATGTAGAAAGCGAATATTATAATTTTTCTGCACTTAATACCCCTGAAAATCATCCAGCAAGAGATATGCAAGATACTTTTTATCTTGATCATTCTAAAAAATTACTTTTACGAACTCATACATCTCCGGTTCAAATAAGAACAATGTTAAAAAGCAAACCACCATTTAAAATTATTGCTCCCGGAAGAACCTATAGATGTGATAGCGACCAAACACACTCACCTATGTTTCATCAGGTTGAAGGTTTACACATAGATAAAAATATTAGTATGGGACACCTTAAAGGTTGCCTATATTATTTTGTTAAGAAATTTTTTGAAGTTGAAAAGGTAAAAATAAGATTTAGACCAAGTCATTTTCCTTTTACCGAACCGTCGGCCGAGGTAGATATTGGGTATAAAATTCAAGATGGAAAAATCAAAATCGGGGAAGGTGATAAGTGGTTAGAAATTCTCGGTTGTGGAATGGTACATCCTAACGTTCTTAAAAATGTCAAAGTAAATTCAAAACAATACCAAGGATTTGCTTTTGGAGTTGGAATAGATCGTCTAGCTATGTTGAAATACGGTATTAATGATCTTAGGGCTTTTTTCGAAAATGATATTAGGTGGTTAGAATTCTATGGGTTTGATCCACTTGATGTTCCAACAAATTATAGGGGTTTAAGTAGATGATTACTTCCTTATTATGGTTGAAAAATCATCTAGCAACCAAGGCTAACTTAGGTCAAGTAGTAGAACGTTTAACTGAAATTGGTTTGGAAGTAGAAAATATAAGTTCATCAAATAATAATTTAGATAATTTTATTATTTGTAAAATTATTAAATCTCAAAAACATCCAAATGCGGATAAATTGAAACTTTGCGAAGTTGATATTGGAACAGGAAAGCTGGTTAAAGTCGTTTGTGGTGCTCAAAATGCTAGAGACGGACTATTCGCTGTTTATGCTCCACCAGGAACCATTATTCCAAAAACTAAAATGAAATTGAAAATAGTAAAAATAAGAGGAATTGAATCTCACGGAATGTTGTGTTCTGGGTATGAGCTTGATCAGTCTTCGGACAAAGAGGGAATTGTTGAGTTAAATAAAAAAGAAAAAAATATTGGTGATAAATATTTTAAAAACAGCGGTGAAAAAACTATGGATATTGCCATTACTCCTAACAGACCGGACTGTTTAGGAGTCAGGGGTGTCGCAAGAGATTTGGCTTCATCTGGCTTAGGCCAACTAAAAAAACAGCCATCTATTAAAATAAGTCAAAAATTTAAACAACCAGTTAAAATCTCAATCAGTAAAGAGAAAGAACAAGGATGTGCAATTTTCGGAAGTGTATATATTAAAAATGTTCAAAATAAAGAAAGTCCCGATTGGTTAAAAAATAAAATTATATCTTTAGGTTTAAAACCTATTTCTGCAATAGTTGACACTACAAATTATGTGATGTTTGATTTAAATCGTCCCCTGCATGCATATGATGCTGATAAAATTAATAAAGAGATAATTGTAAGAAATTCTAAAAAGGGCGAGTTCTTTGAAGCTTTGGATAACAAAAAATACACACTTCAAGACAGCATGTGTGCAATTACCGACAAATCAGGAATTTTGGGTCTCGGTGGAATAATTGGGGGAACCAGATCTGGAACAGAACTTTCAACTAAAAACATTTTGTTAGAGTCGGCTTATTTTTATCCTTCATCAATTCGAAAAACTGCAAACATTTTAAATATTGATACTGATGCCAAGTATAGGTTTGAGAGAGGTATAGATCCAAGCTCTATCCAATTAGGTCTAGAATTAGGAATGTGTATGATTTTAGATATGTGTGGTGGTGAGGCTAGTAAATTTTCAATTGTTGGCAAATTAAAAGATAAAAGAAAAATAATTACTTTAGAAGTAGAAAAATTTTCAAAAGTTATTGGATTTTCGATTACCAATTTAGAAATTAAAAAAATTTTATCTTCATTAGGCTGTTCCCTAAAAATGAGTGGAAAAAAAATTAATGTACTGCCACCTTCATGGAGGCAAGATCTTAAAGAGGATATTGATCTTATAGAGGAGCTAGCAAGAATAAAAGGCTATGATAAAGTACCCTTAATAAATCCTAAAAAGGAAAATGTTAAAGACACATTGAATTATAAACAAAAGCTTTTTCATTTTTCTCAACGATCTGTAGCCTCAAAAGGTTTTACCGAAACTATCACATGGTCATTTACGGATTCAAAAATAGACACTTTGTTTTCAGAATTAGAAAATGAAATTAAACTGTTTAATCCGATTTCAAGTGATTTAGACGTTTTGAGATCATCTCTTTATTCTAATTTAATGATAAGTGTGAAAAAAAATATTTATAGAAATTTTGAAGATTTAATGCTGTTCGAAGTTGGCCCGGTTTTTAAGGGCAAAAAACCTGGAGAACAATCAACAATGATTGGTGCAATTAAAACTGGAAAGTATTCAAGAAAAAATTGGATTGAAAAAGAAAGAAGTTTTGATGTTTTTGATATTAAAAATGATGCTCTAAGAACTTTAAATGAAATTGGTATTGATAATTCTAAAATTACAGTGAGCAATAGGACAAAAAAGTGGTATCACCCAGGCAGATCTGGCTTGTTGTCATTAGGTTCTGCAGAAGGTCCTGAATTAGCATATTTTGGTGAAATTCATCCTTCAATTATCAAGAAACTGGATTTGAAAACAGATAGCGTATTAGGTTTTGAAATTTTTTTAGACAATATACCTGAATCAAGAAAAAAAATTAGAGAAGCCAAACCTCAATTTATTATTTCTGATTATCAGAAAGTGGTTAGAGATTTTGCCTTTGTTATTGATGAAAAATATAGTTCTGGTGAAATTATTGCTTTAATAAAAAAAATTGATAAACAATTAATTAAAGCTGTAAAAATTTTTGATGTGTATCAAGGAGATAATATTGATAATGGAAAAAAATCGATTGCTTTTAGTATAACTTTGGAACCTAAAGATAAAACTTTAAATGAAAATGATATTGAACGAGTAAGCAAAAAAATTATATCAAAAATTCAAGAATCAACAGGCGCAACACTAAGATCCTAATGTCCAATAACGAAGCTATACGCAATTTTTCAATAATTGCGCACATCGATCATGGCAAATCTACTCTGGCTGATCGGTTAATTCATAAATGTGGAGGTTTAAGTGACAGAGAAATGAAAGAACAGGTTCTTGATTCTATGGATATTGAAAGAGAAAGGGGCATTACTATAAAAGCTCAAACGGTTCGTTTAAATTATAAAGCAAAAAATGGAAAAAATTATATTTTAAATATTATTGATACTCCCGGTCATGTAGATTTTAGTTATGAGGTAAGTCGATCTTTATCTGCTTGCGAAGGTTCTATTTTAATTGTTGATAGTTTACAAGGGGTTGAAGCACAAACCTTGGCCAACGTATACCAAGCTCTCGATAATAATCATGAAATTATACCCGTTCTCAATAAAATCGATTTGCCGGCAGCAGATGCGGATAAAGTTAAGAAACAAATAGAAGATGTAATCGGAATAGATACCAGTTACTCCATTAATTGTTCAGGAAAAACGGGCGAGGGAGTTGATGATATATTGGAATCTATAGTTAAAATTTTACCCTCACCAAAAGGAGACATAAAGAAACCATTGAAATGTTTATTGGTGGATAGTTGGCATGACAGTTATTTAGGAGTTGTAATTTTAGTAAGAATGATCGACGGAAATTTGAAAAAAGGTATGGAAATCAAAATTATGTCTAGTAACAGCAAGCATGTAATTGAAAAAGTTGGAGTATTTACGCCGAAACCCAAAGATGTAGAAAAAATATCTTCTGGAGAGATTGGCTTTATTATTACGGGAATAAGAAGCTTATCCGATACCAAAGTAGGAGATACGATATGCGATCCATCAAATCCCATTGAAAAACCTTTACCTGGATTTAAACCAAGTAAACCAGTTGTATTTTGTGGCATATTTCCAGTTGATAATTCAGAACATCAAAAGTTAAAAGATGGTTTAGCAAAATTGAAACTTAACGATTCAAGTTTTTCGCATGAAGCTGAATCTTCAACTGCATTGGGATTAGGTTTTAGATGTGGTTTTTTGGGATTACTTCATTTAGAAATTGTGACACAAAGACTAGAAAGAGAATTTGATATTAATCTTATAACCACAACACCCGGAGTAATATATAAAGTCAACAAAAGAGGTGGCTCAGTTCAGGAACTACAAAATCCGACAGACATGCCAGATCCAACTCAAATTCTATCAATAGAAGAGCCCTGGATCAAAGCTACAATAATTACCCCAGATCAATATTTGGGATCAGTTATTAAAATTTGCCAAGATAAAAGAGGAGTTCAGAGCAATTTAACTTATTCAGGAAACCGTGCAGTGCTAAAGTATGAATTGCCATTAAGCGAAGTAGTTTTTGATTTTTATGATCGCATCAAGTCAATTTCCAGTGGATACGCAAGCTTTGATTACGAAATTACTGATTACAAAGAAGGAAATTTAGTTAAGATGGGAATATTAGTAAACACAGAACCTGTTGATGCTCTCTCAATGATTATTCACAAGGACTTTGCTCAGCTACAAGGAAGGCTGGTATGTGAAAAACTTAAAGAATTAATTCCAAGACATAATTTTCAGATCCCCATCCAAGCAGCTATAGGTGGAAAGATAATCGCAAGAGAAACTATAAAAGGATTTAAAAAAGATGTTTTAACTAAAATACATGGTGGTGGAGCAAGAGATAGAAAGAGAAAACTTTTGGATAAACAAAAAATTGGAAAAACAAGAGCAAAGCAATTTGGTCAAGTTGAAATTCCACAAGAAGCATTTATTGGAGTATTAAAAATTAATAAAATTTAATTTTATGACACAAGTGAAGTGGGGAATTATAGGTTTGGGAAATATCGCCTTAAAATTTTCTGAAGGATTTCAATATACAAAGAATGCAAAATTATTTGCTATATCAAGTAGAAATAAAAATAAACTTCAGGTATTCAAAAATAAATTTCAAATAGATGACAATTATTGTTTTACGAATTATGACAACTTACTGGAATGTAAAGATTTAGATATAATTTATATAGCTCTACCCCATTCACTTCACTATGAATGGGTAATGAAATCTATCAAAAAAGACAAAAATATCTTGGTAGAAAAACCTGCAACAGTAAATTTTTTACAAATGGAAAATATAAAAAATAATTTAAAAAACAAAAATATTTTTTTTTCCGAGGCATTTATGTACAGATACCATCCCCAAATATCAAAAGTTGTAGATTTACTAAAAAATAATGTGATTGGAAATTTAGTTTCGATGGATTCGCTTTTTGGCTTTGATGCCCTAGGGAGAAAAAAAATATTTGGTATTAAACTAAATAAACTAAAAAAGAAACCAAATAGAAATAATAGATTGTATAATAAAGAATTGGGTGGGGGAGCAATACTTGATTTAGGATGCTATCCTGTTTCTTTTAGCATTCTTATTGCTTCATTAATCTCTAAGTTTGATTTTATTAAGACAAAAGTTTTAAATAAAAAAAAAGAGATTGGAGCAACAGGAGTCGATATGAATTCATTTGCAGAATTATATTTTGAAAATAATTTTAAATCTACCGTTGGTGCATCACTGACACAAAATTTGGGAAAAAAGACAAAGATCATTGGAACTAAGGGCGAGTTAATTTTGAATGATACTTGGTCTCCATCCAATTCTTCATTGATACAAATTAATGGAGAAAATAAGGAAACAATTAAAATTGAATGCCATAATAATATTTACACTTACGAAATAGAAGCTTTGAGTAAATGTATATTAGAAAATAAAAAGGAACCTGATTTTCCCGGCATAACAGTCAATGAAAGTCTCGAAAATATGAAAATTTTGGATGAATGGTTAAATTAATAAACAAGCTTGATTAATGAGCAATAAAATTTATAAAATGCTGCTACCTTAGAGAAACAGTATACACTTTGAGTAAGTCTTAATAAAAAAAGGTTAATTATTGATTTGATAATATAATTAGGTAATTTTTTTTAAAATTATTAAATATTTCAGAACGTTTATTTATTTTAAAAAAATAATAGAGTTCTTCGAAGGTAAAATTGCTAATTTACGTTTAAATGAAATAAATATAAAATAATTGAATCTATGAAAGTTTATGATTGTTTCATGTATTATGATGAAGACACGGTCGTTGATATTCGTTTGAATTATTTAGATGCTTACGTTGATAAATTTGTAATTGTTGAAAGTAAATTCACACACAGTGGTAATAGAAAGGATTTGCTATTTGATATTAATAAATTTAAGCATTTTAAAGATAAAATAATTTACTTGGTATTAGACAATCAACCTCAGGAAATAGAAACAATATATGATAAAGATGATGAAAATTCACAATCTTTTAAATCTATTGAGAATGCTATAAGAAGGGAAAATTATCATAGAAACTATATTAATAGAGGACTTGTCGATGCTGAAGCAGAAGATATCATCATGGTATCTGATGCTGACGAAATTCCAAATCTTGAAAACTTGGATCTAAAAAAAATAAAAAATAAGTTAATTATTTTTCAACAAAAAATGTTTTATTATAAACTAAATTTACATTTAGATTCTTTCAGTTGGTGTGGAAGTAAAGCCTGTAGAAAAAAAAATTTGATTTCTCCTCAATGGCTTCGTAATGTGAAAGATAGAAACTATCCCTTTTGGAGAATAGATACTTTGTTTTCAAAAAATAAATATCAAAATATTTATTTTGTTAATGATGGAGGTTGGCATTTTTCTAATATAAAAAACGCTAAAGAAATTGAAAAAAAACTTAAATCTTATTTACATCATAGAGAATTCGATGAAGAACCTCTAAGCGTCGAAGAAATTGATAAAATTATAAAGGAAAAAAAAGCAATTTATGATCTTAGGGTAGATAAGCGTGAATCAAAATTTAACAAAGGTCAAAAATTAATAACTATAGATTTAAAATTTCTTCCCAATTATATACAGAACAATATTGAAAAATTTAAATTATGGTTGGACTAATAAACGAACCCAATTAATGAGCAGAAAAATTTTTGATTGCTTTATATTCAACAACGAAGACCTTTTGTTGGATATCAGATTAAATACTTTAGA
>Ga0187833_10005200_pt1 | contig 12365 bp, 13 predicted proteins | sample ETNtaG_37_FD_167968 | JGI IMG/M metagenome (GOLD analysis project Ga0187833, IMG submission 167968) | Marine microbial and viral communities from oxygen minimum zone, Eastern Pacific Ocean - ETNP2014_SV_400_PacBio MetaG (Illumina Assembly) | ecosystem: Environmental > Aquatic > Marine > Hypoxic... | reverse complement strand
GGTTGGGAGAGGAGGATTATCGAGATTTATAACAATGATTGGGGGCGCTGAAACGAGTCGATAATCTGAAAAATCGGTTGTTGATAAGTTATTTCCTTTTTGCTTTTTTCTTCGCTTTTTTCTTCGCTTTTTTCTTTGTTGCTTTTTTCTTTACCTTTTTCTTTGCTTTTTTCTTTGTTGCTTTTTTCTTTACTTTTTTCTTTACTTTTTTCTTTGTTGCTTTTTTCTTTACTTTTTTCTTCGTTGCTTTTTTCTTTGTTGCTTTTTTCTTTGTTGCTTTTTTCTTTGTTGCTTTTTTCTTTGTTGCTTTTTTCTTTGTTGCTTTTTTCTTGGCTGCCATCAAGATCTCCTTTTAGCAATATCGGGATTTCGTTTCAGCGCCCCAACATTGTTTAAATATTTTATTCCATACGTGTTTAAAGTCAAGGGAATATTGGCCAAAATGCAATTGGGGAATAGCTGGGTGTTGTTGGTGTTTGCGTGGGTTGTAGGTTCTGTTGTTATGTGCTGGCGTAAACCCTTGCCAGATGCATTCCATCGGGGTATGCTCGTTTGTGTTTTTAATTTGAGGGTTTTTTTTGGGGTAAAGATAATTTTATTATTTTTTGTGAAAATCCGCGTTTGAGAAATAATTTTGTGGTGTAAGGTTATGATTTCATCATTTTTTGTTGAGTCGCTCCAAAAGCAGTCCTTGCTGATTCATGGAACCAGCCCGAGATATTTCGAAATGAAGGAAGGGGTGAGGGAATCTTTTTGTCCCCCTGAAAACGATAACGGTGAATTGTTTCGTGAGCATCAGAAATTATTTTTGCAGTCGTTGGGAATAGAAAGAGAAGATTTATTTCGTGTGCGTCAGGTTCATGGCAATCAAGTTTATGTTTTGACGGATGCTAAAATTATTGTTGATGGTGTCAGGCATCAGGAAGCAGATGCTATTGTTACGCACCTTCCAGATTGTCCGATAATGATTTTAACCGCAGACTGCGTTCCTATCATTATTTACGATCCTGTAAACCACGTGGTGGGTGTGGTTCATGCCGGGCGCGTGGGTACTGAAAAGCGTATATTCTCCAATGTGATAGAGGTTGTTGGGCGGGAGTACGGTTCCCGGCCCCGAGACCTGATAGTGAGTATGGGGCCCGCCATAGGAGGGTGTTGTTACGAGGTGGATGAGCCCTGTGCTCTGCCTTTTATTGAAAGAAGTTCTGTTGACTCCGGGTTTGTTGTGAAAGCGGGAGCGGGAAAGTTTTTTATCGACTTGCCGGAGGCGAATCGGCAGGAAGGATGTGAGGCGGGTATATTAAAGGAAAATATTTATACCGATGGACCATGCACCTCTTGCGACAATCACCGATGGTATTCCTATCGTAAAGAAGGAAAGACAGGCAGGTTGATGACACTGGCAATGCTTCGACCGAGAAGATAGACTCTTGATTATTGTCGCAGGTTTCATGCTTGCTCCTGACTGAAACCTCCTATATCCTCCCTGGTAATACTTTTTCCTCTGTAAATTTATTTACGTAGTGAGCGCGAGAGTGGCCGCAGGTTTATGATTGTTAATTTTTTTAATAACTCCCTTTAATATTAAGTATGAAAAATGTAACCGATTCTTCAAATAAGCTTCCTGATGGCGTACTGCCTTTTCCTGTCGAATGGATTCGTGAGCATCCGGGTAAGGTGGAAGAGGCTCTGGCTAAACTATCGGTTGAGGACCAAATTCGATATGCCATGCAGTTACGCGGACCTCAAATGCAGGCTTTCATAAATCTCTCACCCAATGCCCATGCGCTGATTAGAGGACTGCCTCCCGAAGAATTGTATCAAATGATCAAGGAAACCGGATTGGGGGAATCGCTTCCCGTGCTTGCGGTGATGTCTTCGAACCAGTTGCAATATAGTTTTGATCTTGAGTGGTGGCAAAGAGACCGCTTTGTTCCCGAATGCGCTCTTGAGTGGCTTGAGCTTTTGGATAAATGTGATGACTCCAGCATTCTAGAATGGTTGCAGACTGAGGAATTTGAACAAAAGGTGGTCCTGTTTCAGTCGCTCATCAAGGTATGTAAGGATGATGAGATGACCGATTCTTATGAAGGTGTGGAAGGTATGCCTCACCTGAATCTGGATGGTGTCTACGATATTTATTTTAAAACTGAAGAACACGCGGCTCTTAAAAGATTAATCGCTCTGTTACGATCTGAAGACCAGGGCCTTTGTGAATCTCTTCTTGAGGCGGTCATCTGGTATCCGGTAACGCAGACAGTTGAAAAGGCATATCGCTGGCGTCTCACCCGGACAGCTGAGCGGGGAATACCCGATTTTGAAGAAGCGATAGGAGTTTACAGTCGCCTGAGCCCAGAAGCCTTGAAGACTTCCGTTCCAGAGTTGGAAGATTTTGCCTACCCGCAGGAATTTAATATAGCTCCGACTTATCCGCTTTCTCTGGTCGGGGGGGTGCCATTTTTTAAGGACGTCATTTTGCTGTTGGATAATCCTGAGCGCGTCAACACCATTTGTTGGGAGCTTGTCTATCTGGCGAATAAGATTATGGTGGCCGATCAGATGGATCCTTCCAATCTGGAAATGAGGGAAGAATCTTTAAAGAAAGTGCTGGGCTATGTGAACATAGGGTTGGAACTGGGCGCTTCCAGTGATTTAGGAAAGGGAGGCAAACTGCTTGGTCGCACACAGATTCAGGCTTTATTTCAGGTGGGCTATCAACAGTTGATGAGTTTGAAGTGGAAGGCAGAAAATTTTCTAAAGGAAAACGGGAGTTTTCTTCAATGGATGTTTGCGGAATTTCATAAGGATCAACTGGCGGCTCTGGTGGATCGTTTCCCAAGGGTTGCCGAGGTGGATGGTGATAAGGAATCCTTAAACTGGAGGCATTTTGCATCTGTTGAGGAGGTGCGAAATGCAGAGTCACTTCTTGACCGATGGATGTTTTATCTTAGGTTTGCGCGTAAAGGTCTTGGCTTGAATGATGAACTTATAAAGCAGTACATGGAAAGATGTGATGTGCCGGAAAAGGATGATGAAGCGGATTTGATCGTATGGACAATGATGGCGTTCGCGCGTTTCACCCTTTTTAAGAAAATTTCTTGTGAGCCGTTACCTGAATTGGCCGCAAAAAGTTTTCTTGAGATCATATTTCTGCCTGGGATTTTCAGGGATGAAGTCAGGCAATGTGACGATGCTCTGGTGGAGTCTTTTCATCAGGAACTCCTCAAACTTCCTCTGGCCTGGGTCGAGGCGGACAGAAAGTTTTTGTCTGAACTATTGAATGAATGTGTCTTGCGCCTCCAAGGGCAATTCGGTCGCCTTGATCCCAAAAGTGAGATTGACTGGCGGTTCACCCATGGCCTGTGCATTACCAAAGGAAATATTTGATAGGCGATGTGCTCGTAGGAAATGGTTTCCCCCTGAGATGGAGTTTTTATTTTACAAAACCGGAAAAAGGTGTAATATTTCGCACTTCACCCTAATTTTTAAGTAAGTTTCTCAATAGCAGAGGACGATCTACGCAATGGAAAAAAATCAAAGTAACCAGAAAGCTCCCCAATCAGCAGGTAAGGAAGACCCGGGATTGTTTGAATCGATAGGTTCTTTTCCCGTCTGGATGCTCAGGATCATCGACCTCGTCACTCCTGATTTTCTGATAAAGAAAGTCCCGCCCCCAAAAAATAAACCTTAAATTTTCAGTTGATGGCATTTGTAAAGAGAGCATTGATCAGTGTTTCGGATAAAACCGGTGTGGTGGAGTTTGCACAAAAACTTCATGCTCTTGGCGTAGAAATCCTGTCTACAGGTGGAACAGCCAAGCTGCTAATAGAGAACGGAGTTGCTGTAACCCAGGTTTCCGACTATACCGGGTTCCCAGAAATGATGGATGGTCGTATAAAAACCCTGCATCCTAAGGTACATGGTGGCATTTTGGGAAGGCGTGATACCAAGAGCCACATGCAGTCCATGGAAGAACATGGTATTCAGCCCATTGATCTGGTGGCAATCAACCTGTATCCATTCGAAAATACAATTGCCAGTGAAAACTGTGTGTTGACCGATGCTATCGAGAATATAGATATTGGTGGACCTGCCATGATTCGTTCGGCGGCGAAAAACTTCAATGATGTCTCCGTGGTGGTGAGCTCGGGAGACTATCCTGTCATTTTGAAAGAAATGGAGGAAAATGAGGGCTCTGTTACCAGAAAAACCTGCATGCGTTTGAGCCGGGATGCTTATGCTCACACTGCTAGATACGACTCCTTGATATCCAGATATTTATCGGGCCAGTTGGAAGAAAAAGAAGATTTCCCTCCTCTGTTTCAGCTTCCTTTTGAAAAAATCCAGGCACTGCGTTATGGCGAAAATCCGCACCAGTCAGCCGCTTTTTATCGTGACCCTGATGCAGGGCCGCAGGATGTTGTCTCTGTCATTCAAATTCAGGGGAAAGAACTTTCCTTTAACAATATTATAGATCTGGAAGCGGCCTGGCAATTGGCGATAGATTTTGAAACGGATTCAGCTGTTGTCATCAAACACACCAATCCGAGTGGTGTGGCCGTCGGCAACAATCAATTGGAAACGTTTATCAAGGCACGCGAGACGGATCCTGTTTCGGCGTTTGGAGGAATCATAGGATTCAACCGTAAGGTAAGCGCGGATACGGCGGAAGAAATTTTGAAAAATTTCGTGGAGGCAGTGATAGCTCCCGATTATGAAGATGAAGCATTGAAACTGTTCGCGAGAAAAAAGAACATTCGTGTCATGAGAATGCCTGCTGAACCTTCTGTTGCTGGACAACGGGTGTTTGATCTGAAGAGAGTGGGTGGCGGACTTCTGGTGCAAGACAAAGATATCATTTCGCATGATCCGTCTACATTAAAGGTGGTTACCAAAAAACAACCCGATGCTCAGGAAATGGAGGACCTCTTGTTTGCCTGGGTAGTGGCAAAACACGTTAAGTCAAATGCAATAGTTTATGCTCGTAATGGAGAAGCACTTGGGATCGGTGCGGGGCAGATGAGCCGGGTCGATTCAGCCCGGTTGGCCATTGAGAAAGCACAGCAACCTCTGGAAGGTTGCGCTATGGCTTCCGACGCATTTTTTCCTTTTCGTGACTCGGTGGACACGGCGGCCAAAAGTGGAGTTTCCGCCATCATTCAGCCGGGCGGTTCCATCAGAGATGAAGAGGTGGTCCAGGCCGCTGATGAAAATGGTATTTCAATGGTTTTCACTGGAATTAGGCACTTCAAACATTAAGTTCTGATGTGTGAAATTATGGTCGTTAGTTTCGGATGTCTGGTGAAAAACACTTTCTTAGTTATCCGGTACAGCCCCTTTTTTTATTATTGTTTCATTTTCAATGAGGGTCTTCGAGCTTCGCGGTCAGTGCTGTAATGGCTGTGGCGAGTTGTTTGATCTCGTTATTGGACTTGAATTCAGGGAGCGGTTCAGTCCTTCCTTCCCTATCCGCAAAATCGACCAGCCTGTTCAACGGACGGACGACCATATTGATCGTGTAAATACCGCCAATAATGGAAATGATCGAGCCGACGATGGCAAGTCCCAACATTTCACTTTGCCATTGCCCCACACTTTTCGTAACTCTTCCTTTAAGCAGGTTGATTTGTTCCGTCGTCATAGATACCGGGTTTATGGTGTCAACGATTCGGGTAACCTGCCCGAGTTGGATGTGCAGGAAAAATGCCATATAGCCTAAACAGGATATGGTTACGATATGTCCTGTCATGAGCAGGTTGACAATACTTTTTTTTTCACCAGGGAGCTCTTCCCTGAAAATAGAATTCTTTTTCTCGTTCATAGTCGACCTTTTATGGCTGTTTGATACCGCTTCATAAGCACGGGGTAAATGTGTTTGTTCTGTTGTTGGAGATCATATCTAAAAAGCTACCTTGTATGGACAGGCAGGTCAACCTGATTTTTGCAAGGATCTTCGCACTGGTACCCAGTACAGGTGTGTGAGAGGTATTTTGTTTATTCTTGTTCCCATGCTCCAGCGTGGGAACGGATGAGGCAACGGTGGTATGCATTCTCACGCTGGAGCATGGGAACGAGAGACATTATTAAGGAGGCTACAAAGACTATGCAGGGTGAGAAACTCAGCGGGGAAATGCAGGATGTTTTATTTCACTCGCAAAAGCCCGGCGTAAACGCGGCCAGTTGAACGCTGAACCCGGATCATATTTGCAGGAGACGCCTTCGATTCCACCTTTTTGCACATGGGCGTGGCCGAGAACCCCCTCAAAGGTTGAGTAGTTGCGGATTCGGTCGAGTGGTGTTCGTTTCTTTTTACTATCGTAAGGGACGCGCAGGCGAATTTTGGGAAGCAGTTGGTTGAGGCCTATGCTAAGACGTATCAGCGCGTTGTACTGGTCATCTGTGAAGTCCCACATGCGGACTATTTTACCGTTGATTTGTCGGCTGAAATAACCTCGTTGTCCATATCCCCTGGCGGCATAAGCGCGGAAATTCGGGGTCCGTAAGGTTTTCTTCCAGTGGTCAGGGAGGAGGAACTCCCAGCGATCTTTTCTCTGCCGGTATTGGTCTGATGCGACCTTGTGCCAGTCCGATTCTGATTGCAAGGCTTCCCACGACAGGTTTGCCATCTCCACATGGATTGCTCGTTCGTTTCCTTTCCGGTCATCGGCGGGCGCGGTGTTGGTTTTCCAGTACAGGTCACATGTCTGATAGAGGGTGCCGTCCAGGTCCAGATAAAAATGGCTTCCCTTGAATGTGCTTTCTGTCATGATTTGGTGGCAATGGTGCGAAGAATAGCAGACGTCGTAGTGGATGATGAGTTGGTAGACACTATTTTTCAGTTCATCGTAGGCTTGAGTTGGGTCTGCGATGGAGTATTCTGCCGCAGGTTCCGGAGGTTTGTTGTTTAGCCGGGAGTTGTGTTGAGTGCAGGCCGAGCGACCTCTTCTATTGGGGCAGGCCAGGCCGCCTGCGGCATTCCAGAGAACTACGGGGGAGCCAATCTCAACGCTTTTTTCACAGGCAACGATTTTCTGACTCATTAAGGCGTACGCTCAATTTCAAATCCGCCACCTCGGTCAGTGATTGTTGCGAAGTGTCGGGGTGAATTATGCTTCTGAAATATCCTCATCATTCGGGGTACCCCAGTGAAGTTTTTGCCGGAGTGTCTGGTAGTAATTTTTATTGGGTCCTGGAATCAGCTTAAGGGTGGTTTTAGTTTTCTGGATTTCAAGGATATCTTCCGCTTTCATATCGCAACCTTCCTGCCCATCCAGGGTTATTCTCACATCCTCGTATTCCCCTGCCAGTTTAACTTGAATGATGGACTGGTCGGGTATCAGTATCGAACGATTCGTCAATGTGAATGGGCAAATAGGACTCAGCACCAGGGTATGCATGCTTGGGTGGATGATGGGTCCGCCTGCGGACAATGAATAGGCGGTAGAACCTGTTGGTGTCGCTATGATGAGACCGTCTGCCCGGTAAGATGTCATGTATTGACTATCGACCAGTACTTGAAGATTTAAGACGCGGGCGACAGCACCTTTGTTGATGACGATGTCGTTGAGGACGTTATGGTCTTCGACCTTTTTGCCATTTCTCCAAATGCAGGCGTTGAGTAGCATTCGGCATTCGACGTCAAACTTTCCAGCCAGAATATTTTCCAGTGAGGGGTAAAGTTCGTCCAGTGAAACCTCGGCCAAAAACCCTAGGCTACCAAGGTTTACTGCCAGAATCGGTACATCGTAGGGGTGAGCTTTTCGGGCGACTCCCAGGAGGGTGCCATCGCCTCCAAGGACGATCAGTAAATCGGCTTGCTGGGAAATTTCCCCTCTTTCGTGGGAGGAGGATTCATTGATGAGTGCCGCTGTGTCGCTATCTAAAAAAACCTGGCAACCTCGTTCGCGGAGCCAGGGAATGAGCTTGTTAAGGGTTGCGGCTCCAGCGGGTGCCTTGGGTTTGCAAAACACGCCTATTTTTTTCATGGTGTCACCTGTCGCATCAGGTCAGGTTTATGCATTGATGGAGTTTCCAGATAGGTCGACCGTTTCCTGATTAATGAGATGAAATAATAGTCAGACAGGTTGCTGGATGAAGCGATAGTTTCAGAGGGGGAGTACAGACTGTGTGCAATCGGGGTACCCTTAAAGTTTGCCAAAGTCCTGTGGTTTGATTTTTGTGATCCAGTCTTTCCATTGCTGTTTTTCGTCTTTCTGAATCTTATCCGGATCAGGCAGGTCCAGGCTTTTGGCGGCTTCAATGACTTTTTCCTCGACGAAAATAGGAGCTTTGGTTCTTAAGGCCAGCGCAATTGCATCGCTGGGACGAGAATCGACTGTCATGTCACTTCCATTTTGAACGATTGAAATGACGGCAAAAAATGTATTGTCTTTGAGATCGTTTACCAGGATATGCTTAACCTCTGCCTTGAGGGAAGAGATCATATTTCTTAGAAGATCGTGTGTCATGGGGCGCGGGGTATTTATTTTCTCGATTTCCAGCGCGATGGCGTTGGCCTCGAAATAGCCCACCCAGATAGGCAGGGCCTTACCGCCCGACAGGTCTTTAAGAATAATAATAGGCATGTTTGTCAAGGGATCCAGAGTGAGTCCTTCAACTTTCATCTCCACCATAGAGGGACCTCAAAAAAATTGTTTCTCGCAGTTTTCAGAGCCTGAAAATGATACTCCTGTGGATACAAGTTAACATGCCACATTAAATGGACTTGTTCTCAGAATATAGTTAAACCGCCACGATTTGTCAACGACCGTTTGAACTGCTTTTCGGGAACCTGGGGTAAGGTTGTTAGGCAAGAAGCCCTGGGTTGTCAGGCGTTTTTATTTTTATCGACAAATTCCTTGAGTCTTTCTTTAACGATATCTGGAATCTCAGTGCTGTTGAGGGTCGTTTTGCAAAGGTGCGTGGTCGATTTATAGGTATTGACGAAAGCGATGCACGGAGGGCAGTCTTCAAAGTGTTCTTCGAGAGAAGTGCTCACCTCTGGTTGCAGGTCTCCCTCCAGATAATCGTGCAATAACTCCAAACATTCTTTACAACAAATCATTTCGTCTCCTTGCGAACTTTATATTCTTCAAAGTAATTCGCCAGTTTCTTTCTCAAAAACAATCGTGCCCTGTGCAATCTAGATTTTACCGCAGGGACGGTCAGTTCCAGAATCTCACCCACTTTTTCTGTCGATAGACCTTCAACATCGCGAAGCAGGAAAACGATCTTTTCTTTGTCGGGTAACAGGTCGACCGCCTTTTGAATGGTTTCCCGTGTTTCGTTATCAAAAAGAAGGGACTCTGTGTTTTCGGACCAGTCCTGTATTTTTTCCTGCTGAAAGCCCGATCCGTTGAATGAGGGGAGCAGCTCCTCAATCGAGATACTTTGATCTTTTTTTCGACTCCTCAGCTTCATGTAAGTGGCGTTGAGGGTGATGCGGTACACCCAACTTGAAAATGCCGATTTCCCCTGGAAGGTATGAATCTTTTTGAAAAGGGTCAGTAACACTTCCTGGGTAACGTCCTCTGAGTCCATCGCATTGCGCGTCAAATTGAAACTGAGAGCATATATCTTTTTCTGGAAAAGGGTCGCAAGTCGCTCGAAAGACTCCGTTTTACCTGCTTGCAGGTCTTTTACCAGTTGCTCTTCTTCAGCTTTCGCTTCCTTGGGTTCAGAAAATCCCATACTCTGTCAATTCCCTCCAGCCATAACGAATAGGTGGGAGTAATAAGACATCTGCCGGGATTTAAAGGATGTCAGTTTTTGATCCCATACGGTTAGATGCCCGTTCCACGGAAAGTGATTCAAAGATATTGCCATTGTTGATTTCCCGAAGGGGACAATAGGTTGCCCCTGAGTATGCGGCTTGTGCCGGTGAGGAATGAGGTCTATTTTTCGTTAGTTTCCTGGGCTGGTGCGGTATCTTCTGTAGTGCCTTCTTCTGAAGGTTCTGCGGCAGAATTATCTGTGCCTTCTTCGATTGCGGAAGATTCCAGATTCGCCGCTTCTTGTAACTCTTCAGCTTCTTTCATGGATTTTTTGAAATTCTTGATGCTGTTGCCAAACGCGCTACCGATTTCTGGGAGCTTTCCGGCGCCAAAAATAATCATGATGATGACTAAAATAATCATCAACTCAGGAAAACCAATGCCCATCATAATGAGGAGTCCTTATAAAATGATAAATGTTAATTTTGCGGATAAGATGAACAAGTCTAGCACTTAATCCTTGTAAAAACAAACTGAATTAAAGTATTTTGGGGTTTTACATATTTATGATAAAGTTCTAAGGGTTTTTTTGCGTATGAAAAAGTACAAAAAATAATAACTAAACAGAAACTTTGAGAAGCTATATGAAACGCTCTGGCAGATTTTTGGTGTTGGTGTTGGTGTTGATTCTTGCGTGCCCTGCTTTTGTTGGAGCACAAGGTTTTTCCGACCGGTTTGCCAAGGGGAGCTCTACTTTTGGCGGACAATTGGGTATGGGTTATACTGTTCAAATTCCGCCAGGAAGAAGCCGGACCGATCTCAGTTTTGCATGGATATTTCCAAACTGGCAGTACAATTTAACCGGAATTATGGCCGAGGATTCATTCCTGCGGGGTGCGTTATTCTGGCACGTTGAAGCGGGTATGGCCGTACTGACCCACCGGGATAATGAATATCTGGTCGGTTTTTCTCCGCTCATGGCGGAATACAAATTTCTTAGCCCGAAAAGAAGGTGGGCACCCACCGTGGTAGCGGGTGCCGGATTTTCTATGACCAACTGGAAAGATCAAGCTGAGTCGGAATTGGGTTCAGAGTTTGAGTTCTTGCTTCATCTAGGGGCAGGGGTGGAGGTATTCCGAAAATTGGGGTCGTATTCTTTGAACTACAGGTTTTTTCACGTTTCCAACGCAGGTATGCAACGCCCCAACATCGGCCTCAATACCAATGTGTTCAGCTTGGGAATGAGCTTCTGATCTGGGTTGATTCGACATCGCCCTGGAGAGCAGGACGGTGGTCAATACAACCGCATTTTTGATTTCCCTCAGATACTTCTTCTAATTACTCCCTTTTCTTGTCAGTTTACGTTTTGTTGTCTGGTCGTCGTTTCAGGACTGCCTACGTTAGCGGACGAGCTTGGAGTTTTTATTAACGGATAGATCAGACTGATTCAAATCAAACGGACCACCTGATTCCATATAGAATTTTTCCACCAGTCAGGAATCAAATATGGCCGCTTCGGCCCAGGGCAATAATTCTGATGCGCAAGCATCATCCACCAGGGAGGCTGGCCTTCTCGACAGTTTTTTCTTAAACGTTGAGCGGTTTGCCTACACTCATTCCATCGCTGTAATACTGAGCTCTCTACTGATCGCGGGCTTGTCTGTCTGGCTCACAGTCGAAAAACTTTCCTTCAAAAATAACCGGGGCGATCTGGTGGCAAAAAAACTCGCCTACGTGGAAATGTACGAAAAGTATCGCCATGAATTCGAAGACTTCGATGGAATGATGGTGGTCGTGGCCGATGAGGACCCTGAAAATATGAAAGGGTTCACGGATTCTTTCGTTAGCAAACTGAAACAATATCCAAAAGATTTTTCGAAGATATTTCATCGAGTCGATACGCAGTATTTCAGGACAAAGGGTCTATTATATCTTGATCAGAATGAACTGGTTGATCTTGGAAATAAAATTGAGTCGCATGAAAATTTTCTCGAAGAGGTCAATGCTTCTCCCGGACTCAACCAGCTTATAAAAAGCATCAATGCTGAAATAAGCGCGGGAATGGTCGACTCGCTGTTGACCGGATTTATCGGCGGAGGTGACAGTGGAGAAGGAGAGGATGAGTCGGCTGACCTCAGTCTGCTGATAACCCTTGAACAACAACTGCTCGCACACCTGCAAGGCGAAACGACCTATCGTTCACCTTGGAACTCTTTTTTAACGGACAACAAAAAGTCCCTCGCGGAAGAGGGCTATCTCGTATCCGGGGATGAAAAGCTGATGTTCATCCTTATTGTTCCAAACGAAGATAATAAGGAAGCCACGGTGATCCCCGACTCTATAGGGTTCCTTCGTGACCTGATTGAAGAGACGCGTTCCGAATTTCCCAGCATCGAGGTTGGGCTGACGGGGGAAGATGTTATTGCCGCCGATGAAATGGACACCACTCAGGTGGATGTTAAAAAGGCTTCTCAAATCGCTCTGGTTGGCATCGCTTTACTGTTTATTCTCGCTTATCGCGGAGTGGTGAAACCGCTTCTTGCCATTTTCGCACTCGTTGTCGCCTTGTGCTGGTCGATGGGGTGGACCACGCTGGTGGTCGGCCACTTAAATATTCTTACCATTGTCTTCACTACTATTTTGATCGGATTG
>Ga0187833_10005199_pt1 | contig 12366 bp, 12 predicted proteins | sample ETNtaG_37_FD_167968 | JGI IMG/M metagenome (GOLD analysis project Ga0187833, IMG submission 167968) | Marine microbial and viral communities from oxygen minimum zone, Eastern Pacific Ocean - ETNP2014_SV_400_PacBio MetaG (Illumina Assembly) | ecosystem: Environmental > Aquatic > Marine > Hypoxic... | reverse complement strand
TTATATACCAAAGGGGGGTGGCATGCCGGTACTAGTAATATAATAATATAAATATCAGAGATAATTATATGTGCTATATTAATACTGATGATGGGATTCCTCGTTATTCATACGCGTGTTCGCCCACATTCGGCGGTACGCGATTCATCTCACGGTTGAAACACGTGGGATTCTCACTTGAACACGTTCTAAATATTATATACAACCATGCAGATTTCCCTTTCGACTCCATCCCCTCCCTCTCGTAAGGGGACTTCCCGTCGAAACAAAAAAAGAGTTAAAGCTGACCGGTCCCACGGGGCAACATGGCGCTCTACGAGTTCGAGGGCATCGCACCGACTGTGGGCGACTCCTCCTTCGTACACTCCCATGCTGACGTCATTGGCGACGTGGTCATCGGCGAGAACTGCTGGATCGGTCCCGGGGTCCGCATCCGTGGTGATACCGAGCAGATCGTCATCGGCGACGGGACCAGCATCCAGGACAACTGCGTGATACACACCCGTGACGGGATGGGTTTAACCGTCGGCTCCGACGTCACGGTCGGCCACTGCGCGGTCCTGCACTCCTGCACGATCGAGGACAAGGCGATCGTCGGCATGGGCGCCATCGTCACCGACGGTGCCGTTGTGGGCTCGGGAGCCATCGTGGCGGAGGGGGCCGTGGTCAAGGCGCGCCTAGAGGTCCCTGCGAACTCCATCGTAGCCGGAGTTCCCGCCAAGGTCGTTGGCGAGGTGAAGCCCCACCAGCGCGAGAATGTGCTCATCGGTGTGACGCACTACATCGACATGTGCACACGCTACAAGGAGAGCATGCACCGGATCGACGAGGGCTGAGCGGTCGCGGACAGATTCGTGAACTACCCCTCTCCAAGCGGAGGGGCTTCCCGCTTCGACGCTGTTTCCAGCTCCACGGGCACATCGGGCGGTCCCCACCCTGAGCGATTCTTTATATTGATCGCAGCGTTCAGAACTCCTTCCGTTACCAGACTGGGTCGAGGCATCTGCACATCCACGTGCACGCGTACCTCTCTATGAACGCTCCGTGTTATGAGCATCCCTCACCTTGCCCCCGGAAGACCACGAGCCCGACCGATCAGCCAGCATTCTCAGCTTTGCTCATCGTTGGCAGGATTCAGGTCTACAGGACGCGACTGTTGTCGCCCTTGTTCAATGATCGTCCTTGGCTGACACCCCCTATAGGTAATAGGCAGTTCATCATTATATACCAAAGGGGGGTGGCATGCCGGTAATAGATTATTAGACATACAATATGCATAATACACTTACTAGTGATTCCGATACTGATGTTGGGATTGACCGTTCTTCTTCGGCGTGTTCACCCACGTTCCGTGGAATGCGATCCATCCAACGGTCGGAAACACGTGGGATTTCTCGCTCGAACATGTTCTAAATATTATATACAACCATGCATATTTCCCTTTCGGCTTCATCCCCTCCCTCTCGGAAGGGGAATTCTCGCCGAAACAAAAAAAGAGTTAAGGCTTGACCCGCTCCATCCGACCATGACGTCATCCGTCGCGCTCGCACCCGAGGAGGTGGTCCGACTGAGGGCCGCCCTCGAGAAGGCGGGTATCGCCACCCAGGGCGGATGCTCCCAGTACGAAGAGCTGCGGGTGAAGGACGGCGCCATCTTCCTTGTCCTCTACACATCAGGGAAGGTGGTGTTCAACGACAACGAGGCTACGCGCGAGCTCCTGGACCGCGTGCTCGAGCGCGACACCGATGACCGGCGCAAAGTGGCCGGTTCCGATGAGGCCGGTAAGGGCGAGTGGTACGGTGGCCTGTTCGTCGCTGCAGTGGCCGTTACACCGGACATCGCCCAGGAGATGCGGCTCGCAGGGGTGCGCGACTCAAAGACCCTGGACCCCCGGCGCAGGGAGGTGCTGGCCGGCCGGGTGCGAGAGATGGCGTCAGCTCATGAAGTGCTCGCCATCGATGTGACAGACTATAACAACCGGTACGCAGCGCTCCGGATCGAAGGCGGTTCGCTCAACCACCTGCTCGCCTGGTCTCATGCCAAAGTGCTGCGTGCAGTGCTGTCCACGGCCCCCGAAGAGCGCTGGCGTGTCGTCGTTGACCGCTTCGACGAGCGCAAGACGGAGCAGGCCCTGTCCTGGATCGACCGGTCCCGCGTAGAGCTCTCGCAGCTCGAGGGAGCAGAGTCACGGGAGCCCGCGGTAGCGGCCGCCAGCATCCTGGCAAAGGACGCCTTCGACCGTTCGGTCGCTTCGCTTGAAGAACGCTACGGTGTGAGCCTGCGCGGGTCGAACCCGAAGGACGTCCCGCGACAGGTCGTGCGCAAGGTGGGCAAGCACCACTTCTCCAACGTGGCCGCGTGCCTGAAGCCACCCGCCGCCCCCTCCCAGGCATCATTATCAAGGTGGTCCTGATGGAGCCCGAGGTGCTCGTGGTGGGCGCAGGGCCCGGCGGATGCGCCACCGGCCGTGCGCTGGCGGAGGCGGGACTGCGTGTAACCGTCGTCGAGGAGCACCAACGCGGCCACCACAAGGCTTGCGGCGAGGGCGTGCTGGCCACGACATTCAAGTCCCAGGGATTCGAGCCGGGAGCGCCCTACGTCATGGGCGCAGTTGACCGGTTCTCGGTCACCGTGCACGGCTCTTGCGTGTACGATAGAAGGTACCCGGACGTCCTGGGCTACACGGTGGACCGCTCTCTGTTCGACGCCCATATGGCCCACGAGGCAGAGGCTGCTGGCGCAAAGGTCGAGTTCGGTACCTCGGCCGGGGGATTCACCGCCACCGACGGCGTTATCAACCGCATCGCGCTCCGCAGCTCCTCGGGGAGCACGCGCACGGTCCGGCCGAAGATCGTGGTCGGTGCCGACGGCGTGGCCTCTCGTGTCGGCCGTACCGCAGGCCTCGCCGGCCCGCTACCGCCCAGCGACCTTGCCATATGCGTCCAGACGGTGGTGCACGGACCGGTCGACGAAGGCCACTCGCGCATCGTGCTCGGCGACTTCGCCCCCGGCGGGTACGCCTGGTCGTTCGCCCGCGGCCCCCGCTGTGCCAACGTTGGCGTGGGAGTCGATACTGAGAACGCCCGCGACCTCAGGGGCTATCTCGACGCGTTCCTCGGTTCGCAGGACGACCTTTCAGCGTGCACCAAGGACGAGCTACGCTTCCTCCCCGTGCCCTGCGGCGGGCTCGTCCCACGTCTCACGGGCGGGAACACGGTGCTCGTGGGCGACGCTGCGCGCCAGAACGATCCTGTGAGCGCCGGAGGGATACTTCAGGCCGTGGACGCCGGACGCATGGCGGCAGGGACCATCGTGAACGCCGTGTCGGCGGAGGACCTCGGGCTGCTGGAGGAGTACGACCGTGTCTGGCGCAAGGCGCACGGCGGCCGGTACTCCTTCTCCATGCGCCTGAATAAAGCCGTTCGTCGTCTCCCGCTGCGCCTGCTCGCGCCAGCAGCGAAGGCCGCCTTCAGCATGGTCAAGGGGGACGTTTTCGCTATCGGACACGACGACGAGGAACGGATGAGCAACGCCCTGGGACGCCTCGGATAGCACTTAGAAGGAGCACTCGTCCCAGCTCTTCTCCTCGATGCGGGCAGCGATGAAATCGGCCAGACGCTCGAGGAACGGCCTGTCCACCACCAGCGACGTCTTGATCCTATCCCCGTGGAAGCTCAGCACTGGTCCGCCCCGCTCGGGATCGTCGAACAGCTCCAGCACGGGTCGTGTGTGCATTGAGGCCTGGATGGTGCCTGTGTCCAGGAACGCTCGCACCTTGGTCACCAGATCGCACGCCAGATCCCGGTCCAGTTCCACTCTGATGGCAGCAGGCCCTGGTGGTGCTATGACCAACCCGATCAGGTCGGGGCGTGCCCGGGAGGAAACTGTCGACATGGCCAGCGAGATCCCTGTCGCAGGATTGTCGTTGGGCGTGTCTGTCATGAGCGGGTGATGGCCGGCAATCCGTATAAGGCTATCGGGAGGCGGGACGTCCCAGCTCGAGACGCACCACGTTGGGCCAGGGAAGCTCACGTGAGCCGATGCCGACACCCGACGATTCTACCGCCAGCTCCGGGCGGGAGAAGGTCGCCAGCTCGGCTAGCAGTGCGGCACCAGTCGGTGTGAGAAGCTCGGTGCCGGCGTCAGGACGACGTCGGTACGGCACTCCGGCCTCGTCCAGTATGTTCCTGGTGGCGGGAGCGGGCACGGGAAGCACACCGTGAGCGCAGCGGACGGTCCCGGAACCAACAACGAGCTGGGAGGCATGGAGACGTTCCACCCCGAGGAGCTCGAGCCCCAGCACGAACCCGACGGTGTCCACGATGGAGTCGACGGCCCCCACCTCATGGAACCTTACCGCGGCGATGTCCGTGCCATGTGCCCGTGCCTCGGCACGCGCCAGCCTCCGGAAGACCGCGATGCTCCGTGCCTTGACCTTGACCGGTAGATCGCTCGCTGTGATGATGTCCTCGATGTCGGTAAGGTCCCGGTGGGGGCGGTCATGTCCCTCGACCACCACGTCCAGGAAGGTGCCCTCGACACCATGGCTATCCCGTCGCTCTACAGTGATCCCCCAGCCACCCACACCGAGGGTGGCCATGCCCTCGTTCCAGCCGACGAGGTCGAGCCCGGCATCGGTAAGTGCGCCCAGGAGCATGTTCCCGCTGGCGCCCGAGGATATGTCCACGTAGGCGACACGGTCCGATGTCACACGTGGAGGGACCACCATCGTCGCACCTTCTACGGCCGTTGTATAAAAATGTATCAGTGGGGCTACGGCGACCTGATATCGGGAGGATATGATACCAGTAGATTAGGCGGTCACGGACCCTACATATCACCCGGCCATCAGGGCCGGTACGATCCGGTTCAGTCCATGGGAGACCCAGGGTCCGGAGAGGTTACCGGTCCGATGGGCGATGAGCGCAAGGAGCACACCCTGTACAGCGGTGACCAGAAGGAACGGCTGGCCGAAGTGCTGCGGGTGGGCCAATATGAAGGAGGTCGTGGACACGAGGAACGCACGGCGCCACGAGGTTCTTCCGGCCAGCCACACCATCAGCACACCCCGGAAGTAGAATTCCTCGGTGAACGCCTCGAGGAACATGAGCATATGCCACAGAGCGTCGGGCGCGGGACGGGGTGTCGACGTCACGTACACCAGCACGAGCGTGACCAGTGCAGCAACGCACCCGAACACGAGGCTCTCTGGTAATCCTGCGCGTCGGACGCCGGTCGTCTCTGCGAGCTCACGCACACTGCAGCCCTCGATGATGTACAGCGCCCCGGCGGGAAGGAGCACGAAGACCAGCGTCTTTCCCAGGACGTAGCCAGCCGTGCCGTAGCCGGCCGACAGGCCGCCCACCAGGGGGTAGGCTAGCATCATGGCGGCACCGCACAGTAGCAGCCAGGCGGCCGTCCGCATCTCGCGCTCGTCACAAAGGACGTTGTAGAGGAGCAGGAGGACGAGAGGTCCCGGGAGAAGGGCCAGAGGATTGTCGGGCAGGAGCAAGGCCATGTGACGGCACCGTTAAGACCGGACGCCGATAGCATCCTGGTAGAGCTGGTGGACGTTCCGGGCGACCTCGGCCGCTTCCGTGTCGTCGAGCCCGTCGACTGTGATGCTCATGGTGCCGTTCTTGACGGACACGCCCGCTTCCCAGCTGTCGGTCGAAAAGCCCATTGTGAGGCTGGCCATCCGGCCCTGGGCGTCGAGGAGGTAGCTCTGGCTGATATCGAGCTCGAGGGCTGACGCTTCAGCCACCCGTGTCTCCTTCGCGTGCTGCTCGGCCTTCACGAACCCGTCGCTGTAGGCTGACATCTTGGCGGCCGTGGCCTTCTGCTCGACGATGTCGGAGTGCCCCCCTGCGGCGAGGATGGCCGCGGCCATGGGATCGAGCGTGTTGTAATCAGCAGGATCGACGGTGATGCCCTGGGCCTCGAGCTCTGCTGCGAGAAGGGACTCGACGTCGTCGTAACCGTCCTTGGGGAGGTAGATTCCGCCTTCGGAGGTCGTCCCCGCGGCAGGCCCGTAGGTCGTCCCGGCGGTATTTCCCTCCAGGTCATCGCCACGCCACCCGGTGTAGGTGGGAGCGCTCGCCCAGATGTTCACCTCGGTGGCGGCGGTCGCCTTGCGGTCGACCTTCTCCATGGCGGCAGCGAGCATCCGGGACCTGGCGGCCTCCCTGCGCTCCTGGACGTAGTCGCCGTTGCCCTCCTTGGTCCACTGGTCGGCGAGGAGCGGATTGATGTCGCCGTAGTCCTGGAGGTTCGTGCTCACCCCGCTCTCCTTCACGATGTCCTTGAGGTAGGCGTCGAGGTCGCCGTCATAGGTGAGGATGCCCCCGTCGGTGGTCCCGGTCTTCGGGTCCCCGGCGGACTGTTCAGGCAGGTCGAGGAGGTAGCCCGTGGAGGCGCGCTCCTTGGCCTTCTGGGCGAGGGTATCGAGGTCGGTCTCGTACCCGGTGGGGAGGATGAGCCCTGAGGGCGTCTCGGTGAACGCCTGCGGTTCGGACCCGTAAGCGAGCTTGAGCTCGCGGGTCAGCCCGGTGTAGCTGCCCTCGGTGAGGATGCCGTCCACGGGAAGGTCGATCGTGTATGTCACTGGGCCTCACCCCCGAGACCGTTCTCGGCCACGTCGCGAAGGGTTCGGCCCTTGTCAGCGAGCTCGCGGCAGACGTCCACGAAGCCCTCGGAGTAGTAGCCCTGCTTGGAGAGCACTTCGCGGTTGCGCTCGCCGATCACCGACTTGAACTGCTGTGCCCAGTCGAGCTGGCTTTGGATGAACTCCCGGTTGTGGTCAGGGAGGTCGAAGGGGAGCGAGATCTCGTCCAGTGAGTAGGTGGAGAGCTTGCCAGTGAGGTTGGCGGCCACAAGATGGTGGGACACCCAGTTGCTGACGTATTCGAACGTCTCCTGGTCGGGCTGGGCTTTGAGGAGCGCTTGGTAGGCCCCCACTTCCGCCACTCCCTCGACCATCGCCTCGTTCGCGGATGAGAGGTCGGAGTGCAGTTGGTCATGGAGCGCGTGGATGGACTCGTGGATGATTAGCTCGTCGGCCCGCAGGTGACCGGGCGAGTCCATGATGCAGTACTGCCGGCCGCGGAACCGAGAATCCGCCTTGTAGAGCGCAAGGTCGGTGCGCGCGATGTTGAGGTGCGAGCAGTCCTCGCCGTCCTCGTAATGGGACTTCTGGTATACCGTGTGATCGGTCTGTGTGTCGAGGGACAGGTCGACCTGCTCGCCCTTGTATCCGAGAGCTTCCTCTGCCAGGGTCCAGGCCTGGTCGTAGGCCGTGGTAAGGGCTGCACGCTCTTGTCCCTCAGGGAGGTCCTCCCTGAAGTTCAGGAACACATCATACCCGTCCATCATGCCTATCGGCCCCCCCGGTCACTTATTAATGTTGTCATTGGGGGGTAGTGAATATCGTGGCCAATGGACGGTCGGGGTATCCGTGCTAGGTGAAATCGATGATCACGCCGTTGTACCGATCGGCCTTGGTCAGGGTTCCTAAAAGCTGGTCACGATCGAACACCCGGACCCGACGGTCGTCCACGGTGACCCTGTTGCCCCGGGTGAAGAGCTTGTGCTCCTTCTGGGGAGAGAGCACCTCGCACCGCTCGTAGAGGACCTCACCCCCCTGCACGTTGCCGTGAAGACGTATCCCCTTCCCGACGCCGAAGTACAGCACCGGGACCCGGAGGTTCTCCTCGATGGCACGTGCGTATCCCTCCTCCTCTTCCCTGATGATGGCAAGAAGCCTGTCGGCGAACGCCACGGACCGGGCGCAGCTGAACGAGCAGGGATAGTGAGAGATCAAGGCGAAGGGGACCGGCATCGATAGGTCCAGGTAGTGGGTTAGGAAGGAGGGCTTGCCCGGTGTGTTGCCATATGCGACACGAGCATAATCGCATTGAGCGTCCCTGCGCGCCTTCTGGAACGATTCGATGCAGCACGACGGGTACCCCAGTGCCCTGCCGAAGTCGACACACCGCTCTTTATCCAATCCTCCCCCGAACCTGTTCATCATGGGTGCATGGACCTCGTGATCGATGTCCCGGGTCCTCCTGGCGATATCCTCGTCCCGGGAAACGTAGAAGTATACCTCTTCCTGGGGATGCCTTCGAAGGGGGCTGACCGCGTAGTCGAATGGATTGTCGGGATTGCGGACCCGGGCGAACCTCGAATGATGGACCACACAGCCCATCGTGCCAGCAAGCTCCTGTATCTGTCCGAGCAACCTGAAGGGCCCCTGGACGCGTGCGCAGGGCTTGAGCCCGTGGGTGACCGCGATGAACTCGTTCAGGCTGTTGTCATGGACATAGCGGGGCTCGGTGAAGAACAGGCCGTACCTTCTGACGAACTCCGGTGACAGGTGCTCCCTCTCTATCCTCATCGGCACCATCTGGATGCCTGCCGGTCTATAAAAAGATACGTCCCAAGCGGACATGTCGGGGTGCGGGGATCCCTTTCCCCAAGGGAAAAGCCTATATACGCCGGACCTCGGCCCGGAGGACCGTGGTCATCGAGACTGCTGTGGACCCGGGCCTTGAGCATGGCACCTATCAGGACATGCTCGACCGTATCGACGGGTACGACGACGCAGCAGTCCACGTACGCACCATCGACGGGTACATCGATGACCGCTCCCTGGTGAGCAGCGCCGGGAATCCCATCTCGTTCGTCGACCTCACCTATGCAGAGGATCCTGACAGTAGCATCGTCATAACCGCTGGTCGTCACTCGGACGAGCACGGTGGCCCCGAGGCCGCAGTCGAGCTCGTGGGGCGCATCCTCGCATCCCCCGGGATGCAGGAGTACCTTAGACATGGCGAGATAACCATCGTCCCCGCCGTCCACGTGGACGAGTACGCCAGGCCGGCGAAGGACCGCACGTACAAGCTCGATCTTTTCGGTGCCTACGCGGTACCGATCCCCCCCTTGAGCCTAAGGGGTTGCGACGGGTGCCGTAACACCGGTCATGATTCCTATCGCGAGAAGGGTGTGTTGCCCGACTACGAGGGCAAGTTCTCCACCTTCGACCAGCGCTTCGTCCTCGATGACGAGGCCGAACATGGGTACGTTCGACTTGATGACGAAATGATCTCGAAGGAGGCCTACGCTGTCTCGCGCCTCTTGGAGGAGAAGAAGGCCTCTCGGGACGAGATCCTGTTCACCGCCGATCTCCATGAGACGGACCGGAAGAACTTCAACTTCTGCACCATCTACTTCGATGAGGAGAACGCTGATGTCGTCCGCACCATCAACGAGCGAGTTAAGAAGCGATTCCACTGGACCCATGATGACGTGCTCAAAGACGATGCAGGCACGTTCTCAGGTTTCGCCCATGCTCTTGGCATCGACGCCTACACGACCGAAGGAGCACCGTTCAAGTTCCATCGACGCCACTCGATGGCCGAGCGCGTCGAGCAGCAGCTCATCGCCCTGGACGAACTCTTCGAGAACTACGTCCTTAAGGAATGAGGCTATTCTACCGAATCGGATGGCCGCTATCAGATGTCGGTTCAAGGTTATCCGTTCACCCTCATTGATCCATGAAAAAGGAATTAGTGAGGAGGGCTGCCGGACGCCTCCCTCCTCAGGTGTAGGTGTTTGGTCGGTTAAGTATGGGTGGGGTATAGGGGATATGGGTGCCCGTGGTGATCGAGAACGAGTATCTTCGACTTTTTCACCACCATGCAGTAGTAATATGGTGTTCCAAGTATAAAGGAAAATAGCACCACCACAGTGGTGCTCTTCCATCCCCCAAGGGCAAACCATATTAACCGACCACCCCGCCACCCAGCACCGTGGCCATCGAGACGGGGATGGACGGCGAGCTTGCGCATACGACCTACGCCGACATGCTCGACCGCCTTCATGGATACGACGACCCCGCCGTCCACGTCCAGACCATCGACGGCTACCTCGACGATCCCTCTCTGGTCAGCGACCAGGGGAAGCCCATCTCCTTTGTGAACCTCTCGTACACGGACTCGCCCGACAGCACGATCGTCATCACCGCAGGACGCCACTCGCCCGAGTACGGCGGTGCCGAGGCCGCCATGGAGCTGGTGGACCGTGTCCTCGCCTCTCCCGAGATGCAGGCCTATTTGCAGCACGGCGAGGTCACCATCGTGCCCGTGGTCCATGTCGATGAGTACAGCAAGCCCGCCGATGAGCGGATGCCCGGCTTCAAGATGGTGGGATACCACATACCGTCCCCCGATTCGTACAAGCGGTACGACGCGTGCCATAACTCGGGCCATGAGGGGCACTTTATTGATCCGAAACCTCCCTCGTACGAAGGCGAGTTCACCCACTATGACCAGATCTTCGACGCTGAGGCCGACAAGGGCGGTTGGGGCGGACCACCGTACCGCGAGCACACCGCCATCCCCAAGGAGACGTACGCCGTAGCACGACTCCTCGAGGAGAAGAAGGAGCAGGGGAAGGTGCTCTTCGCCGCCGACCTCCACGAGACCGACGCCGACGGATTCGAGTACTGCACCCTCGTGTTCGACGAGGAACTGAAGGGGACCGCTGACGCCATGGATGCCCGCGTGAAGGAGGGCTATCCCACACAAGGCACCCAGGTCAAGAGCGGTCTCAACACGTTCTCCGGCCTCTGCAACGCGTACGGGATCGATGCCTACACCACTGAGGGCTCACCCCGGGACGAGTGGCGGCAACGACCGCTGGCCGAACGCGTCGAGCAGCAGCTGCTGGCACTGGACGCTCTGTTCGACCACTATTGCTGATCATTCTACTCCGGGGAGTCGATAATTGTTTCCGGAGTTATTAGCTTGTGTCCGATTATGATACGGTAATCAGTTAGGAGCATTTTTTGCAGAATTTTAACTGATTACTTTATCATTTTGAATTACTCAACAACCTCGATAGCCGAAATGACGCCGCATAATATGCATTATTGCGGTGTGGGCCGATCAGGTTAATTCGGATCGAGAAAGGGAGGTCATCTCAGGCAGTAGGAGCGATAACTGTTATGTGCCTCTTACTGTCATCTGGAGGAAAGAGCGACGCCGCATAACCCACTGATACGATACCGACTGACCTATATCCGGACGAGCACCTGCAGGCATCTCGTCAAAGGGATTGGGATCGGGGAAAGGTCCTATTTCTGATGCTTGATCTCGTAGTGAGCTTGCACCAGACCGGAATCGTACCTTTTTACTGATCGAAGGTCCAGCTGGTTCTCATCGCTACCCCCCTTGAACAAAGGGATCCCTTCTCCAAGTATTGTCGGTATGATCGAGATGATGAGCTCGTCGATCAAGTCATGTCTCAAGAAAGCATCAATGACTTCTCCCCCGCCAACGAGCCATATGTTCTTGGTCCCGGTCGAGTTGATCTTTTTCATACTCTCTTCCATGTCCCCATTGACGAACGTTGCGTTCCCATCGTTGCCCTTTCTGACTCTGGAAAAGACGAAACAGGGTTTATCGCGATAATATTCCCCGAATCCCTTGTACGTGGTGTTTCCCATCACGACCGTTCCAACTGAATCATAGAACTCCTTGTAGCCGTAATCCTCCTCCGTGTTCTCATACGGCGAAAGCCAATCAACGGACCCATCCTTTCGTGCTATAAACCCATCGAGGCTTATGGCAATGTAAAGGATGATCTTTCTCTTCATATCTGTCGAGTAAAAAATAACCTTAAAGAAGCCCTTGGTTTGCAGCCGGCCTCATGGATTATCTCCGATCCAGCTCCCAGGACCGTTGAGGCAAGGGAAAGACCTATATACGGCCGGGCCGGCCGCGGACCACCATGGTCATAGAGACCGCCGTCGACCGGGACCTGGAGCACGGCACCTATGCCGACATGCTCGACCGGCTCAACGGCTACGATGACCCTGCCGTCCACGTCCGTACAATCGACGGCCACCTCGGTGACGACACCCTGGTGAGCGACCTCGACGGGTCCATCTCGTACGTCGACCTCACCTATGCAGAGAATCCTGACAGCACGATAGTCATCACTGCCGGACGCCACTCGCCCGAGTACGGAGGTGCAGAGGCAGCAGTCGAGCTCGTCGGCCATATCCTCGCATCACCCGGGATGCAGGAGTACCTCAAACACGGCGAGGTCACCATCGTGCCAGCCGTCAACGTGGACCAGTACACGGTACCGGTGGACGAGCGCAAACCCGTTTGGGATCCCCAGGGCAACGGGATCATCCGGCGGTGGAAGTGCGACGCCGACCGGAACACCGGCCATGACACCTACCTGGCCGATGGCAAGGCCCCCTCCTACGAGGGGCAGCTGGACTACTTCGACCAGAGCGCCGTGGTGGCCATGAGCGAGCCGGGATGTCTCCGGGAGCTGCCATCGAAGTTCATCACA
>Ga0187833_10005196_pt1 | contig 12373 bp, 9 predicted proteins | sample ETNtaG_37_FD_167968 | JGI IMG/M metagenome (GOLD analysis project Ga0187833, IMG submission 167968) | Marine microbial and viral communities from oxygen minimum zone, Eastern Pacific Ocean - ETNP2014_SV_400_PacBio MetaG (Illumina Assembly) | ecosystem: Environmental > Aquatic > Marine > Hypoxic... | reverse complement strand
TTTAAAAACGGAGGATTTGAAATCGCGCGTCAATTTGACAGTTTTAATCCTTGTAAGTCAGATTTAACTGCAATTAATGCGATGAATATGTTGTTAAAAAAACATTTTATTGATAGTGAATCTGTTATTTTTGAAAAAAGAGCTGCTCTAGATATAGGTGGCTTAAATACTTCATATCAAGTAAGTGCAGACCATGATTTTTTTTTAAGAATAGGAGCAAAGTATGATTTTTTTGCAAGTGAAGAAACAGTTTCGAAATTTCGAGTGCATGCAGAACAAGCAACGCAACAAAGGGCAAAGGTCCACTATAGAGAAAGTATGGAAATATCCTATATTTATTTCCGCCATAAGGATGTAACATTTTTTACAAAGATTGCAATTATTAATTTGATGTTAAAAATGAATATTATTAAGGTTTTGAAATTAATTCTAATTAAGTTCGGTGTATTAAGTGGTCAAGGGCCGCTTAAATATAAAGTATTAAATAAAATATCTAATTTATTTCGAGGTGAAAACAATAAATGAAAAAAGTTGATATAGTTTTTATTCATCCTCCTTATCCCGATGCCGAAGGGATAAAGCAAGATGGCCATTTACCAAGTATAGGTTTATTGAATCTAGCAGCACTTGCAGAGAAAGAAGGATTAAGAGTTGCAATTGTAGATAGTGTTGCCCTTCAATATACAAGTGAAAGAACTGTACGGGAAGTAATTGCATTAAACCCAAGGTATGTCGGCCTGACCGCAATGACTCATAATATAACTACTGCTGCAGTGATCGCAAAAAATCTTAAAGAACAAAATCGGAATTTAGTTACCTTACTTGGAGGGGTTCATATTTCATCCGTACCAGAAGAAACTTTAAACAAATTTCCTGATTGTTTTGATATAAGTATACTTGGAGAGGGAGAATTAATTTTTTTAGCTACTTTAAGGGCATTAGAAAACAATAGTGATATAGATTATATTTCAGGATTGGCTTTTATGAAAGATGGCAAATTTATAAAAACTGGAGAAGGAGGTATGATTCAAGAATTAGATGAACTTCCATTTCCAGCATGGCATTTATTGCCTGATATGAGTACTCATTACGCAACCACATTTATTAGTGGGAATCAAAAGGTTTCTAATCATTTGTTAACAAGCCGTGGTTGCCCTGGACGTTGTGTTTTCTGTGATACTACTGTTTTTGGTGGGAAAATTCGTGGTTACAGCCCTGATTATGTAGTTGAGATGGTAGACATTCTTTATAATAAATATGGAGTTAGGGATATTCAATTCAACGATGACACCTTCACCTCATTAAGATCAAGATTGCATGAGATATGTGAATTATTAATTAAAAAGAATTACAATGATTTGACTTGGTCATGTGATGCAAGAGTATCAGGCATGAGCGAGGAATCCTTAGCACTTATGAAGGCTGCGGGATGCTGGCAAATTGCATTTGGAGTTGAGACAGGTTCGCAGGAGATTATGGATTTTCTTAAGAAATATGTCACTTTTGAACAAATCCATAATGCATTTCATTGGGCAAAAAAAGTAGGCATTTCTACTAAAGGTTTCTTTATTATAGGTCACCCCACAGAAACTATGGAAACATTAAATGCAACAGTAGACCTTATGTTGGAACTCCCCATTGATGTTGTTGGAGTTACACACTTTACTGCTTATCCTGGCTCCCCGATTTACTCTAGCATAGCAAAATATGGTGCTTTTGATTCAGATTGGAATAATGTCAACACTTATGATGTAGGGAATTTTATTCCAGATGGTTTCACTGCTAAACAATTAAAAGATTTAAGGAGAAAAGCTATACGTAGATTTTATCTTCGTCCAAGATATGTTTTCAATCAAATAATGGCTGTTAAAAGTTTTTCTGAAGTAATTAAACTATTTATTGGTTTCTGGAAACTATTAGCGAAATTTGTCCTTCGGAGAACCACCACGAGTAAAACTTCTTTTGGAGATCTTACTTTAGAAAGTAAATTGGATTCAATTTTAGAAGATTAATGCCTCTACTGTGAAAAAAGATTAAGAATTCCAGTTTCAGGTTATTTTCTTTACAGATATACATTTTTACCCCAAATAATTGTTTGCATTTCATCTAGTGATTCTAGTCAATCCTATGTGAATTTGAGCGTTAGTTTAATTAAATATAACCATTTCCTATGTAATCTTTCTTGATGATAAATCATAATAGATATCATAAAATTTTCCATATTCTTTGTTTATTGCAAAGAATACAATAATGATTTATCACTGTATGTGATTATTATGGTCTAAAATACAATTGATTATTAAAAAAACTATTCTTTCAATTTTATATCATCCATGTCAAATGGTTAGAAAAATATCTGACGCTTTTACTCCATATAATAAAAATAAATTAAGAGTCTTGCTTTGCCATAACATTGCGGAAAAGGACTTTGCTACTTTTAGGGAAAAACTAAAGTGGTTATCAAAAAAATGGAACTTTATAAATGTAAAAGATTTTGAGGAAATGATGAATGGAAATAAAAAGATAATTGGTAATAATCTATTACTAACATTTGATGATGGATTTTTATCTGATTACTTTGTAGCAAAGGAAATTTTGAACCCGATGGGTATTTCAGCTTTATTTTTTATCATTTCGGGATATTCCAAATTGAAAGAAAAAAAAGATCAAATTGCGTTTTTAGAAAAAAATCTTTATCCAAAATGGAGAGGTCATAATATACCTTATAATCGGGATGACTTAATTAATATGTCATTGGAAAATATAGAATACCTGATCCAAACAGGGCATGAAATAGGCTTTCATACAACTTCACATCAAAAATTATCAATTATTAATAACGAAACTGATCTAAATGATGAAATTATTAAAGGGGCAGATGAACTTGAAGCAGCATTAAATATTAAAATAAAACATTTTTCATTTAGTTTTGGTGATTTAGACAGTTTTAGTGAAAAAGCATTAACAACAGCAAAATCCCGTTTCAAGTATATATATACAGGAATGCGGGGGAATAATGCGAAACACTTAACCCATCCTTTCGCAATAAGAAGGGATACAATTGCGGTAACTGATTCAAATAATATGGTAGGCATCTATTTACTAGGTGGTGCAGATTTTCTATATTATAAAAAGTTTAATATTTATGAATCATGGATAAAATGATACAGGTTAATGAATTATTAGGTGCAGGCAATTGTTCTCCCAATTAACCTATGCGCCACTTCCAGAATGGAACGATTTATTTTCTATACTTTTTTCTTTTAATAAAATATCAGATAATGATTTAGCATCACCCTGGCTAAGGGATGGAGAAAAAGGCTATTGGTATTCGCGATCTGCTTGGGCACTTCTTGCAATAGCCAAATATAGAGCAAGTGTATTGAGAAATAAATCGGTACATATTTGGTTACCTGGCTACTTTTGTAATGAATCAACCAAGCCTCTGCGAAACTTTAATGCAAAAATATATTTCTACCCAGTCATGCCCGATGGTAGCCCTGATATTGCTGCATGTAAAAATATGTTAAGTGATAGTTCAATAGATCTTTTTGTATTGGTTCATTATTTTGGTGATTTGATAGATACTAATGACTCATTCAATTTTGCAAAAAATAATGGGGCCTGGCTAATTGAAGATGCGGCGCATATTCTTATCCCATTTGATGGTATTAGTTATAATGGAGATTTTGTTTTTTATAGTCCTCATAAATTATTACCAATCCCTGACGGGGCTTTACTGGTGGTAAGACCTAATGGTCCTGGCAAAATAAAAAAAGCTAATTTAAAAAAATATGGCTTTCAAAATCTTGAGGAAGAATTCATGTTAACAAGCAAATCATCTTTAACTCCATATATATGGCTAATAAAGAGATTATTACAAAAATTTGGAATACGTTCAAAAAGCTATATCACAACAAGCTTTTATGAAAACGATAGGACTAATGAGACTTTTATTAGACCCAAAATGAGTTTATTAGCAAAAAAGTTGCTTGCAATTATGATAAATAATCTAGATGAAGAGAGAAAAAAAAGGAGAAATAATTTAATGGGCTGGATCAAATACCTTTCAATATCTGGCTTAATAAAGGATAAGATGTCGCAGATAATAGAAATGAAAACACCATATTTAGCTGTAATGCATTTTAATAAATCAAAAGATGCCCAGAAGGCATTTTACTCGTTATTAAATGTTAAAATTCCTGTTTCTACATGGCCAGATCTACCACCTGAAGTATTGTCGGACCGTCAAAAACAGAAAGTGGCCATTTCATTGCGTAATTACCGAATTTTTTTACCTGTTCATAGGTCAATTACTTCAAAATCAATAAAATCTGCTGCAGAAAAAATTAATATTCAAACTAATTGATAAATGTATATTATAAATGAAATAGAGTTTATGCAATGGGAAGAACAATGGCAAAATTGTCAGCATGTAAATTTACTACAGTCATGGCAATATGGTGATGCTAAACAAAATGTCGAGAATTGGGTTGCACACCGCTTTGTAATTTTGAATGAGAATAATGAGGAAATTGCGTTAACTCAGATTCTTGTTAAGAGGATATCGATTTTCGGTAGCATCGCAAGAATAAATCGTGGTCCTTTAATAATCGGACAAAATGAAGAAAAACAGAATCAAGAATTGAAAACACTAAATGCTATTGAAGCTTTAATTGCTGAGTCAAAGAATAAAGGATGGAGGATGCTGCAAATTGCACCTGAATTAAATCGCACAAAAGTTGTTATAAATCATTTAAAGGATATTGGTCTGAAGGAATTATCAGCCCCGGCTTGGGAATCAGGTTTGCTCTCGTTAAATAAAAGCGAAGAGGAACTGCTAATGGGGCTAAAAGGTAAATGGCGCAATTGCTTACGTAAAGGATGGCGATCAGATATTTCTATTAATAATTCCTGCGTCAACACGCAAAATCTTAAGAAAGTATTGGATAGTTATAAAAAATTAAAACAGGAGAAAAAGTTTTCGGGAATTTCGGAATCACTTTTAAAATCTTTAGCTTTACAGAATGGCAATAATTGGGAATTAAATTTATTTTTTGCGAATGAAACAGGATCCGATAAAACTGATGAACCTGTTGGTAGTCTTGTAACCGTACGAAACGGTGATACTACCATTTACTTGATTGGTACAACAAACCTTAAAGGTCGCAAAATGAATGCGAATTATATACTACTTTGGGATGCAATTCTCAAAGCAAGAAGCAGAGGATGTAAGTGGTTTGATATTGGTGGTCTGAATTCAACAACCCCACCAGGAATTGCACATTTTAAAAAAGGACTAAATGCAAGACCATATGAATTAGCTGGAGAATGGAGGATATTTAATTTTCCTTGGATGCGTATGAGATGAATACATCTCACATTTTTATAATCATGGGTAAAGTACCAAAACAGCTACTAAATGCGCAGCTCTTCTAATTGTTTCATAATGAGTTTTTTCTGGGTTTTAATGTCATTATTCCTATGATTATAGCGCCAGACATATTCAGCCAGGTAAAAGGGCAATATTTCTTTCCTGATGCCATCTTTTGCGGCAAGGCGTCGCATCAAGTATCCCCAGAACTCTTCAAGCCCGTTAATGTGGATTCCCTTGCCATCACTGTACTCACCAGCATGGTGTTTTACCAAGCAATGAACATAGCCTTTGGCAGCAACACCAGTGTAACTCTTTCATGTATCAGAACAGACGATACTTCCAGCTTCTACACATCGAAAGATCAAGGGCAATAATGTCTTTGCCTCCACATCAGTGACCACTTGTGCCCACACTTTTCCTCCCCGACAGAGGTCTCATCTACTTCAATGGTCCCCGAGAACACTTCAGGAATATCTTTCTGGAAGGCCATACGAACATAGATTAAGGCTCGCAATACTCATTTTCGTTCAATTCCTGTTTCCTGTTCAATGGCAACAACGGGTAAACCCCGCAAAAACCAGTGTAAAATTTTGGACCACTCTTTCCAGGTTAAATGTAAAGGTAACTTCCCTGGGATCCATTCGTAACCACAACTGCTACAACGCTTCTTTTCTCGTGGGACAGAGTAAAGTTTTGAACGACAACAGCAAAACACATATATTAAACAGTGATGAATGAGAATTTGTTTAACACAAAAATAGATCCTTCAGCCAATCTTGCTCTTGATCTAATTAAACCAGAATATGATAATCCAAATCGTAAATTGAATATTGGGGTTGTATATACACAAGATGATTGTTATTCAAAAGATAAACCTCTAGAAACTTCACTGGAGATACCATTTGGGATATCAATAATTGCATCTATCCTTAAAAAACAAGGACATTATGTTAGATTTTTTGTTTTAACAAATGATACTTATAAACAGCATTTGAGCGATTATATTACTAAAGAAAAACCTGACTTATTTTGTTTGACTTCAGTTTCTTCCCAATATTGGTTGATTAATAAAATCGCGGAAGAGATTAAGAATCTTGATCAGAGTATATTCACAATATTAGGTGGACACCATGCATCTTTAGCCCCAGAAAATGCTATTAATTCGCCATATTTAGATGCTATTTGTATAGGAGAAGGCGATCATGCAGTAAAGATGCTAACATATTTAATTAGTGAAGGAAAAGAAGTTAAAGGTGTACCAAATCTATGGATAAAAAGGGAAGATGGAAGCATAGAAAAATACCAAAGACTTCCATTCGTAGAAGAACTTGATAAAATGCCATTTGTTGACCATGATTTATGGGTTGATTGGGTTGCATATCCAGATAAGTATGTTTCAGTTCTTGTGGGTAGGGGATGCCCCTTTAAGTGCACATATTGTTCCAACCATGCAATGGCAAAACTATCTCCTGGTAAGTATGTTAGATATAGATCACCACAAAATATGATTGCTGAGATACAATCTGTTTGTGATAGATTCCCAAATCTGCGAAATATTTACTTAGAAGTTGAAACAATTGGAGCGAATATATATTTCGCAAATGATCTTTTTGAACAATTAGCACAATGGAATGAGAAAAGAACTGATCCTATACAATTTGGGATGAATATTGCCTTGGTTAAAACATGGATGACAGAATCGAAAAAAGAAACTTTAAAACAATTTTTTGAATATTGTAATAGAGCCAATGTGACAACTTTTAATGTTGGTATTGAATCTGGTTCAGAAAAAATTAGAAAAGAAATGAGAAGGCCGCCGCATTCGAATGAACAGTTAGTACAATTTTTAGAAATGTGTGAAAGTTATAATATAGGCATAAATATATACCTTTTAATTGGACTTCCCCATGAGACACCTGATGATTTCAAAGATTCTGTTAAGATTATTCGACGTGTGAACCCAAAGAGTATTTTCCTGTCAATATTTTATCCATACATAGGCACTGATATGTATGATGTTGCATCTGAAACAGGTACTATAGAAGAAGATCCTGGAAAATATATTTATGAACGTGTGACACCAACATATATCTCGCCCTTATACCCTAGGTGGAAAATACGTCGAGATTATGTGCTATTCTGGTATAATGCATACAAAGGAATTTGGTCATGGTATAGAATACTTGCTTGGACAACCAAAAGTTATATATCTGCCTACCCTTCGTTGAGAAAACCCTATAAGTGGATCCTTAGCAAAAGTAAGTTATTAAATAAAATAAAATTTAAGATGCAGGGTGGTACTCCTCTTGATGTTGATCAACAGGCCCTAAAAAATTATGGAGGTGGAAGCGGCGAAGCAACAACTGGATTTGATTCCGAAATAAATAATCAAGGTTTCAAAAATTGAATGACCCAATCTAGCGGTGTTTCCCAGTTTTTGGAGAAGGATTTGCTGTACTTTATGAAACTCTTGATACTTGGCAAGATACGCCTCCAGTATTATATGGAACTATGACTAATATTTATCCTTTATGGGAAAGATGGATTAATTTACTTTAGTTTGATATTATTCCAATTAAATTGGGAATTGTTTTATGTACTATAATTGGCACTTTCTTTGGGCATAGAACCGCAGTGCTTTATATTTTTTTAGGGGATAGTTGTTTTAAATCATTGGTTATCTCATAATAGGCGTACATCGTTTATTCTGAATTAAATATTAATTATAATCTATTCAACACTCTATTGATTGAAAATGAAATCAGAAAATTTTTCTAACATAGGTATTGATGCGTCAAATATCACTGTAGGTGGTGGCTTAACACATCTTGTTGAGATGTTAAATGCTGCTACTCCATCCAACTACGGGTTTAAAAAGGTTATAGTCTGGGCATCCCAATCGACATTGGATCAAATCAATGACCACCCTTGGTTAATGAAATGCCCTCACGATGCATTAGAAAAGAATATTTTTCAGCGCGCATTATGGCAACGAAATAGTCTAGAGTATTATGCTAAAAAAGAAAATTGCGATTTATTATTTATACCAGGTGGCACATTTTTCACTAATTTTCACCCAATTGTTACAATGAACCAAAACTTACTACCATTTGAATGGGAAGAAATCAAGCGTTACGGGTTTTCATTATTTACCATTAAATGGTTATCATTACGTTTTTCTCAGGCCACATCATATAAAAACGCAAATGGTGTTATATTTCTTTCAGAATATGCGAAAAATACGGTCTTAGAAGTAACTGGAACCCTTAATGGAAAATATAAAGTCATACCACATGGTATGAATTCAAGATTTTTTATTCATCCAAAGGTCCAAAAACCTATATCCTATTATTCAATAGATAATCCTTTTAGAATTATTTATATGTCTAGCTTAGAACCGTATAAAAATAACTTAACAGCCATAAAAGCAGTAATAGCACTAAGAAAAGAAGGGTTACCGGTAACTTTGGATATTTATGGTAGAGGGAGTAAAAATAAAACAAATGAATTAAATTGTATTATTAAATTAATGGATAAGTACAAATCAGTGAAATACCATGGTGAGATTCCGTATGACAGCTTTCACGAAAAGTATAAAAAAGCAGATCTTGCTATTTACGCATCAAGTTGTGAGACTTTTGGGCAAACTTTAATTGAAGGTATGGCAGCTGGACTACCAACTATATGTGCAAATAAATCTACAATGCCCGAACTACTGGGTAATGCAGGTATTTATTTTGATTTGAACAATAGTGAAGATATTAAAAACACTCTAAAAAATGTTATTTTTTCGCCTGAATTAAGAGTTGAAAAGTCAAAGATGGCGTTTAAAAAGGCAAAAAATTACTCTTGGGGAAAATGTGCTAATGAGACCTTTGAATTTTTAGGCTCTTTTGTTGAAAAAAACAATCAATTCTTATAATGAGAGGAAAACTATGAAATTATTTGAAAAAAAAGTGATTTTGATTACAGGAGGTACAGGATCATTTGGAAAAACGATTACCGAATATTTATTAGATTATAATTTGAAAGAAATTAGAGTTTTTTCCAGAGATGAAAAAAAGCAAGAGGACATGAGACTCTCTTTAAATAATAATAAACTAAAGTTTATTATCGGAGATGTGAGAGATTATAATAGTATATATGATGCTTCAAAAAATGTAGATTATATTTTCCATTCGGCTGCATTAAAACAAGTACCCAGCTGTGAATTTTATCCCATGGAGGCAATTAAGACAAATATTAATGGCGCTAATAATGTTATGAAAGCAGCTATTGAGAACAAAGTTAAAAAAGTTGTTTTGTTGAGTACTGACAAAGCGGTTTATCCAATAAATGCAATGGGTATGACAAAAGCGATAATGGAAAAATTAATGGTCTCCAATTCAAGGTTTAATTATCCTAACCATACAATTATTTGTGCAACAAGATATGGTAATGTTATGGCTTCTAGAGGTTCAGTTATCCCTTTATTAATTAAACAAATAAAAGAATCAAAATCCTTGACAATTACTGATCCTGAAATGACAAGATTTCTTATGTCACTTGAGGAATCAATAAATTTAGTTTTATATGCATTTAAGAATGGTACCCCAGGCGATATTTTTGTCCAGAAGTCACCAGCTTCAACAGTAAAAGATTTAGTACTTGCCATGAAAGAGTTATTTAAAAGTAACTGTAATATTGAAACCATCGGCACCAGACATGGTGAAAAATTATTCGAAACACTTATTTCTAAAGAAGAAATGATTAGGGCAAAAGACTTGGGGAATTATTATTGTATAAGTGCTGATTCTAGAGATTTAAATTATAATAAATTTTTCGTAGAAGGTGAAAAGCAATTGTCGGAAGTTTTAGACTATACCTCACATAACACAAACCGATTGGATAAAGAAGAAGTAAAAAGATTATTATTAAGATTAAATATTGTAAAGGAAGCGTTACATGATTAAAGTAATGACGATTGTAGGTACTCGACCAGAAATAATTAAATTATCTAGGGTTATTCCTGAAATTGAAAAACATTGTAATCATATTCTAGTTCATACTGGACAAAACTATGATTTTGAATTAAACGAGATATTTTTTAGTGATTTGGAAATAAAAAAACCGGATTATTTTTTAAACGCCGCCAAATCAAATGTAGCAGAAACAATAGGGAATATTATTAGAGAATCAGATAAAGTAATAGCCAAGGAAGAACCAGATGCAATTCTTTTGTATGGAGATACAAATAGTTGCCTTTCTGTAATATCAGCCAAAAGGAATCAGGTACCCATTTTCCATTTTGAAGCTGGAAATAGATGCTTTGACCAAAGAGTACCTGAAGAGTTAAATAGAAAAATTGTTGATCACTTGAGCGACATCAATATGCCACTAACTGAACACGCGAGAAGATATTTGCTTAATGAAGGTTTGAAACCTGAGACAGTGATTAAGACAGGCTCTCCTATGAAGGAAATATTAGATCATTATATGCCAAAGATTGAAGCATCTACGATTGTCAAAGATTTAGGTTTAAAGACAAAAGATTTTTTTGTTGTAAGTGCACATAGAGAAGAAAATATTGATTCTGAAAAAAACTTTAACGATTTACTTGAATCATTAAATGAAATCGCAAATGAGTATAATAAAAGGGTTATAGTTTCAACTCATCCTAGGACAATGAATAGACTAGTTGAATTAGATAAAATAAATATAAACGATAAAGTTGATTTTATGAAACCTATGGGATTATTTGATTATGTTAAACTTCAAATGGAGGCTTACTGTGTTATCTCAGATAGCGGCACAATAACTGAAGAATCTTCGATATTAAATTTACCATCTATTACAATTAGGCAGGCGCATGAAAGGCCAGAAGGAATGGATGAAGGCTCATTAATTATGACTGGTTTAAAAAAAGAAAATATTATAGAATCAATCAATGTTGTAGTAGATCAACATGATAGAAAAAAACGAAATTTTAAATTAGTTAGTGATTATGATGTTGATAATTTTTCTAAAAAAGTTTCAAGAATTGTTTTTAGTTATATAGATTATATTAATAGGACAGTGTGGAGAAAGTAAATAACACATTAAAGACATTAGTCATATATGGTGGGCGAACTATGGCTGGCCATATTATTGCAGATTACTTTTTAAATATAGGTAATTATAAAATAATTACATTAGAGGAATCTTCTATCTTTAATGGAGGTTTGTTAAGTACTTCAAAAGATTTTTTGATTAATAATGTAGATATAGTAATTAACTGTATAAGATGTTTAGTTGAAGAATCTGAAGAAAATATTGAAAAAGCTGAAATGTATAATTATCAATTTCCTAAATATATTGAAAAATATTACAGAGATACAAAAACAAAGATAATTCATCTTAGCACAGATTGTATTTTTTCTGGCAATGAAGGTAATTATAACGAACAAGCTAAGCCTAACGGCATCAGTATTTATTCGAAAACAAAAGCATTAGGCGAAATTAATAATAATAAAGATGTTACAATCAGAACTTCTTACATTGGCCCCAATATAGGTGAATCTGAGGAAGAATTATTTCATTGGTTTATGGTGCAGAAAAATAAAACTATTTCAGGCTATTCTAATGCATATTGGAATGGAGTAACAACATTAGAACTAGCTAAGAGTCTGCATAAAATAATAGAAAAAAATATAACTGGTTTATATCACCTTGTTCCTAATGGAAAGCTATCAAAATATGAATTATTAGCATTGATTAAAGAAATTTGGAAGAAAAAGGATATTATTTTAAAAATTGATAGTAGTATAGAATATAACAGAACATTACTTGACACAAGAAAGTTAGTAAAAGTCAGTAACTTTAATAAAATGTTAAAAGAACTATTTGATTATATGTTGATTCGAAAATATATATATTCCAGTTATTTTTAAATTTGAAAATTTTAATTATAACACAATATTTTTGGCCTGAAAATTTTAAAATTAATGACTTAGCTCTGGAGTTTAAAAATAAAGGTCA
>Ga0187833_10005194_pt1 | contig 12376 bp, 12 predicted proteins | sample ETNtaG_37_FD_167968 | JGI IMG/M metagenome (GOLD analysis project Ga0187833, IMG submission 167968) | Marine microbial and viral communities from oxygen minimum zone, Eastern Pacific Ocean - ETNP2014_SV_400_PacBio MetaG (Illumina Assembly) | ecosystem: Environmental > Aquatic > Marine > Hypoxic... | reverse complement strand
AGAACATTGTTTTCTGATGAATCCTTCTCTTGTGAATAGATTTACTTCATAGTATCGTTTAGGGTCCTTGGAAAACTTTGCTCTGAGAACATCCTTCTCCTTCATCTACATATGAGTCTTTCAAGATGGGGTTTAATAATGCTGTCTTTTATTCGTCTATTAAATTGTTGAAATTATCTTGTTAGCCTCAAATTTTTTTTATTTTATCCCATTCTCTACTTTAGAGATTTCAAATAATATTCACTGAAAAATCTTATATAGCCTCTACAAAATTTGCCTGTTGCGAGTCGAAGAGAAGTGGAATACATATATGCCGCATTACTACTTCACAAATTGGAAAAGGAAATAGATGAAGTAACTTTGAAGAAGGTTTTACAATCAGCTGGAGCAAAGCCCGATGATACTAGGACAAAGGCATTAGTTGCCGCACTAAGTGAAGTTGATATTGGTGAAGCATTAAAGAGTGCAGTTGTTGCACCAACCTCTGCAGCACCAGTACCGAGTGAAGCCATACCTGAAAAAGAAGGTAAAGAAGAGAAGAAGGAAGAAGCTGAAGAGAAGAAGGATGACGAAGCCCTTGCAGGTTTGTCAAGCTTATTTGGCTAGAAGATATCTTAAAAAGGTAATATTCTCTAATTGAAGCCTTTTTGCTTAACTAGATTAAGCAGAACTTTCGCTTTTTGTTGACCTGACGATAGAATATCTGGTAGCGTTTCTTTAGTTGTGTATACTGATAATAAGGTAAGCGTCTTTGCATTCAAAGATGCCTTTCCTAAGATCATAGGGATAGTTTCTTTTGTCAAATATGCTGCTTCTATGCTGAGTGCTAATGTTGAGTTGTGTGCTTTTTGGATCTTAATGCGATATTCTTCCAGATCTAACCGTAAGTCTTCGCCGCTAAAAACTACGCCATCCATATAAGCTGCACTAATAGAGAGCCCTGCCTTAATGGGTTTGAGACCAAGCCTGGATAGAAGAGAAGCTAATTTTGGCTTTATCACTTCACCCGTCTTTAACACCTCTGTGTCTCTAGATATGAAAATACTGCCTGCATCAATTTTTGTGGGTACTTTCATCTCTTTGAATTCACTTAGAACTGGACCAGGTGGTATACTTGTATTTCCTGAAGGCAAAGTCACGGGGTCAGTTGCGATATCTCCAACTCTTGCAGGCAAATCGACCTTATTCTTCTCCAATAAAAGTTGAATTTTGAATGGATTCATCTCGGTAAAAATTATTGCGTTCTGATCTGTTATTTTCTCAATGAAATTCTTAATATTCTTCTTCCTATTTTTTAAACCCATTTTGGATATCTTATTCTTGGCGACGATTATATCCATTTCATCTCTGAACTGTTTTCTAAGTGCCATCATTTGACGAGCTCTAACTTTGCGTATCTTCGATAGCGCTAAGACAGAGTATTTTTCTGTGTATTCGTTTATCTTTCTTATTGTATCCACTTTTTTTGTGGGATATTTACGATCCGTAACTTGTCTCATTTGTTCATCCCCAAAATAGTTACGGGTTCAGCCATTGTCAACTTTAACATAACTCTATCGATATTGTTATTGCCTGATGGAAGTTTTTTCTCTATTGCATTAAAGATTATTACAGCATTTTCTGCAACCGCTTCATCGCTCATAGATTCATCTCCAACTTTACCTGCTACAGCAAGTTGTCCTCTGCTTCGAATCCTAACTGCCGATATAAACCGTTCCACCATATTCTCCACTGGCGCATTAGGTGGTACTGGTGTGGGCATTTTACCTTTTGGACCAAGGAACTGTCCTAGTATCTTACCCACTTTAGGCATAAGGGTAGTTTCCGAAAGAAAGAAGGAATATCCATTCGCTATCTTCCTCAATTGCCTCTTGTCAGTTGCATTCTTTTCTAACTCTTCGGATTCTATAATCCTATCTGCTTTGCTGCGCTTAGCTTTCAACGCCATATCTCCACCTGCAAATACACAAATTCTAGGTTTTTTCGTAAACTTGTGAGCTAAATACACAACTTCATTTATGTTGAAATCTTGTTTCTTGACATCAATATCACGGAGGGTAATTATCATTTCAAACGATTGGTTGAAGTTCCTCTTTCCAGACTTCCCCCGACCCTCCTTGATCATCTTTATAAACTGCTTAAGATTTACCAACTATTAAAGCGCCTCCAACTCGACCTCTTCTTGAATTAAACCTTTATCAACCTATCACTTTAAGATCAGTTGTCCTCTATTCACCCATTAATATTGCTCTAATAATGGTTTCCTTAGCTTATTTTAGAAGTGTGGAAGTCCACAGTTGGCTTGTTGGACCGTATCCATTCTAGACTTTTTATGAAGACAGCCGCAGTTTCTATGTTTGTTAGTACAGGTATTCCAAGTTCAATTGATTTGCGTCGAATAATATATTCATCTTCAAGCATATGCGTGTACTTCTCTATAGCTGAAGATTGAGGTATATTAATTATGAGATCAAGAGATCCATTCAGAAGATAATCTGTGATATTTGGCTTTCTATCAGGCTCAGCAATCTTAAAGACAGTTGTAACGTTTGAGACTCCATTCTCAATAAGAAATTTCGATGTGTGTTCAGTTGAAAGAATATTATAGCCCAATTCTTGTAATATATCAACTAACGGTAGTATCCTCATTTTCATACTCTGCCCTCCAACAGTAACAAGGATGTTACCATCTCGCGGAGGAATCTTATATCCTGCAGAAATCATGGCTTTACTTAATGCATCAAAGAAATTCTTCCCAAAACAGGCAACCTCTCCTGTAGATTGCATTTCAACTCCAAGGATAAGATCCGCTCCTTCAAGCTGAGTGAAAGAAAATTGAGGTACCTTCACCCCGACAATATTTTTTCTCCTAACTGTCTTCAACATAGGCTTTAGACTATGCCCTAAAACTGAAAGTGAAGCTGCATCCATAAGGTTAACTTCAATCAATTTAGAAATGAACGGCATTGATCTTGATGCTCTCAAGTTGCATTCGATAACATATACTATGTTGTCTTTGACTATGAACTGCATGTTGAATGGGCCCTTCACTTGAAGGGAACGAGAGATTTTAGAAGCATATTCATTCAATGTATTTAATATATCTTGATTTACATCTTTTGGAGGTGCTACCATAATAGCGTCACCGGAGTGTATTCCGGCCTTTTCAATATGTTCCATCACTAATCCCATCAAAATATCGTCACCATCTGAAACTGCATCAAGCTCTACTTCCATTGCATCTTGGATGAATTTACTGATAACCAGAGGATATTCTGGGCTAACCTTAGATGCTGTTTTAAGGAATTTTTCCATATGCTCTGATGTCCAAATCACTCTCATAGCAGCTCCACTTAATACATATGAAGGCCTGACCATGACAGGGTACCCTACATCTTTAGCAAATTCTTTAGCTTCCTTAATTGAGGTAAATTTGCTCCATTTTGGTTGAGTCATATTAAGGTCATCAAGAAGTTTACTGAATTTAGAGCGATCTTCAGCCATATCTACACTATTACTACTTGTTCCCAGGATCTTCACTTGTTGTTTTTCGAGTTTAGGTGCAAGATTATTAGCTGTTTGTCCTCCCACACAGGTAACAATGCCAATTGGTTGTTCCTTTTCATATATGTCTAAGACATGTTCTTGTGTCAGCTCTTCAAAATACAGTCGGTCACTTTCATCATAATCTGTTGAAACCGTCTCTGGGTTGCAGTTTATTACCAATACTTCCTTTATACCATTCTTCTTCAAGCCCCAGACCATATTCATGGTACACCAATCAAATTCAACGGAGCTCCCAATTCGATATGTACCAGCTCCCAGTACTATGACTTTCTCCTCTCTACTGAACTTCACATCGTCTACTTCACCATTATAAGTTAGATACAGGTAGTTGGTTTGAGCAGGCCATTCACCTGCCAATGTATCTATTTGTTTCACAATCGGATTTATTCCGAGTTTTTTTCGATAATCCCGTGCTTCTTGTTCAGTTACATTAAGACAACTGGAGATTTGTTTGTCTGAGAAACCTAATTGTTTGGCTTTCAAAATAAGTTTCGTAGAAACATCTGAGATCTTTCGATTTACAATTCGAAGTTCTTGTTCAATCTGCACTACATTCTTCATCTTTTCAAGGAACCAAATATCAATGAACGATAATTCTTGAATACGCTCTAATGACATCCCCAGTTTTATTGCCTGTATAACTATGAAAATAATATCGTCTGTCGGTCTATTCAACCCTATCTCGACTATGTCAAGAGATTCTTCTGCATCTTCGTTGCAAACTAATCCGTTCCGACCAATTTCTAGCATTCGTATGGCCTTCTGAATAGATTCTTCGAATTTCTGTCCGATTGCCATAACTTCACCAACTGATTTCATCTGAGCTCCAAGGTTTCTACTAACTCGTTTAAACTTCTGAAGATCCCATCTTGGCATCTTGATAACTAAATAATCCAAAGAAGGTTCAAAGCAAGCTGTAGTTATGCCCGTAACCTTATTGGTAAGTTCAGGTAGGGTGTATCCTAATGCAAGTTTTGCTGCCATGTAGGCTAGAGGATATCCTGTTGCTTTTGAGGCAAGTGCAGATGAGCGTGAAAGACGGGCGTTTATTTCTATAGCCAAGAACTTTTCTGACTTATTATCAAGTGCAAATTGGATATTGCATTCACCAATCACTCCACAGGCTCTTGTCGCTTGTATGGCTGCTGTCCTGAGCATATGATATTCACAATTTGATAAAGTCTGAGATGGTGCAATAACAATATTGTCGCCTGTATGTACTCGCATAGCCAGCATATTCTCCATATTGCAAATGATTACACTGTTATCTTTCTGATCTCGCATAACCTCATACTCTACCTGTTTCCATGATCCAAGATATTCTTCAATTAGCACCTGGTGTGCAAGGCTGTTAGAAAGTCCACGTTGAACCACTTCGTCTAGCTCATACTCGTTATATGCAACTCCTGAACCTTTTCCGCCGAGGGTATATGCTACTCGAACCATAGCTGGATATCCTATCTTTCGTGCAATTTTCCGAGCTTCCTCAACAGAATAAGCTACTTTGCTTCTCGGTACCGGTATACCTGCCTTCCCCATTGTGAGAACGAAAGCATTTCTGTCCTCTGTTGCTTGTATCCCTGCGATAGGTGTACCCAATACCCTTACTCCATATTTTTCTAAGATGCTATTCTTGGCAAGTTGAACCCCGCAGTTCAAGGCAGTCTGCCCCCCAAAACTGAGGAATATTCCATCTGGCCTCTCTTTTTCTATCACCTTGGTTACATATTCAAGATTAATAGGTAGATAGTAGATCTTATCCACCATTCGGGTATCCGTCTGTATTGTGGCTACATTCGGGTTCACTAGAATTGACTCTATTCCTTCTTCGCGAAGAGCCTTCAACGCCTGAGAACCACTATAATCGAATTCTCCCGCTTCCCCAATTTTAATGGCTCCGCTCCCTATAACTAGAACCTTCTTGATACCTTCTATCCTACCCACAGATATCCCCCTTTAGGATATTAAGAAATTCATCGAAAACATATTCTGTATCATGTGGGCCAGGTGAAGCCTCAGGATGGAATTGGACCGATAAACACCTACCATTCATATGTTTCAATCCTTCAACAGTCTTGTCGTCAGCATTTACAAACCAAGGTTTCAAACCAGTACCTTTCAGTGATTCAGGATTAATCGTGTATCCATGATTCTGGCTTGTAACATAGCTTCGTAGAGTTCCTAAATCTACACAGGGCTTATTTTGTCCTCTGTGACCATACTTCAGCTTATATGTGTCTCCACCAAGTGCTAAACTGATTATCTGTGTTCCCAAACATATTCCCAACATAGGAACACCCTCATCAAAAAGCTTACTAACAGTTTTAATGGTCTTGCCACATATTTTTGGGTCCCCTGGTCCATTGCTCACTAATACCCCTCTAGGTTGGTAATCCAAAATATCCTTTGAAGAAGTGTCATAAGGAACCCGTATCACCTTCAATCCCCTACGGAGAAGTTCTCGAATTATGTTGAGTTTTACACCACAATCTATGAGAACCACTTTATTGTCTCCTTCTCCATACTCAACAGGTTGCTTCACAGAAACTTCTTCAACAAAGTTGATATCACCGTAGTTTAGGTTATTCTCAAGGTTTTTGATTAAAAAATCATCGGATGATGGTTCTTTCGACACCTCAAGTATACTCATCATTACACCATGAACACGAATCTTTTTTGTCAATTTCCTTGTGTCAATTCCATATATCCCTGAAACCCTGTTCTGTTTCAACCATTCATCCAACGTTATCTTGGACGCCCAATGACTAGGCTTCTCACAGACCTCATTAACGATCACTCCAGAAACTTGAATGCATTCAGACTCGAAACCAACTGGTAAATTATATTTGTCTCTTAACCTGAATTCTGGTACCCCATAATTACCTATCAATGGATATGTAAAACATAGTATTTGACCACGATAGGATGGATCTGATAAAGACTCTGTATAACCAACCATGCCCGTGTTGAATACTACTTCCCCTACAGTTTTATTTGGAAAGCCAAATCCATCTCCCTTGAATACTGTTCCATCATTGAGGACCAATTTTGCTTTTAATCCGTGATTCCTTTCCTCACCCATTTAGGCAGCCTTGGCTCCCCTTTGAGGGTGTCGATATTAAAGTTACTTTTTAACCTTCAGAAATCTTCGCATCAAACTTTCCTTCGCCTAATTCTTTCTGGAACTCACGAGGATCTTTCTCCTCTATCTTAATCCCCATACTTACGCAGGAACCTACAACTTCCCTTACTACCGCTTTCAATGTTTTGCCATATGATTGATCAATTTTAGAATTCGCAATCTTTAGTAGCTGCTGAAAACCAAGATTGCCAACCAATTTAGTGTTGGGTTCTCCAGATCCCTTCTCAACTCCAGTCTCCTTAACTATTAAAGCAGATGTTGTAGGCACTCCCACTTCCACATCGAATTCTTTTGTTCCGGTATCTACTGTGATTTTTACAGGTACTCGCATGCCCGAATAATCCCTAGTCTTTTCATTAATATCCTTAACAACCATCATAACATTCATTCCCAAAGGCCCTAATGCCGGTCCGAGGGGTGGGCCAGCATTAGCTTCTCCACCTACTACAAGAGCATTGACCGCCTTCTTCTCTCCCACTTCTCATCATTTGTCCTGTATCTTTGCCAGAGGTTTCCTTTTGACCCTATTATAAGTCTTCGAGCCTAGTTTTACTTTTTGAAGTTCCCTGTGCAGAAAGATGGAGGTCCATGATGCATAGGTTAATGTTACTATAGCCAGGACAGTTTTTGGAGAATCGAGTTTACCCAAATAGTTCAAATAACAAATTCTAATGATTAGTTAATAAATAGATACTAGCAGAGAATCTACTCGGCATTTTTGTCACTACTTTTCTGAAGAATCTTGAGGTAATCTGCATCAACCGTTACTGGTAGTTGATATGGTGCGTCTAGCAGTATCACTGTGACCTCTTTACGAACCAACTCAATACGAGTTATATTTGCTTGCATCCCTTTAAATGGCCCAGCTACAACCTCAACTTTATCTCCAATATCAAGTTCAGTTAATATAGACTTTGTCACCAGGAATTTCTCTATATCAGGGAACCTGATTATCCCTGGTACCTGACTCTTAACATGTTTAAATCCAGCTATACTCTCACCGACGACTTGGGCGTCAGGAGCTTCCAGAAAGACGTATCCCTTCATTGCGTCGAATACTAGAACAGAATAAACCTTCTTTTCATGCATCTTTGCCCTTGTTGCTACAAATGTAGCAACTGAATTCTCTTGTCTACCTGCAGTTTTAACTGCAAATATTCTCCCTGAAATTGCCTCACTCATACTAGTTTCACATCCTATAGCTGCAAGAAAGCACTTATCGTCTGAATAATATAACCTATAGTTCCTACAACACTGACGCCTAATAATACTAATTTAAGGTAAAGCATGAATTCTTGTTTATCCGATTTGTGGGCAAGTTTCATGGTATTCTTGGCTGATCGAATAAAACTACCTAGACCCATTCTTTATTTACCAACTCAATCGCGTGAAATCCTTAAGTAAATAGTTTACTCTATTAGCACGAAAAACCTTTCTATTAAGAAAAAACAGTGTAATTAAAACATGACTGATCATATCATTTTGGTATCTTCCAACCAAGACATCGCAAGTAGGAACATGGCTCAACACCTAGTGGAAACATATAGTTTTAAAGAGACTAATCAAAGATTCGAAGGTAACCTCATTTATAAAAAAGACAGAATATATCTAATAAAAACCTCAAAGAAACTTTTGTTCTTAGATGAGCCAAGCTTTGCTCCTGTTGTTTACATCTTCCTGTCTCGCCATAAATCAGAAAGTGGAATCCCAAGTTTAACAGCACATTTTCCCGGTAATTTCTCAAAAGTCGCTTCATTTGGTGGTATTCCAACAGAATTGGCCTGCACGTATCCTAGCATTCATCGAGAATATCTTAAGCAGCTAAAGCAGCTAAAGAATAATGTTCTTAGATATTCGATAGTGACAGAGGCCATGCATCATGGACCTACCTCCTTCTCTAAACCTGTACTCTTCGTAGAAATAGGCTCCTCTGAAGAACATTGGCAAGATCGTGCTGCAATAGAAACTGTATGTGAAGCAGTTATGACTACCGTTGAAAGCGAATATTCTTCAGACAAGATTGCTATTGGTTTTGGAGGGACTCATTACTCTGAAAAATTCACTAATCTTATCACTGAGTCTAATTATGCTCTAGGTGCAATTATGCCCAAATATGCCTTACCAAATCTTGATAAGTCTATCCTTAATCAAATGATAACTAGGTCTGTAGAGAAAGTTTCGTACGCAATCTTGGATTGGAAGGGTGTTAAAGGAAGAGATCGAGTAATATCACTTGTGGAAGAAGCTGGATTAGAGATTGTCAAACTTTAGAAAGAGGTTAGGTTTATTATATGTTATTTAGAGACTTTCTAAAAAAGAATCGCGTATACTACTTAACTTCTCAAATACCTAAAGGTAAAGTCTCGACGTACGGCCATCTTGCTAAGGCCATGAGAAAACCAAATGCTACGCGTACTATCGGCAAAATACTAAATATTAATCCAAATCCTGTTATTATTCCATGTCATAGAGTTATTTATGCAGATGGCAAAATCGGTGGTTATTGTAAGGATGTTAATGAAAAGATTAAGCTTCTATCCGCAGAAGGAATTATAATTGTTAATAGAAAAATTACTAATTTTAAGGATATTCTTTTCATTGACTTCAAGTAAATAATCGGTTTTAACAGGAGTATTCATCTAGAAGTAATACTGATAATAATGCCTTCTGGCTGTGTAGGCGATTTTCAGCTTCATCCCATACAACTGATTTTGTTCCATCAATAACTTCATCAGTCACTTCTTCTCCTCGGTGTGATGGGAGGCAATGCATGAAAATTGCATCTTTTTTGGCTCTGTTCATTAGGTTTGTGTTCACTTGATATTCTGGCAGGAATGTTTTCAACCTTTCTGTACTTTGAGAATCTGAACCCATTGAGATGAATGTATCTGTTACAACGATGTCCGCATCCTTTATCGCTTCTTTAGCATCCTCTATCACTTCTATCTTATTCATACTCTTTTCAGACGATTTCTTAGCTAGTTCATATGCATCACGATTCGGTTTGTAATTAGGAGGTGATGCAACTTGCATATCTATTCCCATTCTGCTGCAACCGATAAGCAGTGTATTGCAGACGTTGTTTCCGTCTCCTATCCATGCCAATTTTAGTCCTTCAAGTTTTCCTTTCTTTTCTCGGATAGTCTGGAGGTCAGCAAGGACTTGAGTAGGATGGTAAATATCTGAAAGACCGTTTATTACTGGGATAGATGCATATTTCGCAAGATCCTCTACTTCATTATGGTTATGCATTCTGGCCATTATCACATCTACATAACGAGAAAAGCTTCTTGCTGTATCTTCAATCGTTTCTCCTCTCGATAACTGGATTTCAGTTGAATTGAGCGCAATACTGTTTCCTCCAAGGTCATTCATGGCAACATCAAAACTTACTCGGGTTCGAGTAGAAGGTTTTTGAAAAATCATTGCGAGCGTTTTAGTTGATAAGATTTTTTTAAAGATATATTTTTTCCTCTCTTCCTTAAATCTATCAGCTAAATCAATTATTTTGATTATCTCTTCTCTTGAAAATTCTGCTAATGTTAGTATATCTCTTCCTTTCATTTGAGGCATTTTTTCCCCTCATTCCCCCTCGAATATAGCTGATACAAAGTTGTTTATATCGAATTGTATAAGATTTTCATATTCTTGTCCCATTCCAAGAAAAATAATGGGTTTTCCTGTAACGCTAATGATTGAAAGTGCTGCTCCACCTTTTGCATCAGCATCTATCTTTGTTAGAATTGCTGCATCAAAGTCGGTATATTCTGAAAACTCCTTTGCCTGTGAAACAGCATCACTACCCGCAAGAGCATCACCAACAAATATTTTCAAGTCAGGTTTTATTACTCGAATAATCTTCGCCATTTCATCCATTAGATCCTTACTTGTCTGCATGCGTCCTGCGGTGTCAATCAAGACGACATCTATCCGGTGCGACCTGGCATACAATACTGCATCCCGAGCTACTGCACCGGGATCAGCGCCATAACTCTGAGTTACCACTTTCAAGGATAAGTGTTCAGCATGTTCTGCAAGTTGCTCTATCGCACCTGCCCTATGTGTATCTGCAGCAGCAAGCACAACTGAGAAACCATTGTCTTTTAGGAGTTTTCCTATCTTGGATATGGTGGTCGTCTTACCCGTTCCATTTATTCCAAGAAAAACTATGGAAAAGAGCTTACCTGTCTTCTTTTTCTCGTTAATAACCTTAAAGAAATCTAAATTTGTTGTTTCATTAAGAACCTGTTTTACAACATTTTTGAGGTGTTCTCTTAGGTGTAATTCAATGTCTATAGAGCGATCTATTTTCGTTCCTGTTACCGTTTCTTTGACTTTTTTAACTAGGTTTTCCACAATAACTGGAGCTACATCACTTTCTATGAGCGCGAATTCAAACTCTTTTAATATTTTTGTTATATCGTCTTCTTTTAGGGTTCTTTGGCTTGCTGTTGTGGTTATTATTTTTATAGCTGAACGGAGCTTTTCAAACACTGCTTACTAACCCTTTTGCTTCGCTATCAACTCATTTATTGACTCACGTTTTGTAAGCATCTTCTTATTAAGATCTGCTCTATTGGCCTCTATCCCTGATATAGCGTTTTCCATCTCTTTAATACGCTCTTCAACATCTTTCAAAGCATCCTCCTTTTGCTTCTCAACCACAACATCTGCGCCAATCGTTACAAGAAGCTTATCCGATGGTGGTGCCTTGGCATCAACAAATAGACCCCCACCTATGGGTATTAGAACTTCGGTGGATGATGATGTATTCAATCCCTTTAACGTTGTTAGTCCTCCCTTAGTTTCAATAAGGGCTCGTACCAGCATCTCACTCTGTGCCGATATTTCTTTCAGTCGACCCTCCAGCATTCTAAACTCATATAAGTGGGCCTGTAGTTGTTTTTCTTCTTCACTCATAACTCAGACTATCCTTAACACCTCATTTAAACTCATCCAACTTTTAGTATCATAGCTTGAAAATCCTACTTAGCATTATTAATTCAGGTCCAGTTGTAAGGCTTCCCACAATTGCCTTTTCTTTGGTTAAGATGATTCCTGAAGCTATAAATGGCAATCCTCGGTTGATAGTTATCGGTTCGACATCAACTTTTAATATTTTGACTGCTTTGGTTATTTCTTCATCTGATGCTTGAGGGTGAATGGCGGAACCTACATTCCCCGAAACCATTATAGCGCCAACATGATTAAACGAAGCTATTGTAAGGAATTCGACAGGAGCGTCTAGTACATCCACAATTTGGTTTTCCTCGTCTTTAAGCAACTTTGAAGCAATCACTCCTTTATCATTGGCAGAAATGAGGTTTCCTACCGACGTGTATTTGGATAGCAATCTTTCGACAGGAAGACCAGTTGATTTTTTCAAGGTCTTAATCTCATTTTCATCTGCTAATCTTGAAACCAAAATCCCCTTATTATTCATAGCAATTAGAGGGCCAAGTAATCTCGATCCTCCTATTGAAATCTCAATCGATTCTACGTTAAGATATTCTGACAGTTTCGATATCTTTGTTTTGGCTAACCCGCGTGGAGCTAGTATATACTCTTCATTACTTTTCAAAAAGATACCAATGTTAGAGCATCGGTAGATATCAAGAAGATGAATTGGCAACTCAATTACTCCAATAAAATATATACCAGCAAACT
>Ga0187833_10005192_pt1 | contig 12376 bp, 9 predicted proteins | sample ETNtaG_37_FD_167968 | JGI IMG/M metagenome (GOLD analysis project Ga0187833, IMG submission 167968) | Marine microbial and viral communities from oxygen minimum zone, Eastern Pacific Ocean - ETNP2014_SV_400_PacBio MetaG (Illumina Assembly) | ecosystem: Environmental > Aquatic > Marine > Hypoxic... | reverse complement strand
ACCCCAGATGAAGAAAGGGGCGACTCACATCTTAGTATACGGTGGTTAAGTGGGCCCCATGCAGTAGAGATTGATTTCTATGGGTCAGGAGAAGAATCTATAGTATTAGATGCCTATCTCGAAAAGTATCCCCTGGTTAAAGAGGGAGTACTCTGCACCGATTCCGATGGAGGAATAGATTATTATGCAGCTGGATGGGTACAAGATTACGTGGATACAAAACCATTTCATGATTATTGTACCGGTAATGGAGGAGATGGTACGAAATGTATCCCTTCCGAAGGCGATTCAGGTTGCGGAATAATTGAAAAGTATTGTGCCAATAACAGAAGAAATGGGAGGTTCCTTGCAGGAGATGACTTTATGCAAACCTGCCCCTACGGCTGCGCAGACGGAGCATGTCTCTTTGCCACACCTTCACAAGAATTAAGATTCAGAGTGGGAACCGATTCAAACAAGTATGAGATGACAGAAAATAACGACGGTAATCCCAACGGAGAAAATATCGGAAGCGTTATCTCAGTAATCGGAGAGGATCAGCTAGAAACGCTCGCAGATGGAGAAGTCACAACCGAAAAAGGCACAGTAGAATACCAACAATCCATAGCGTTCCAAAACATCCTTCAATCCGACACAAAAGGATCAGGATTTGTTCAGTTCCTTGAAAATGACGATGATTCAGCAAAAGACTTCTTCTATATAAGAAGCGCAGAGCAAATCGCCCGCTACTCAATAGAGTTCAAAAATGCATTTCAATCTGATATCCGAGATGCTGCAGGAGCACCCTCCACTTCAGGACTCATCCTGGGAGATTATGAGGGAGCAAGAATAACTATTGTAGGGGAAGAATACAGCATCGTCAAAGCACGAAAAACGATTTCAACAGGAAACAGCGTAGAACTAACCCTTATGGGTGGAGCTTCAAGGGATTCTCTTAAAGAAGGAGCAACCCAAACCTACACAGTGGATGGTAGAGACTACGAAGTAACCGTAACTACAATTACCGACGCTGGTACAATCTATGCAAAGTTCTCCGTTAACGGAGAATCAACGAGATCACTTGGCATAGGAGAAATCACCACCTTATCCGATGGAACCCAAATAGGGGTAACTGATCTAATTGCCAATGATGTAGAGGACGTAACTCAAGATACAGTAGAATTTTACCTAGGAGTCGAGAAAATCTTCCTCAAGGATACCGACATTACCAACACCCTCTCTTCAAATTCACTAGAAGTCGGCAACGAAGACATCGATGATGTGGACGTGATCATCACCGGCACTATCTCAGACAACCTATATAGTCTAGACACCATACAATTAGACATCACTGCAGACGACGACTACTACGTCGACGCAGGACACAAGCTATCCGAATACATGGACGAACCACAAGCACTAATCGGATGGGACATCCTTTATGATGGATTAGAGGACGTAGATGATGAACACACAAGAATAAAGACCTCAGGTTCTGACCAATACAACCTCGAATTCGTAGATGGCGACGCCAATCTTGTCGATATTCCACTAGCTTTCTCCTCCGCAACTACAAACCTTAAACTCGGAGATAGTAATGACGATCTCATCCTGAAAGGTTCTAAAACTATATCCAAGAACGACTACTTCATTGTCTCCGACACCAGCGAAGAAGACGGACGCAGAAAGACCTATGCTTTCAGATACAATGGAGCAGACAAAGTACAATCAGGAGATTCTGCAGCCGTCAAGCTAGACAACCTAGGAACGGGACAAAGAATTGAGTTGACGTTCACGCCAACCACCGCAGACACCCCAGGAGCTGAACTGATAGTGGGAGGAGTAACTTTCGGTATCATCGGCGCCTCAGACAATGCTATTACCGACTTCGACATCAAAGTAGATCTCGATGCAGATGGAATCATCGCCTCAGACGACGACGAAATCACAATCAATACAAATGCAGGACTGAAAATAACGGTAGATGACCAGACAGCAAACTCTTCTAAGATACACATAACCTATGCAACCCCTAATCCAAATGATTTCGACAACATCGTTCCCACAGACGTTCCCTTTACAATTATTGCTGAAAACGCAGAAGTGGAACTACGCGAGGCAGCCCAAAGCACCATAAATTTTATTTCCCCTTCAGCAGATTCCAACAATAGAATTGCCTATTCAAGCAGAGGGGCACGATTTGAACTCGATAACGACCCTAACGAACTCCTCATAGAGTATCCTGAAGAACAAAGACTACCCCAACTCTTCATCATCAGCCAAAAACCATAATCGAAATGTTTATAAGGGATGGCTTCTAAAAAGAGTCAATGATAAATCAAAAAGTGTTTTTTCTCATTCCATTGTGTCTCATCCTACTCGTGTCTCATCCTACTCGTTTCCTGTTCTAATGATCTTCCTCCTGAACCCGGAGATATTGGAGAAGGAACAACCGCCTCAGCAGAAGGAATCACGACAGGGCAGGCATCCTATACCTACCTAGAAGGGTATGCTCCCCCTATTGATATTGATGATAATGACCGTCAGATTTTCTTCCTTGATGAATACATCTTCAACCTTGATCCAGATGAAAGCTCACTACAAACCGGTGTGTCGGTCAATCACCCAGAAGGGTTCATATACAAATACTATTACGCCTTCGTCAATGGAAGATGGGATAAACGAGAATTCAACGAAGAAACCTATAAATCAAGCAACTGGATCAAAGACGAAGCAACAGATTGGCTACGCGTCGAAACAGCAGGTCTTGCAATAGGTGAAAATTACGTTGTAGCATACAGTTGTAAGAAATATAACAATAACTGGAAATGTGGTTGTGGAAATTACAACTGCAATCAGTGGATGCTTAATTCCTTCCTCTATAGAAATGTAGATCTCCCACCTGAGCCTATTGAACCAGGAAGCGTCATTACCCAAAGAGTATGGATAAATCCTAACGGAGACCTCATCTCTCAAGATGAAAATACCCCTATCAATATCTATTTCGAATCATCAAATGAAGACATCCAAGAATTAGAAGAGACATTAACGGTTGCAATAACTGATCAACAGGAAAAAGTTACGGAAGTAGTACTGGAAAAAACGAGCGATGTATATTGTAATACGGGAGATAACTACTTTAATTGCCATGTAGGCTTCTACGGAGAGACAAGTGGCCTTGCACTTGGCGATTACACAATCGACCTGCCTGGAGTGAGTTCAGAAACCACAAAAGTGGAACCAGGATACTTTAAAATAGTTTCTGCCTCATTCCTAGACGATTTCTTTATCACAGAAAATATAGGGAACTTCGAATTCGGAAGCCGGAACGGACATTCTCATTCTGATGATGTCCTCCATGTATATTCCTCTTACTATCATGAAAGCAGTTCTGCATATGTAGACATCAAATTTCCAAAAGATGAGCTCAATTTATATGACGGCTTCAAAGACCTAGGAGATGGACTCTACCGTAGAATAAATCCAGACGACTATGCTGAAAATAAAGCATGGATCTCCCATAGATGGTTAAGTGAAACCTTCCAGGTAAACGTAGAATTTTATACAAAAGAAGGTGAAGTACTAGGTGATGATGAGCAAATAGTATTAGATGCCTATCTCGAAAAGTATCCTCTGGCTAAGGAGCTGGTATTAGAAAAATACCCTCAGAACATAATGAATCAGGATGAAACTCTTAATGCAATCATTGTTGTCGGCGACGCCGCACCCTCAGGAGATATCGTAGCAGCTCAGTCCATCGTAGAAAATCTTGCTGACCGAGGATACAATGTCCTGTTAGCTCCAATAAAATTGGCCTCTGAGGTTGCAGATCCGTATGCTCAAAAAGTAATCAGTATAGGAAGTCCATGCAATAACGCAATTACTGCAGTGTTATTAGGTAATCCTGATCCCTGCAATCTCGCCATACCTGCAGGAGAAGGTATGCTTAAAGGAATGACAAATAATAGTCAATTACAAATCTTAGTTGCAGGAAATGAGGAAGTAGATACTAGAATTGCAGCAGAAGTGCTCACAGATATAGAAGACTATGAGATAACAAGTGATACGGTGTGTATGACTCAGCAAGGAAATGCAATCATACTCGAAGAATGTATTGCTAAAGAATCAACTTGCACCGATTCTGATGGTGGTAATAATATCTCTGTGCAAGGTACTACTGTGTGTACTGGCAGTGATTGCAATTACAAAGAACCCAAAACAGATTGGTGCGGTTCATCACCAAAAGGATTCATTGAAGTAGTTGATTCTTGTACAGGTTCTGATTCTACTTGCGAGATCGCTGAATTTTCGTGTGTAGAGAATGGTATGGTTGAAAGGGGTTTTTATAGATGCGAAAACGGCTGTGCAGACGGAGCCTGCATCCCAGCGCCTCCTATCGACAATGGTACAACTACAATTCCAAACGAATAAAATAAGAATTCTTTGAAAGGGTAACCATATAAACATCCACAGCATTCTAAGTCCATGACTAAGCTTATCATGGCAATCATGTATGCACAAGAAGAGACGCTAAACCAGTGCAAACAAGAACTCACCACCAAATACGGCCCAATACAAAAAGAAAACACACCCTATAACTTTGACTACACACAATACTACGAAGAAGAGTTCGGAACCAACCTAAAAAAGCAGTTCATTATCTTCCAAAAAGAGATACAAACCGACCAACTAGCCACCATCAAACACGAAATAACAGCAATAGAAGCACTATTCACCAAAAACAACAAACGTACCATCAACATCGATCCCGGCTATCTGACTGCCTCAGAACTAACCCTAGCATCATTCAAACCAAGAAACCAAGTAAAGGAAGAAATTGCAAAGGACATCTACGCCCACACCGTCATCGAAGTCATTAATGGAAAGCCACAAACATTCCCCCATACCTTCAGAGACTACAAAGAACATCTCAATTTCTTTTTTCCTCAAGAATAGCTTTTTAAATAGCTAAACAATTCAATTCCTTAAGCCCCCGTAGTCGAGTGGATAGGTAAAACCCATAAAAGACACAAGATTGCGGATCTTGCAGCCCGAGTTCAATTCTCGGCGGGGGCATTCGAGGGGTGGCTTGTCCATCCCTCTACATTCTTCAGTGAATCCTAAGCGACTACGCTTAGCGCGACTTCAATGCTCGCGGGGGCATTTCTCCTCCTCAAAGATTACGTAGAAATCACTTCTTCAACTTAAGTCTCAATTTCTTCGTGTGATTAAACTTATTGCTAATACAGTTAATTTCCTTAACTTCATAGTTGTCCGGATGTTTGGTATTGTATGCACCCCAACGTTTGCTTTTACCCATACTCCGTAGAAACAACCCCCTATTTAAAAACGTTTCTGAATGCTTTCCCGTTATTCCGGTACAACAACAATAAGAAATACGCCAACAACGATCCACCCATCAAATAAAACGAATCATTCGGCCAGATCCAGTTCAAACTGTACATAGTAAACGTAAAGGGATACAACAAATGCATTCCCGCCTCAAAGTGCCGCATCGTAACATCAAACACGAAGTGAGTAACCGCGCCTAAACCCAACCACAACACCACCTTCTTCTGAGAATACCTAAACAACGGAGCAATCAAAAGAATAACCAAAAACACCATCATGGGTGTATGTAACAAGGAAAACGTCAGATATTCTGATATTCCAAGATAAAAGAAAATCAGATGCAATTTAGAAAGGAAATCAGGCAACAACGCACCCAATACCACTAAACTCTTCTTCTCAATCCTAAATAATTCAGCAAAGAACAAAGCAATAACCACATGCGTCAACCAATCAGGCATTTCTAAAACCCCTCTTAGTTAATATCCACTCTCTGAAGAACAAATAAAGAAAATAAACAAATGCAACAAGCGACAACCCGTACAACACATAATTATAGTCATAGTTATGATAATCAATCAACACCATACGCCCATCTAAGCGATAGTCAAGAAAAATAACGGTCTCCCCTAGAGTACTTGCAACTACACCCGAACCCTCAATCCGAATCACCTTATCGCCATCATTAAAATCAAACGTCTCTGGCTGAACTACAACAATCTTTCCAAATCGCTGTCCCGTGTGATTACCATACGTTAGCGGATCCTCAATAAAGCGATCAATATGAAAGCGTTCTCGATCTTGATTCCAGACATTTTGGTGAGCAAACAGAAGTACAAACAAAATCAATACCAAACAATATCTCACTTTAGCATACTGCATCCTAATCAACTCTTCTTCTGCTTACCATACAATTTCTCAATCTCAGCAAGCGTAGTAATATCTGAAGCACTTCTTTCCATACTACGTAACCGTTTAACACGAGGAAACCGCAAAGCATACCCTGAACTGTACGTAGGACTCTTCTGAATTTCCTCATACGCAATCTCAACGACAATCTTCGGCTTCACCACAACACTCTTCCCAGATTCCGAAACAATCAACGGCTTTAATTCAGAAGTCATCTCACCAAACGACAATCCCTCTTCGGGCTTCTCCTTGACCCCAGTACCCACTTTACCAATCTCAACAAATTCACCAGAATCTGAACAAGCCAACGTAAAGCTACTCAACCATTTCGAACGTTTACCCTCACCCCATTCAGCGCCAACAATAACCAAATCAAGAGCATCCTGTTCATCCTTCAACTTACACATATGCCCGACCCGAGCGCCAGGCTTGTACGGAGCATCCAGTTTCTTAAACATCGCTCCCTCATTACCCTCGCTCAAACTCTTCTTGTAAAATCGCCAAATCTCAGTTTTCGAAGACGAAACAATGCTCGGCACCACCACCATCTTCCGCTTCTCACTCTTAACTATTGACTCCAATCGTTCCCGCCGTTCAGAATACGGATGGGATAATAACGTCTCACCATCGTGATACAACAAATCAAACACATTCACTTCAACAGGATAATCAGTAGCCATCTTCTCAATATCATATTTCCGTCTGATCCTTTGCCCAATACTCTGAAACGGCAGATATTTGCCACTCGCAACATCAAAACCAACAGCCTCAGCATCAAGAATCACTTGTTGAGCAGTAACATGCTTCTGCACCAACTTCACCACATCCGGAAACGCAGGTGTTACCTCATCCAAACGCCGCGTAAAGAGTTTAACCGAGTCACCATCCTTGTGAATTTGCATCCGAAATCCATCTAACTTACATTCAACCGCAACCGGCTTCCCACATCGCTCAAATCCTTCCTCTACGTCAGCTACCTTCAACGCCAACATGCATTTTAACGGCTTGAATAACGTAACACCTAGCTTTTCCAATCCAGTCATCCCATTTTTCTTAGCCTCACTTGCCACAACTCCAAAATCATTCGTCAGATCGTAGGCACGCTGCACCGCATCCACCCTTTTTACATATTCCTCACGATCTTCCATAACAATGTCATTCTTCTCAGCATCATACGACAAATTCAACTCCTTGCCAAAGTACGCCCACGCAATTGCATCACGTAAACTTCCCTCTCCGACACCAACACGTAAATCTTCCAACACCGTACGAATAATGTACCTGGCCTCAAGCGCAGTAGCCGAAGTCAATAACTCCGCAACCATCTGCACCTTTCTCCCAACCGTGCCTGCTCCCTCCATCGAAGCCAACTTCTGTAAATTCGAAAACACTTTCTCCACAGATAAAGAACTACTAAACAACGTAGCCTGCTTCTTCTTGCCGATCAACTGCTCCGCAGCCAAACCTAAATCTCCGGTCTTCTTCCACGTGTTCTCAATAGTAGATGCAGTTACACCAGTAGCCGTATGTAATGCCTTCAACACTAAACGACTAGCAATACCTACCTTTCGATCATCCCAGCTCGCAAAGACCTTGCCCTGCAGCAACAACACCACCCGGGAAACATCCGATACAGGCACCTCCCTAAGAAAATCAGCCAACACTCGAGTCTTCGCCAGCCGCTTGGGGGTACTCTCTAGCTCCGCATAAACCGAAACAAGTTGAGCATACTCCATCAATCAAGTTATTCCCTGATACTATAAAAAGGTTTATAAGTCACCAATCCCAAAGCAGCACTATGGATACCCTAGATGCAATCCACCAGCGCCGATCCATAAGAAAATTCAAAGATAAAGATACTGCCTGGAGCGACATCATCCCTATCATAGAAGCCGGACAGTATGCTCCCTCTGCAGGAAATCTCCAAAACTGGAAGTTCATCGTCATCAGAGATCAAAAAACAAGACATAAGATCGCAGACGCCTGTCACGATCAAGACTGGCTCAAAGATGCACCCACCCACATCGCCATAGTAGCAGAACCCTACAAGGCACATGAATTCTACGGTGAGCGCGGAGAAACACATTACACTACACAATCCTGTGCAGCCGTAGCTCAAAACATGCTGCTAGCAGCTCAAAATGCTGGTTTAGGCTCATGTTGGGTCGGAGCCTTTGAAGAAGATAAAATCAAAGACATTCTTGGATTCCCAGAAAAAGTAGTCTGCCATGCAATAATAGCAGTTGGACAACCAGCCGAATCACCCGCTACCCCATCAAGAAAAGCAATGCATCTCAACGTCTTCGTAGACTCCTGGGGAAATAAAGGCTACGGCGACTACCCCAAAGGCTTCAAAAGCACCGCCTGGAAAGAAGCAGCCTCCCAATTACAAACCCACATCAATTCTGCAGCCAAGAGAATCAAGAAACCAAAAAAGTAACTGTTTTTAAAGAACCGCCCACAAAGAAGAGAAATGTGCGGCATTATAGGCTCAGCTGAAATAAAATCAGAACTGATAGCGAAAGCACTCAAAAAAATACAGTATCGCGGAAAGGACCACTCGGCAATAATATCACAAAAAAAAGTAACGTTCGGCCACTGCCTGCATGCAGTTGTAGGAATCATCCCCCAACCACTAAAAGACAAAGGAATCTTCACCAGCAACTGTGAAATCTACAACTGGAAGAACTTAGCAATTAAACACAACATCAAAGCAAAAAACGATGCAGACCTCATCTTCCAGCTTCTAGAACGCGATACGCCGATAAAAACCATCACCAACGAGCTAGATGGAGTATTTGCCTTCGCCTACAGCAACAAACAAACCATCACCCTAGCACGAGATCTCTTTGGTGTAAAGCCGCTCTGGTACACAGAAAAACCCTTCGCCTTCGCCTCAGAACGTAAAGCATTGGAATCATTAGAGCTAGAAAACATAAAAGAGCTCAATCCAAGAACAATCATCGAATACAACACAAAAACAAAAAGAATCAAAGAAATCAAGAGAAATTTCCTAAAAATAACGCCAGAATCCAAGCAAACGAAGAAACAGATCATTGAAAACACCAAAACCCTGCTAGAAGAAGCAGTAAACAAAAGAATTCCCAACAAAAAGCTAGGACTCTTATTCTCAGGAGGTCTTGACTCATCATTACTAGCATTGTTACTAAAAAAAGCAAAGAAACAATTCACCTGCTACGTTGCAGCCTATGACGATCCCGCAATTCAAACTCCAGAAGATCTAATAGAAGCAAAAGCAGCCGCGAAAAAGCTCAACCTCAAGCTAAAAGTCATCAAAGTAAAGCAAGAAGACATCGAACAACATCTCAAAACCATCATCCCGCTAATAGAGGATTCAAATGTAGTAAAATCTGCAGTAGCTCTAACCTTCCACAAAGCAATCGAACAGGCAAAGAAAGACGGATGCAAAGTAATCATGTCAGGATTAGGCGCAGAAGAACTGTTTGCTGGCTATCAAAGACACAAGAACGCATTAAACATCAATAAAGAGTGCCTTTCCGGATTATTAAACATCTACGAGCGAGATCTCTATCGTGATGACGTCATGTCCATGTACCATTCCGTTGAGCTAAGATTACCGTTCCTAGACAAAGCGTTAGCAAATTACGCATTAAAGATACCACAAAAATACAAAATACAAAAAGAACGAGAAAAAGCGATACTTAGAGATGTTGCACTCAACCTAAAACTGCCAAAATCAATTGCAGAACGACCAAAAAAGGCAGCACAATACGGTTCCAGATTTCAAAAAGCACTCCAAAAACTAGCAAAACGAAATAACCAAAAGATCTCAGAGTACCTAAACACCTTTCTTCCCAACAAGAATCCAAAACTAGCAGCACTCTTGAGCACAGGAAAAGACAGTATCTTCGCTTTATACACCATGAAACAACAAAATTACCCGATAAAGTGCCTCATCACCATCAATTCAGAAAACAAAGATTCCTACATGTTCCATACTCCCACCATCGAATTAGCAAAACTACAAGCAAAAGCGATGAATCTGCCCTTAATTGAAGTAAAAACGAAAGGAAATAAAGAGGAGGAACTTAAAGACCTCAGAAAGCAATCAAACAAGCTGTAAAACAACACCAGATCGAAGGAGTAGTATCTGGAGCGCTCTATTCCACATACCAAAGAGATCGCATTCAAAAAATAACAGAATCTCTACAATTGAAGAACTTCAATCCATTATGGCACATCAATCAAGAAGAATATCTTAAAGACTTGATAAAAGCAAACTTCAATATCATAATAACACAAATTGCAGCAGATGGTTTAGACAAATCCTGGTTGGGAAAAACACTAAATCAAGGCACCATAAACAATTTAAAAAAATTGCACAAAATCAACAAAATTCATCTCACGGGAGAAGGCGGAGAATTCGAAACGCTCGTTTTAGACTGTCCACTTTTCACCAAAAAAATCAAGATACGGGCAAAAAAGCAAATGGAAACACAACATGTTGGGAATTTGACCGTCAATAAAGCGAGTTTAGAATCTAAATAACACTATATTCACTACTACAGAGTTCTGAGAAATGTTTATATACTACTTCCCACCAGTTTTAATTATAAAAATTAGTAAGAAAAAGTTTTTTGGCGAAAACTTCAATTAATCAAACCGTTTTGCTTTTTGGCGAAAGCATTTATCATCTTTGTTTGTGTGTGTTAATACTTGTTACAGTCCATCGTTGGCGCAATAAACTGAGTTCTAAAAGCATTAGTGAGGGAACTGAAATATAAAGACATCGGTACTCCGAAGTATATATTCCAGTATATAATGCATATTAAAAGCCACAAAAAAAGGACACAGGGGGATGTGAAATGGATATATTAGTAAACAATGCCTTGCAAAAGGCGGAAGAACAACAAGCACAAGTAGGAGGTGAAGTTGGACAAGCCAACATTAAAGTAATCGGCGCTGGCGGTGCAGGATGTAATATGGTCGGATGGCTGTATGACAAAGGAATCAAGGGTGCAGAAATCATAGCAACGAATTCTGACAAACAGCACCTGGACATGACGAACTCTGATAGAAAGATTCTATTAGGCAGAACAATAACACGTGGCCTCGGCTGTGGTGGGTTTCCTGAAAAGGGAGCAGAATCTGCACAAGAATCGCTTCAAGAGATAAAGGAAGTTCTCAAAGGTTCAGACATGGTATTTGTCTGTGCAGGAATGGGAGGCGGAACCGGAACCGGATCAGCACCTATTGTAGCACAAGTAGCAAAAGATCTCGGATCTATTGTTATTGGAACCGTAACCATGCCGTTCAAGATTGAACGGGCACGTGTAGATAAAGCTGAATTTGGCCTACAACAACTACGCCAAGTTGCAGACACCGTTATCGTAATTGATAACAACAGACTGGTTGCAATTGCAGGTAATCTACCTATTCAGCAAGCATTTGCTGTAGCAAACGAGCTAGTCTCAACGATGATCAAAGGAATCGTAGAAACCATTGCACTGCCTTCGCTAGTGAACCTTGACTATGCAGACGTCAAGACCATCATGACGAATGGCGGAGTAGCCGCAATCGGTGTAGGTTCCTCAGATACCAACAACAAAGTGGAAGAAGCAGTGCGAGGAGCACTCAGCAACCCACTTCTGGACATCTCCTACAAAGGAGCAACCGGAGCGTTGTTGCACATATCAGGTGGCCCCGATCTGACCTTAGATGAGATCAGTAAAATCGGCGACCTGGTGACCGAATCCCTAGACCCTGACGCAAACGTCATCTGGGGAGCGAGGATTGATGAAGAGCTAAAAGGCAAAGTAACCGTAATGACTATCATTACCGGTGTAAAAAGCCCCTGGATCTTAGGAAAGATGGACTATTCACAACCAAGTCCACAAGCCCAACAGATCTCGGAAGAGCTCGGCATTGAACTGGTTTAAGCTCACCTCCTTAAGTCTGTGGTGATAAGTTCTAATGCCTTCATTAGAAACCACCCCCAATTGTTTTTGTATGAAGGCATTTTTTTTCTTTTTTTGAACTACCACTAGGCTAAAGCCATAGTGGAATCGTCAAAGTAATCACTTAGTCTCCTGTTCTTCTCGTTGGAATCTTGTTTTCGAGCATAATCACATTTTCGATCAAAATCCTCTCCAACACT
>Ga0187833_10005191_pt1 | contig 12377 bp, 10 predicted proteins | sample ETNtaG_37_FD_167968 | JGI IMG/M metagenome (GOLD analysis project Ga0187833, IMG submission 167968) | Marine microbial and viral communities from oxygen minimum zone, Eastern Pacific Ocean - ETNP2014_SV_400_PacBio MetaG (Illumina Assembly) | ecosystem: Environmental > Aquatic > Marine > Hypoxic... | reverse complement strand
CTCGAAAGCAACTTACGGAAAACTGTCGAAACACAAGGTCGATCATCTCGTATCTTAATCATCACAATCCAACTGAGATGACACCGTTTGCATCTTCACCACAAGGTGAAGCGGTATGTGAACGGAAGGTAAAAACTTCTGATGAGGCAAAGGAGTTATTTATCAAAGATGTCCAAACTCTTTTGAAACAAGGGGTAAGTCCGGGTCAAATAGTTGTTTTATTGAATGAACCCAAACGGGAGTCTTGTTTAGCAGATTTGAGGAATTTCGGTACAGTAAAATTTGAATCCTTAGGTCGATATTTTGACGCAAACTCAAGTTCGGTTAGATTTACAACAATTAATGTCTTTAAAGGTCTCGAGGCAGACGTAGTATTTTTGTTTGTCCGTGAAAACTACACAAAAGAAAATATGTCAGAAGTTTTCTACGTTGAGGCTTCTCGGGCAAAACTTCTTCTGTATATCTATTTTCAACAGTTTGACGATGTATAGATATCACGCAACTTTGAGTATTAGTTTGAATGTCAGATAATTTTGAAAGTTTCCAACGACCCGCAGTAAGGGAAATTGTTGATAAGTTTTCAACTAATCCGACCGGTCGTTTTCTTCTGTCTATTCCAACTGGTGGAGGAAAAACAATAACGGCTGCCCGCGCAGTTGTCCGTTTGTTTGAAGATGGTGTATTCGATATGAAATCAGATGTTGTTCTTTGGACTGCACATCGGAAAGAATTGTTGGATCAAGCGGCTGATGCGCTCAAGTGGGTTGGAGATAAATTTGAACATCAGACGTTACCCAATGTGGAGTTTACGACTATACAGGCAGGAGCAAATACAAAAGGGCGGGCTGAATTTAAGCTAGTAGTTATCGACGAAGCTCATCATTCTAAGGCTCCAAGCTACCAGCATCTTTTTGGTAATAAGAATATTGGTATTCTAGGGTTGACGGCCACTCCCTCACGCCATGATGGAGAACCGCTCCAGTTCGATGAAGAAGCTTATTCAATTGGATTTCCAGACTTAGTTCGTAAGAAAGTAATTCTTCGTCCAAAAATTCTTCGTATAAATGGTGGGACATACGATGAAATCACATCAATAGATAATTCAAATCAGTTGGAAGTGTTGAATACACCTGAAAGGAACCGTCGAATTATTCAGTGTATAGGACAAAATTCTGGAATTTTTCAGAAAATAGTGATTTATGTCGGTACTACTCAACATGTCCATGACTTATACGACGAGATTAAGAGGTCTCCTGTATTTTCGAAATACGAATCTGTTAGTTGGATTACCCAGAATGGGAATAGTCGGAATATTGACCGGAGGTCATTTTTTGATGCTGAGCGCGAACAGAAAAGGTCAATAATTATCAACGTCAACATATTGACTGAAGGGTATGATGATCCGTCGATAAATACTGCAATTCTCGCGATGCCAACACGGTCAAAGCTTTACTACATGCAGGCGATGGGACGTGCGATACGATTGGACCCGAGTAATTTAATCAAGAACTCCTTTGTAGTAGAGGTAGAGACAAAGTTACCAAATATTTCTTATCAGATTGATAATCGTTGGCTTTATTCTGACGTAATGGATTTGTTAGAGCCGAAAGTTGAGGATGTCGTTTACTCGTCTAGCAAAATGTTGGTTGAAAAAATAGAAACACTGTACAACCGATTTGATGTGCCAACTGACTGGCGAAGACTGCCTAATCTAAAACAACACGAACGCTATTCGATGTTGTTATTTAAACAGTATCGTAAGAAAGAGTTCAGATCATTACCAATCTTTCTCACTGGTGAGAATCGACAAAATGTTGTAGCTGTTTTTAATCGATTATCCAAGCGGATGTCCTATTTTGTTGGTAACAACTTTGGTTTGCAGCAAATAGAAAATAGTGAAAAAGGCCACTCAACAGAAAAAATTATAGAAAAGAGCCAGTATTCGATCATTATAGACTCCATGCGAAATGCATATTGTCACTTAATAGAAGAAACGCAAACTCCATTGATTTCTGAAGGCCATCCTTGGGTCACATTTGTGTCGTTTGTCTATCATGAAGATGATGGGAAGTTACCAATAGCGCTGATGGAATTTGTTAATGGGATGGTTAACAAGGAAGAAATTATTGCCACTGTATGTAATAGAGAATATGAACTGGGGGACGTGATCTTACGATTACCTTTACCCTTGAAAAACTCTTTCGGGAAACTCGTAAGTGCCGAGGAGGGAAGGCAAGTTACAGCAGTAGTGGATTCGCTTGGAGCTATCAGGGACAGCGGAGCTCCAATAGGGCAGAGTACCGCCGTTTCGAAAATTATGTACGACGCGGTGTTGCCCATAGAGGTGGGGTATGCAAACAGTCTAGTCATTATTGCTAGAGAAGACTCGAAATATCTATATGATTTATCTGTCGATTGACAATTACCGACATGCGCCTTACGATTGCTCTTTCGTGTGCTGTCGAGAGTGCCGTGAACGATGACCATTGATCTCCTACCTTCCCTCAAACTTCGAAAAGTCTCTACCGGTAATTTGCTCCTCGATCCAAATAATCCGCGCTTAAAGAGCGGAGGTATCGAGCAGTTGGATATATTCTCGGCAGATGATCAAAATGTACAACACGATCTAGAAGCAACCTTTGTTAACGACGAATCGTATCGTCTTCAAGAATTAGAGGACACAATTACAGCAAATGGCTGGTGTCCCGTTGACCTAATATTTGTTCGCAAGCACAACGGTTCTGGAAACAAATTTGTTGTGTTAGAAGGGAATCGCCGAGTTACAGCAATTCGAAGACTCCTCCGTAATGTTGATCTTGATCCTTCGCTAAAAAAAGCGATATCTAAGATAGAGGTCATGGAGATTACTGATGACATCCCAGAGTCTGAGATGCACAAGAAAATTTCCTATTTACTGGGAGTTCGGCATCATGGTGCATTAAAGAAGTGGTCGCCTTATGCGCAGGCAAGCAACATTTTCCGCATATACAAAGAAAGAACTGAGTGTGATTGGGATTCATTCCGCTGGGACGCACATGTTGGTCGTGAAATTTCCAATCAGCTGAGTATTCCAGAAAAGCAAGTATATGAACGAATGCAGGTTTATCGCCTAATGAGACAAGTCGGAGATTCAGAAACAGTCGCTGGTGGTCCAGGCGGTATGAAGCATCACTATTATTCTGTGTGTGGAGCTGCGTTAAAGGGAAAAGGACTAAGCGATTACATAAAGCAGGATTCCGGGACACTTCTTCTCGACGAGGAATCTGTGCAGAAGATCGAAGAGCTATGCCACTTTTCAAATGAGCGTCGTGAAGGTGCACCAATAAAGAATCCACCGGAATGGTCTAAGTTCGACAGAATATTAACGGACCCTGACACATCTCGACGGAAAGAAATGATCCAGGAAGTCGTAGAGAAAAAACGTACCCCTAGTGATGTTTGGGCAAAAAGGCAGCAGGAGATACTGAAACTCGATTGGGAGAAATGGCTGATTCATATGCAAACTATATTGAAAACTGCAGATATTGATACAACTTACGATGTGGAAGAAATACAGACTCCGTTGAAATGGTTGGTTCACATCATTAGCGAACTTGACGAAAGAGATAACGAGCTTAGACATGTTTGACTACAAGCAAATTCCAGTCGATCACTTGTTGTTGGATCCTCGTAACCCGAGATTTGCCCATGATTTGCCGAATTCAGTCCCGGAGGGCAAATCAATAGAGGAGTTGCAGGGGTGGACACTTAAGCATTTCCAACTTGATTCGGATAATGGTGATGATGAATCAGGTACAGAGATTGATGATCTTTATCACTCAATTCTGAACGTCGGCTACATCCCTATTGATCGAATTGTCGTTGAAAATATTGGTCGTGATAGCTATTTAGTCATTGAGGGTAATAGGCGAGTTGCAACCGTAAAAACCATACTTGCACGATATAAGGAAGGGCATCGGTCTATTAAAAAGGACATTAAGAAGAAGGGTTCGCCATTCGAAGAGAAAGTTCTTCCCTCTCTAGAGAAAATAAATTGCTTGATATTGAAGACTGATGGAATCAGTAAAGAGGAAATAAAGAACCGAAAGGAAACGATCCTTGGAATTCGGCATCATGGCTCCCTTCTCGAATGGAAACCAGTTGCTCGTGCCCACAATATATTTTCTGAATATATGGGTATTCTTAGCGTACCGGTAGATGACCTAGAAGGCTTCAGGTTTGAGAAGAACATTGTTCGAGAAATCGCTCAACGGCTATCAATAAAGCAAAATGAAGTTAAAAAAGCTCTACAAAGTTATATCCCATATCTCCAACTCATAAACGAAGAAGAAAATGTTCAGCCAGATCACTACTCTCTAATCGAGAATGCAGCGACCAATAAGAAATTACGCGCATCATATTTCTCTTTATTTGGAGAAGTTTCTATGTGGGAGTCAGAGTCGTTAGATAAATTGGCATCAATATGTCAGTTTGGAGAGCGGGACAGATTGCCCACGCCTACAAAGAAGAAGATAATTGAAAGACCACAGCAGTTCTCTCGTCTGTCAAAACTGGTCGAGGCCCGTGAAAGTAATCCATCGACGGCAATTCGAGATGCTGCAAGAATTATAATCGCCGCGGTTGAGGATGAAGAAGACCTAGAGATGACTCTTGATTTAGGGGTTGATCACATTCGAGCACTTGAGATTCAAACAAATTGGTTAGAGTCATTTAATAACTTATTAGCTAAGACTAATGATGAGTTAAGCATTCATGATTATCGAGGTGGTAATGAGGAAATGCGTAAAGAGGAGTTAAAAGTACCAGTATGTAACTTGGCTCGATTAGCTCGTATTGAGCAACCGAGTTTCTGCCCGAACTACTAAAGGGTACCGTAATCTATGGTCAATAAAGTAAGTGACGCGTATAGTCTCTTAGATTTAAATGTTCCAGTAAGTCGATTAATTTTAGATCCTTTCAACCCAAGAATTGCAATCGATTTGAAAAGTGAAGGCCTAGCTCCAATCAATGGCCAGGATTTATACGATTCTTCAAATCAAGACTTAATACAAGATCTGATTTTCAAAAAATACCGAGTTAAGGAGTTAGAGGATTCAATTCAGGAACTCGGTTTTATCAAAGGTACTAATGACATAGTCGTAAAAGAAGGCGAGAGGGGACGATTTATAGTACTTGAAGGAAATCGGAGAATAACTGCGCTTCGGTCTATATTGTCAGATGATTCAGTTTCAAACTCGTTTAGAAAGTCTATAGAAAAGATTCACGTCAAGAAGTTTCAATACATCCCAAATGCCAAGTTTGAGGAAGAAGAAGTACTTGATGACCTGCTCGCGGTAATTCACATTACAGGGCCCCTGCAATGGGGGCCAATTCAACAAGCTACCCAAATTACTAAAAGGTTATCGCGAGAGCTTGGCTGCTCAGGTACAACATTTACGGTGCCTCTTGAGTCAGCGGCGGCAAATAACGCTGCGGCAAAGTTAGCAAGGAACTGGGAAGGATATACAACCAAGAAAGTCAAGAAAGAAGTCGCAATTTGTCTAGTGTTTGAGCAACTACAATCTGCTGGATATGAGGTTGAGCCAAAGCACTATAGCTTGATAGAACTAGTGGTGACAACTAGACAATTAAAGAATGAGTATTTCGGATTAGATCCGCAAACTCTCCACTTGAGTAATCTGGGTTTGCAGAAATTCAGTATGTTAATACTAGAAGAACCAAGAAATATTACGAACCCAAAGTTGTTTAAAAAATTTGCGGACATTTATCGAGCGGGACCGAAATACCTGAAACGTGTAGAGAACGGCGCAAAAGTTGAATTGGTACATCTAGCAGTCGAAACATTAAAGGCTGAAAGTAAGCATGTCAGTTTGCTAAGTGACGTAGTATCAACATTAAAGAAAATAAGTCCCACAGATTTTAATCGTACTGCAGAGGAGAAACGTCTGGTTAACGATGCGTTTGAACTTTTAAGTAAGTTACGACGAATCGTTAAGTGATGTCTAGTTCGAAAATATAGCCTCGACTTTATCGATCCCAATAAATTACTTGGGAATGGGATCCAGGAATGTCCCAAGTAATTTCCTCAATAAAATAGTCCAGCCAGTTGTATAGTTTATTTGTGCTGCCTTTTAGTTCCCAACGATAGGGTGTTGGTCTGTCAGTGCATTGTTCGGTAATCCATCCGTTCATCTTTCCGAATCTGACAGAGCCTTCTTGTTCAATAAAAGCCACGATTTCTTGGATAAATAAATGGCGTTTGAAGTTTTGTGCTAATTCCAAAAAAAACTTGTCATCATCAAAATCAGTAATAAGGTTGTAGAGAACGAGATCATGTACGAATGCAGCATATGCATCGGTTTCATCGATATATTGACTTGGATCTTTGTAGAATTTGTATAGTTGCTCTGGGGACTGACTAGCTGGCAAAGACAGCTTTGAAAACTCTTTATCATCAGTCGAATTCAGTATCAAGGGCGGCAGCGGGTCAGTCGCACTAGAATTATCTTCACGGTAACGACAGGCAATTTCATACAGTCTGTCGTCAATGTGTGTAGCATCTTCTAGTAGTCTATACAGCTCAATCCAATCATTTGTAGTTAGGCGGATTTGCGCACCTATTTCTATATTAGAGTTGCTGGCCAAACCGAGCCCTTTTCTTGTGATATTTCCACTGGTGTGAAATGCCCAGTTCTGGTTAAAAACAAGAACCTTCAAATGTATTGAAGGATGCCGGTAAAGAGGAACTCCACGTCGAGTCAGTTCTTCGTAGATTTCTAAATCCGATACTCTATTGGCGATATCGGATCCATCCCAACGAACTATTACTTTTAGTGCACTGACATCTTCGCAATGTTCTAGCAATGATTGCAGGGCATCTAGTTTAATAAATGGAGCAATGATGAATAGAAGTTGCTTATTTTCTTGTATCTTCTTGGACACATAATTAATAGTCGGCGTCCAAACCAGAAAGTTGTCATTGTCATTAACCATGATATTCAAAGTTAAGCGTGATGAAACTAGATTAGGAGATATTCAATCCGACGTGCTACTGCAAAATTGTGTCTACTAAGCTGTTAAGAGATTTGCTTGCTCTCAAATACGACAGCCCGTTTTCGATATGACTGACCATAGCTTGGCTCAGCTCTTCCGAAGTGGTTGCGTTTGTATCATCTAGCAGTAGCAATTCATAAAGTTGTGCGTGCTCTCCAAGAAGAGTGCCAAGGTTAAATTCGAGTCCATCGCTTTGAGGAGCTAACTGTCGAAAGTCAAACCCCGACTTCAGTGATAGTGAAAACGCTATTCGCGCGAGGATATTCGGCGTGATCCCGCTTTTTGCTTTCAGCGATGTCAATTGCTCAGAAGATGTCTGAGACAGTCGGATCCTGTTGGGTAGGCTAGGCGGCGCGTTCATTGCGTTCCAATCGCCAAAAGTAGCCATACTCGGCGCTCGTGCAGCACTCCGCTTCATCGTAGTTCAGGTGGTACGCGTGCGAAATATCTGGGCTTAACTTATTAAAAAATCCCTCATCGACTTCGGTATCCGTAGACAAAATTACGACTTGATGACTAGCACTTGGAAAGTAGTGTTCGGCTAGCCGGCCTCGGTGTTTAGAATCTAGCCGCCCTAAAGGCGTGTCGATGATTGTGGGTAGTTTTCGTCCGGATGTTTTTGTCATAGCTTCGAGTATTGCAAACGCATACATTTGCCGTTCTCCAGCGGAAAGTTCCGATTTGTCGAATTGGTTATTATCCCTATCAAAGAGAGTAACTTTAAGCGTTTCCGGATCAATTTTTGCGGACTGAACCAGCTGTTTTTTACGCACCAAGCGTTGTAGGGATTCTGTAAGATTGGTTTCAAGCTCTTTAATTCGACGGGCGGTTGATTCAAAAATAAAGTCTTTTAAAAGAGCTCGCGTCCCAACTCCGTATTCAACAACTTGCGTATCGCGTTTATTGCTATTACGTTCCTTGCTCAACTGTTTGATCTGACGCACTAGGTCAATACTATTTTGAATGAGTTTGCGCTTGTTATCCAAATTGTGGGTTATTTGTCGTCGAAGATCGCCCCGCTTATCGGCTAACTCAGCCAGCAAATTGAAATCACTTTTGAGTGCACTATTGCTATCATCCTGTGGAGCGCGCCTAAGTTTGGCTTCTAGTGCTTCCCAACTTGATGACAACATCTGAAGGTGGTCCCGGTGTGTGGAAAGAAGCGTTGCAGATTTGGGTATTGTTTCATTAGACCAATGACGCAGTTTTTCTAGTTGTTGCACGGTGAGTTCTAGGGTGCCAATAATTTCAGTGTTTGCACTTTTGTTTTCAGCTAGAAGGTCGCCAAAAGAAGATTCAATCGCCGATTCGAGCGCTGAGTCATTTGATGTCTTAGTTAGCGCTTGTCTTAATCGATCGAGTCTCAGAGATACATCCTGTTTGAGTTCATTTTGTCTTTGGGATGACTGGATAGTCGTGAGTTTGTCGACTAATATCTTGATCTTGTCCTGAACACTTACGAGAGGAAGGGCTCCGGCGAGTAACTGACGAACTTGCTCCTCTGAGTTGCGCTGTGATTCCTCGATTTCTGCTTGTTTGATTTCACTTTCTTTTCGACTCTGTGCCCAAGTGCCGCCGGTTTCTTCTATGGATTGCTTAATCTGTAAGATGTTTGCATCAACCTCGATAAGTTGCTTCTTCAGCTCCTCGACTTCTTGAGTGACGTTGTCAGTCTCAATGGCTAAGGAAGACTGTTGCTTTTCAAGTATGGCCAGTTGTTCTTGCTGATTCTTGGAGTGATCAACAGAAGTTGTTTTTCGAATTAATGCTGCTAGATCTCTATTCAAATAATCCAACACATCGAAACCCATGAGTTTTCGAAATGCATGTTGTAGGACTTTGCCAGTTTGGTCTTCCGCGAGATCGGCCACTTTCTCACCGTCGAAGAAGAAAAGGTCGGACAGTCCGATTGGAATTAGTTCATTTAAGAATGTCTGGCACTGTTCCCTAGAGAATTCCCGCAATGTTTTACCGTTTTCCTCAATGGAAAGAAATTCCTCTATGCCTTTCGGTGTTCGATTCCATGACCGCTTAACGACATAGTTGCAAATTTCAGCATCTCGAGAGTATGAAAAAGCAAGTTGGATCCAACTGCTCGCTGATTGAACGACACTGCTGGGACTTCTATGGATAGAGTCTTCCAGAAACTGTTCGTAGTTCTTTTGTGTGGGGACAGGCTGAAGTGATTGGCGCCCGTAGAGCCCTAAGCGAACGGCAGTCAGTAGGGTAGTCTTTCCCGCTCCATTAAGGCCACCAAACAAAATAATCGGACGTCGTTGGCCATGCTTAATTCTTGGAGATAATTCGAACTCATGTAGACCGCGAAAAGTTCGAAAATCATATACAGAAAGACTTGAAATAATCATTATTAAGCGGTCGAATGTTCGGATAGTTCTTGTTTGACTAACGTGTATTCAGTCTCTAATTCTGCAAGCTGGTCGTCATATCCCATGTGCTCTTCAACGGAGATACGTTTGCTGTCTAATTGTTCAACGCCTCCCCAATCTCGAGAGAGTATTTCTGTAAGTCGATCTATTAAACCTCGCCGATGGGTAAGCCCACTCATCGCAGTCTCCAACTCAATGAGTTTGACAACGACTTCAGGTGGAACTTTGTGCTTTTTTTCTAGCTCGGCTAGAAGATTAATATCAGCACTGTTTAGTGAGCCAGTGTCATTTTCAACCCAGTTGAGTGTATGACCAAAAACTGTCTCATAGAGAGCGGGCAGTGAATCCTCCCAGTCGGGCTCATTGGGATCATGAATCCATTCCTTTCTGATCTTATGAAGTTCGGGTTCAGTAATTAAAGTGATGTCTTTTCCAGCTGCTTGAAGATCGCGTTGAATCTCAAGAAGCGTTTTAAGGAACTGTTTCCGATATCGCATCCAATAAGGGCCTGGAATATGCTTTAGCTCTGACTTCCCGTCTTTGTCCACACGGCCTCGCAGGAATGTGACTTGACCGGTTCGCCGTTTGTAGTTTCGGTATTCTTTCTTTTTCTCTGGTTGTGTGGTTTCAGCGAGTAAATTGCGAAATTTTTGTAATGGTTCTAGCCATGTTTCACCAGTATTGATTAGTCCTTCCATTGCTCGGTCTTTTTGGACGACGGTACACACCCAACAACCGAAGCGAGAGTTGCCACAGCTCGGCGTGTTAGTGTCAATAACGAGAGGGCACTCACCTGCGTTTGATCCTTTGTAAAGTTCAAAAAGTCTATCGTTCGTACCACCCCATGGCTTTGGTGCAGTTAACAAAAGATCCCAAACGTCGTCGTGAGTCCAGTCAGCAATGGGCGAATAAATATAGGCGTTCGGAAGCGTGGTATGGCGCGAGAGTAGTGAACCTTCTATACGGTGTTTCTTAATCACTTGGGCGCGAGAGGCGCTTTCTTGGGACCTTGACCCAAGAATGACGACAACCTCACCGAAATCGGCTACCTTTTCAAGAATAAAATCACTAACGGGGTCGATCTTCATCCGTTCAGTACACCAGCGGAACTGTTTAGTAGGGGCCGGGTAGCCTTTGCCCAGTAGATTGACCCAAAACGTCTCGGATGTTTTGGGATGGACAAGATGGCAACTCACTGGGAGCTCGCTCTCTATGGCACATTTGTTAACAATCTCCAGAGTACTGGTGATTAAATCTACAACCAGTGGCGTTTCTACTAAAGTATCTGAAGAGATTACAAATACGGGTTTAGTGCGTTGTTCTGATGATAGGTTTGACAGCGCAAAATAGACCAGCTGTAGGATTACCGTACTGTCTTTGCCACCGCTATAACCAACCACCCAAGGTCGGTTATCCATCAGATAAACATTTTGTATTTCTTTAATGAGGTCTGCGATTGGTCGACGCGCCATATGGGCAACTTCAACTAAGTCCCCAAATCCATCGAATGCTAAGTGTGTATCTGTGCTCACCCGATTTTGTTCTCCAGTGCTTGTTCTTCTCCCGTAAGATCTATACCAAGTGCCCGTTTAATCACGTTGCCAGTGAGTAAAATATTTGAGCGTGCCTTGCTGATACGGCCATGTATCATGGCGCGACCTTCCCAAAGATCAGTATTTGATCGGTCCCAGTCGACGGTCGGTAACTTCTCTAAGGTGTGCTTCCAGCTCTTCGGTTCTGTCGCCAACAAGTAGGCGCCTACATTCCCGAGTGCATGTAATACGATGCCATGGGTATGGATGAATTGCTGGCGTAATTCAGATGCGACTACCTTCTTTTCTCGAACTAAGATCCAGTCAGGCATATTCTGACCAACGTGCTTCCAAAACTCGGCAGCAAGCTTAGATTCATCTTCAGAAATTGAATCTTTTGCACCCTTTTGAAGTAGAGCCCGGCTAGCGTATTTAATTCCACTTAGCGTAAACAATTTATTACTACGCATAGGAATACTAGATTTTTCCAGTTCAGTAAGTCCAACATAAGGTTCCACTGACATTGCGATGTAACGTGCTAATTCTGATGCGGGGTCTCTGTGGTCATATAAAGCACCTAAGGAGGTACTTGGCCGAATAGCGTATTTATTTAAGTCAGCAAACATTTGCTGGCTTCGTTTAAGGCCCTGGTCTAGAAAAAATAGAATTGGAATGTTCTCTTGCCCGAATTCAGGTCTTTGTTTTATAGCTTCTTCTATTGCAGCTCTTCGGTGTTGGCCGTCATTAATTAGAATCTGCACATCCATGGGTATGTTCAGCATGCCTATGTTGGCTTCCGCCCCCTTGTCGGACGTCGACTCAAAGCTGACGCGACCGTCGATAGAGGCGGTTAATGCTGAAAGTATGTAACTGTCGGGGTTCTCGATGAGGTAATCACTGATCTCCGGGATCCGAGAACGGTTTAGAGTGCGTTGTGCACGAAGCTGGGGTGGTACCTCTTCCTCGTCAAAATTCAAGATTTTGGGCACGACCCGTGCTGGGCACATAGCGATATAGAAAGGTTGTCCCGCCTGCATTCCACGGACTGCTGGAAAGGTATAGGCATAACCGGCTTCGTTTTTCACGCCAAAAGAGCTCTCTAAGGAGATGTTCGTTTAAATAGTTACTGTATGTTAAAAAATAACATACATAAATAATAATTACAAATACTGTTTATCTAATATTAATATATTGGATCACAATTCTGTTATAAATCACTTAGATTCTTAGAGAATTTACCTTATTAGCTAATTTAGTTTGACGTCGCCAATGAAGGGTTAAATCAGACGATCATCCATCTCCTTGCTCCCGTAGCAGAAATGATTGGCCTAAGGCAGCACCAATATCCAGCAAATAAGTTTGCGTCAATTGAGGGAAGGGAGTTTGCCTTCAGCAGAATCAAGAG
>Ga0187833_10005190_pt1 | contig 12377 bp, 5 predicted proteins | sample ETNtaG_37_FD_167968 | JGI IMG/M metagenome (GOLD analysis project Ga0187833, IMG submission 167968) | Marine microbial and viral communities from oxygen minimum zone, Eastern Pacific Ocean - ETNP2014_SV_400_PacBio MetaG (Illumina Assembly) | ecosystem: Environmental > Aquatic > Marine > Hypoxic... | reverse complement strand
CAATGTAGATCATCCTGAGGATATAAAAGAAGATTCAATTGCACCTGAGATGACAGCTGTTACTCCTCTTCTATGGCTCAAAGACCTTGAGAATACAAAAGAAGCCCAAAGCCTAACAATAGTTGCATCCGGCCCAGGTGAACTAGAGGTGTATGCAACGGACGAAGAGAACAGAGAATTAGGTTCTTGGGTGATGGAAATCTCAGGGGATTCGGACGACAACAGATACATTGGTGTGCCACTATCCAAACAATATCATCGTCAATTTAACGCTAGATTCAGGGGCTTACGGCTTCGTTTCAAGGCTAAGTCAAAAGGCCTTGTTAGAATCGTTGGCTTCATCGTAAAACTGAGGTAACAGAATGGCCCGACTACGCCAGCAGTATCCAAATAATTATCTAACTTCTGGCAATATCAGCACGGAGTTTGAAAATCTAGTCAGATACTTAAACGTCGCTGAACTAGGAAATAAAACAATAGGAGAGCTTATTGGCATCCTATTCGATTCCGATGGGGATTTTGCCGGGCCTATCGAACTCAGGTTAGACAGCACAGAGGGGCTTCAATACAGGGTTGGGACATACGCCAGCGCCGAAACTGGTTGGCTCACGCTTACTGATCTAGCATCAATCAGAGGAACGGCGGGAGCAAATGTTGGCGATATTGGCGCTCCTATTATGTACGCTCGACAGGATAGTATAGCAACAGCGTCTCAGACAGTATTTAACTATGCTCATTCCACTAGCGATGAAATGCTGGTTTATAAAAATGGGCTACTCCAAAGAGAGGGCGGCTCTTACGATTACACCACAAGCACAAGTGCTGGATCGACAAGCACAGGGGCTGTTACATTCAATACTGGATTAACTGCTGGTAATACTGTATCTATATTCAAAATACGTGCAGATGATATTACCGGATATACCAGAACCAACACCACAATTCCAACCGGTGGCCAAGCTGTTTTCGCGTTTACTCATGATGAGGACACAAGCCTTCAAGTCTATAGGAACGGAATCCTACAAAGAGAAGGCGGCTCCTATGACTACACAACAAGCCACACATCTAATACTGTAACATTTACTTCAACTATACCAGCCGCTGATGTTGTATCTATTCTCACAATTGAAAATGTGGGTAATACAGTTATCACTGGCCTGATGCTTGAAGGGGTATATACAGATACAGATTCTGGTCTGATAGATTTTACAAAACTCTCCATTGCCAATGATGAAATACCAGTAGGAAAAGTAAATGGGCTTACTGCATCCCTTGCTGGGGCGGCAAAATTAACTGTTTCGGCAACAGCACCTGTGTCACCAGCATCAGGTGATCTATGGCACGATACATCTGTAACCCCAGACGAACTTAAATTTTACGATGGAACACAGTGGCTTAGTACGGCGCCAGAACAGCAGATACCTACGTTTACCTCCACAAACGCTGGTCAATTCCTACAAGTAAACGGTTCTGGAACAGCAACACAATTTGCAGACGTTGACGTATCCGCTCTTGTGCCCAAAACATACATGGGCGCATCAAACGGCGTTGCTTCGTTGGATTCATTGGGTCGATTACCCAATACCCAACTGCCAACAACTCTTACTTCGGACAGTTACTACTTCAAGATTACTGGAGCTGTTGCAAATGGAAACTTTGTTATAAAGAGATTGTGGAAAGCTAAGATTAACCTTACTGGAATCAGCGTTCAATGCGGGGGCGGTACTTGTACAGTTACTACGCAGAAGGGTGGAGCTGATATGGGAAGCGATTACCCAACAACTGTCACCACTAGCGATCAAACCTTCAGCTCTGTAGTAGAGGTTGATGCAACCACAACAAGCACAAGTGTTGGGTTTAAGGTTGCAAGTGTGTCGTCTTGTACAGACCTTGAAGTAACACTAGCGGTTGCAGACGTCACCACCTAATGACCATTAAAGAAATAACATCCTCGGATATAGCTGACGGCAGTTATATATTTGAGATGGTGGCTTTCGGAAAGATGGTGCATGAAGACAGCGGTTATTCAAGCGTACCATTCGATGGCCTAATATTAGCCAATCAACTCATTGACGCTATTCAAGATGATGATGGATGCGTATATGCCGCAATCAGAGATGGGAAGATAACAGGTGGGTTAGTAGCGAATATAGTGCCTATGTTCTTCAGCGCAGAAACAGAAGCAATAGAAAGCATTATCTATGTCCATAAGGATTATCATCACACTATGGATGGCCCGCGATTGATAAGAAAATATATTCAATGGGCAAAAGATAAGGGAGCCTTTCATATAGGGTTGGGGCATAGCGTTGGATTTTCCGCAGGCTTTGGGCTTGGGGAATATCTAAAACAAAAGCACGGCTTCAAGGAAGCCGGGACAATTTATACATTGGAAACAAGGTGATCTGATATGTGTAAAAAGAAACCGAAACTGAAATGGACTCAAGCAGAGACCGGCTTAAGAAACAATGCACTTATAGATCAGGCGCGAGCCAGATGGGTTACAGCTGTTGATCGCTATAACAAAAGACTTCCTAATTACGACAAGATGTGGGGACATAAAGTTGCAAGGATTCAGGATTTATCTGATGTAGATTGGAAGGATACAAAACTTGGTACGTTGGAAAGGATGCTGGGTAAAGCAGAGACGAGAGAGGGAGAACTTGCAGCCGCAAGAGGATATACCTGGGATGATAGTGGCGCACCTAATAGGGCTGATTACGGTTCAATTTCACTATATGATCGCACGGGAGCGCGCAGTTGGGATACTAATATTTTTTCTGGTGACCCAGGAAATCCAGCCCTCAGTTGGCAAGGCCCAAATGTCGCTGAGGCGGCAGATGTTGGTTCTTGGGTTTCTAAATATGACACAAAAGTAGGTAGCAATATCAGCAGTTTGGAAGGCTGGATAGCAGATAGAGACGAGGCGGAAGAGAAATACTCGACCTTTAGAGAAGGCCTCAGAGGTGAAGTTGGTGATCTATATGGTTCTGCGATGAGCGCTACCATTGCAGATAAAGAAGGATTGCCCGAATGGACAACAGAAAGACAAAGACTTTCAGACGAGATAACAGATTGGAAAGGCCCATTAGAAAATTGGTATGATTTTTCTCAGTCGACAGGAAAATTAGGAAGGGCCAAAACTCGTTTAGCAACGAGAACGGGTGAGCGCGCGGCAGAAGTAAAAAGATTGGATGACTTAGAATCAGGCTGGGGAACAGATATAAGCGGTTGGGAAACCGACTTTGATACATACGATATATCTAACATCGACAAGATGGATGCTTTGAAGAGAAGTTTGAGAGGTGCTGAAAGAGATATAGGCGGTGTTAAATCAAAAATCCTTAGTGAGTATGATTTTAGTGATGAACTGGGTGACCTAAGTGATATAGGAACAGATTTAACTGATCTATATACAGAACGCACAGATGAATTAGATAGGATAGAGGCCGATACAGCAGACTTCAGAGCTGAGTCCACGCGAATGGGTAGTGCGCTACGCAGATTAGGCACAGGAGATTTGGCCGACATAAACGAAGCCCAGGATTTATCTGATGAAGCATATAACGAAATTTCAGGATATACATCCAAACTTGATTTCTCTGATCTAACGGCCCTAGGCACAAAGTTTAGCGGTTACCAAACTGACCTTACCAATCTCTTAACAAAGAGATCAGGAGAGCTTGATACATTCGAAAACAAGCTCACTGGATATGGTACCGAACTGAGCGGCATCGATCTTTGGGAAGAACGTAAGATGGAAGATTTGATGAACAGAATAGCTGGAAACGAAACAAAGCTTGGTAAATATTATGGTGGCAGAGCGCCTGGAATCCAGTCAGATTATGAAACCAAATACGAGGCAGTCGAATCAAAGCTTGGAGACCTCTATGATAAGCGAGACGATCTAGAAGACCTTGCCTCAGAATATTTATCTGAAGCTCGTAGTGGATTCCTTACTCTAGATGATCTGGAAGACATGAGAACAAAACAGAAAACTCTACTTGCTGATGTAAATAAATATGATTCCTCCCAAGCCGGAGATGAAATGACCGCTTTGTCTGAAGCCATCAGAAATGAAGAAGCAAGAATCCGAGCCGATCAGGAAGCCAAGCGAGAACGTGAGGAAGCTGAACGCGCAAGGGCTAACCAGCCAAGCGGATTTATGTATGGTCTTGGTGGCAGAGCGCTTACTCCCGCAGAATACGGGGCTTTAATGTCCCGAAGACGTGATGACGAGCTAAGGTCAAGATATTCTATGATGGGTTCCTTGCTGGGATAGGAGAATAACTCATGGCGCTTCCTTGGGCACAGATAATACTCGGCGTAGCACAGCTGGCTGCTAGTGCCTATGGCGCCAAAAGGTCTTCTGACCGCATGACACAGGAGCAGGCCCGCAGGGCTGGACATCGCAATTGGCTTAAAGGTGAGATGGGGCAAAACCATGACCTGACAATGCGATTACTTGCGATGGAGAATCAGCAGAGAAGTTACTATCAAGGCCAACAGCAATTCCGGGACATGATGGCCATGAATGTAAGGGATTACGAGAAGTCTCGTATATTCGATATTATGGAAACGTTGTCTGGAGAGCGCAAAGATGTGGCCGGAAGGCAACAAACCGTCGATCTTGCTCAAAAGCAAGATTACCTGACCCAACTCAGAAGAATAACAGAAGGCGCTAACATTTCAGCTTCAGAGCGTAGCTTTGCTGAAGGAGAACTCAGGAAATATGAGGCTAATCTAGAGAGAGAGCGTAAGTATGAAAAGGATATTCACAAAAAAGTAGGAAGCACTTTAAGTGATGAACGTGCATGGAGATTAACTCAACTCGCCGCTGATAGAGAAACAACGAGAAAGGAATACGAAGACAAAAAAGTACAGCGTTCTCGATATATTGCCAGAGTAAAAAAATTCTCCGATGCGATTGAAAGAACACAAGATTCTCTTGGTGACCCATCAGCGAGAAAAACATATGGTCAATCCGATGTACAGCGCGCATACAACGCAAACATGGCGAATGTTATGCCGGGGTGGAGAGAAGCACTAACAGCCGCTACATCCACTACTGATGCCGGTATCATCCGGGCTGGTTTAGGGGATCAAGGCGGTAATGCAAACCAACAGCGCGGTGAAGTTGCGGCTCGTATGGCTGCAAGCCTTATGGCATTACAGAACCAAGCCAAAACTGCGGCCATTGGTGAGATAACCTCATACCAAGGCATGGAAGACCAAAGAATCGCTGATGAATTACGTAAACGTAATTTGGCAATGAGCGAAACCGCGGCAACATATGGCCCAAGTATTGGTTACGAAGGCCAGACACCGGGTATAGGAACTTCGGTACTGTATCGTGATCCGGGAAGCGCCGCTTACGGTGGCTTACCGGGTACTTCATTAGCAAGCACCGCTTATCAGAACTTGCCTTCAGCATACTACGCTGGCTCACCCAACATAAGCAGTCTTGGAGCAACGCTTAATCTACCAAGCGCCTCATACACAGGTATGCCTAGCTCGGGTATAGGTGATTGGCTTGGAATGCCAACATCGACCAGCGCGGGTCAGATTTACAATCCTACTGGATACCTTTCAGCCATGAGCAGCACTTTCATGAACCAGAATATGAATCCCGGAACCGGTATGGCTGCCGCAGGTACAGCATTCTCTGATCTTATAAAGATATTTGGGAATATGGGTGGGGGTACTGGTGGGGGTGGGGGTGGTAGTTACGGTGGTAGTGCGACTTGGCGAAATCCCAATACTGGTTTTAATGTAACTTACGGCTAAATTATGGCACTAGGCGCATACATGGGCGAATTTGTCGCCGGGATGCAAAAGAGAGAAGACTACTGGCGTGACTTAGAGTCTAAGGCCGCAGTACAACTCCAGTCCTATATTAAAAATAACCCCTACGCTACACAAGCGGATGTTAAGAACTTCGCTAAAAGCCTGGGCGTTATGAATGTGCGCGATGTTATTACTGATAGTTCAATACAGAGAGCATTGCAGGTTAATAGGGATAACCTAGCTTGGCAAAAGGAAAAAAAAGACGCCCAGAGAAAGGATTGGGAATATAAAGAAGACGCAGCGGGTTTTGCGAAAAACAGGGATAAACAAGCAACGCAGATTAATATGCTAACTTCTGTGGCGCGCGGTGAGGAACTGTTCGAAAGCAAATTACAGGAAGCTTTAGGTGAGCCTCTACTTACCGCAAAAAGATCAACAGGCGAGATATCCGATATTGCAGCTCAGGTGGCCGCCCGCCTTAAAACTCAGTTTCCAGCGCTGGGAGAAGTCTTTGATAAGTCTGCGACGGCCATACAAAAAACTTCACAAACTAGGTTAGATAAAAGAAATTCTATACGTGATCAAGCCAAAGCCAAAGCCGCTAGTGAGTTACAGCTTTGGCTTACAGACCCTGCAAACACCAGTCTGTTACAAGGGCAGGATTTAGAGGATGCTATAAAGAAAGCAGGGGCAAGATTCAAAAGTGCTAATCTCATTAAGGATGATGGCGTACCGCTTTTATCTGAGGATCAAATTACCCAAGCCCTAAACGTGGCGGATCAAGCTAGTCTCGTAAAAAATCGAAAGATATTTAAGCAAACACATGACGATGTCAATAACGCTTTAGGTAATACCGCTCTCAAGTGGACAGCTGGACAAGTAAGCGGAGCCGTGCGCGACGGCCCGGATGGCCCGACCGGCCCATTTCAAGAAGCCGCTATGATTTTACAAGGTGCGGGTTATAACGAAGAAGCAATTAAAGCTTTCCTACAATCATGGAATCCGGCAGACCATCGTGCAGACGTATGGCAATCTGAAATGACTAAAAACGCGCAATTTATTCGTAGCTTGGTAAAAACACATAACACACTTGAAACGGTAATCAAACAAATAGGTTGGTCAGGATACGATGTGCCCAAAAATCATTTAGATTCCATCTCAGCGGCTTTGAATGAACCCGCAAACGTGGCAGATAGAAAACAGACTAGAATCGACATAATCAAAACCGAGATAGCTGTAGCTATGCCGAATATCGAGCGGGCATACCTTGGTTATCTTGAAGGTGATATGACTCAAATAGAGGCGTTGACCAAAGATCTAAACGATGGTGAGCTTAAGCATTATGGAGATGTAACTCCTGAAGAAGTGTTACAGCTTATTCATCAGATAGAGTTTGATAGGCAGAGTAAAAATGTAGACGCAGATATGCGTGCCGCTGTAAGCAGTATCCCGGCTGGCTCTACTGTTAAAAGAGAACGGCTAGAAGCTGAAATCGTGGCACAAGGAATAGTATCTGGCGATTTCAAATTAAAGCCGGATGAGAAACAGTTGATGTTATCTGTAGTAAACAGGGGATATATACAAAACTACAACCAACTCGACATAGCTATCAAGTGGCTAAAGAATACTGAGGAAGGTCAAGAGTTTGCTAACAGCCTTGGAGATACTTCTGTACTCGGTAAAGCGGAAACATTTTTTGGAACGCTCAAACAATATGCTCCATTCGCAAGTGCATACGCATCGGTGGATCAGCAAAAACTTGCGGTCTTAAAGAACTATCAAATAAAAGCAGAGATGCTACGAAATCCAGGACTCTATGCTGAGAAGTGGGCAAGCCATGTTGATAACCAAATGTTCTCTAACCTCGAAATGGAGATAGCAAATGTAAAAAGCCTTGTGTCAGGGCCGCATACTAATACTGAATTAGAGACAGCATCTGCGAGATTAGAACAAGAAAAGGCTAGGATTACGAAAAAGATATATGGGGAAATAGACAAGCTAGATGACATAGGTTCTGGATTACCGAAAGACGAGTATCAAAATATACGGGAAACAATAGCCAGAGCGCAGAAAAACAAGAACGACTATGTAGCCCAGATTACTAATCTTCTACAAAAGCGAGAAGCGGATGTAAGTGAAAGAACAGAAGCATCTAAACAAGAACTCGGATACGATACTTCACTTCTTCAAGAAGGCACGCCAGACTACGAACAGCATCTTGGCTCTAATGCATTAGAGGCGAATTTCAGTGCACTCGAAAAAATGGGCCATGACGCAAGAAATCAAATCCACGACGCCACCACCATTAATCGAATGTCCTATATGGTAAAAGAATATCTAGAAGGTGAACAGAAATTCATAAACAATCTACAAAGTAGACAGATCGCTAAGCTTGGCTTGAATGCACCTGCCGTATCATTGTTAGAAGTTATGTCAAAAAAGGAATACGATAGGTTAATGGAGTATATAAATCTTGATATGGCGAAACTATATACAGATATGGTGCATAGGTATTCCCCTCATAAAAAATATGCGCCGGGGAAAGCGTTGGAGACGCAGTAAAAAGGGTTTTTGATTAGTCATGGCTAAAACATACAACGCTTGGAACGATCCCTCTGTTACGGGTGGCCAAACCTCTGGTGATCTTTTCGATTCCCAGTGGGAGGATGATCCTATACCTCAAGCACAACCTGCTCAAGGGTATACACAAGACCCATCACAGATAATGAATGATCCCAAGCTTCTTGAGGATATTTATAAAGTCTATAACTCTCGTGGTGTGTACTTTAATAACAACGAAGAAGCTATCAAGCGCTGGTATGACGATATGGTTTTCAGTTATGCCAATACCGCAGGCACTTTATTTGGATCGCAGGGGTATTTCGGAGTTACAGAGGAACAGAACGAAGACATAAGATCAGCCAATAACAGGCTTCGAGAAGCTTATTACAGGCTACCAATGCCATGGAACGAAGGCGGTGCAGGTTGGCAGGCCGCAAAATCTTGGGGCAAGGGATTAGTAACCGATCCATTAAACTTGGTTGGCTTGGGATGGGGAGCACAAGCCGCTAAAGCCACTTGGATTGGGGCTAAAGCAATGGGAACTGGTGGAAGAAGTTTAGCCGCAACACGCGCCACTAAAGTAGGGATGGGAGAAGGCGCTATAGCGGCTGGCATTGTCGGGGGCCAAGATGTAGCCCTACAACAGGCTGATATCGAACTGGGGATTCAAAAGGAAGGGTATAACCTCGGTCGCACAGGAGCGGCCATTGGTTTAGGGTTTACCGGCGGCGCCCTACTTGGAAGTGTTATGGGTTACCTTGGAGGAAGATGGACTTCCAAACAAGCAGAGCGGGGAATCGAACAGTTAAGAGGCCTGGGGTGGAGTAATGATCAAATTGCATCTATAGCGAAGCAATCTCAGCAAACATACAATCCTTTTGTAAAGGGTGGTGAACGACAAACTACGAAATGGTTTGATGCTTACGTTAGGAATAATGTAACTCCGGCAGACCATATCAATATGAAAACGGGGCAGAGGCCAAACCTCGGAGAATTTGAACCCGGTGGAGAAGCGGCTGGGTTTTTAGATAAACCAGTTCTTGATATAGAAGAAGTATTACCTACGGCGGCATCGAGAATTAGTGAAGCCGCGCAGAACATAAACATCTTATCTTCCTCAGGGGCAGATTCTTCACCCTATATTGTACAAAGAGATTACTGGCAAGCTATACGCAGAGCCGCACGAACTGTATCCGCTCGGCGCTCGGAAGCTATAACACCAGAACAAATAGCAGAAGTAGATGTATTAGAAGAAGCTCTTGTTGAAGCCGCTAATAATGCATCAGTATATGCTTATGTACTAGAAGAGGTCAGGAATCCCGCACTACGAGAAATCTTAGGTATTGGTATACCAAAAGAAAGAGAAGGGCCACCATCTGGAGGCCCAACAGTAAAAGGCGATGAAGCTGATGCCCTTTCTGAAGCGCGGGCTAAAGCTGAAGCAGCGGGCAAACCGCCGGAGATGACTCTTCATGAATGGGAGACAGGTGGAGGTGGGAAGGCTTCAGTTGAATCTCTAATAGAGTCAACAGCAAGAGGTGAATTGTCTCCACAAGAGGCTATTCTTCGGGTACAAGAAAATGAATCTCTTGGATATGAAGATGCTTATCGACTGTTCTTTTCAAAGCTTACACCGGAACAGGCTACTACTATAGAAGCAACCATTAGAGGTGAAGGCCCAGAAGTACCAGTAACGGACACAGTATTAAAGAATACTTTAGATAAATCTAAGCATCTTGATGATGATGTAGTGACATTCGCAGAAGGCGCTATAGATAATTACGATACGATCAGATTAAGAGGGCCGAAAGCAGTACTATCTAAAGTAGCCGAGACTCTAAATAGAGATCATGGCGCAACCATAAACAAAAAACAGCCTACTGCTGATCTAGCTTCTGATGTGTCTAAGGAAGTTGCCAAAGCCAAAGCCAAAGTAGAGGAGGAAAACCTATCAGGAGCTGCTGATCTCCTTCTATCAGAAGTAGAGAACATCCTTACCCCACGATTGTCTGAAGGGTTTACCTTCGAAGATGCATTAGCAAGTCCTAAAGTACGCGGGCCTCTCGCTGAGGCAATTCGAAATGTAGCCTCGCATATGGATGACAAGCTACCGGCAGATTCAACTCTTCCCAAAGGTAGCTGGGGTAAAGCTGGTGAGATATTAATCGCAAGACTAGAAAAAGATTACCCAGCAACTGGCAAGCCAAAAATAGATGTAGGCAAGAAGATGGCCATCAGCAATAAGCTTGATGACGCTATTAATTCCTTGCCCAGAAAGGCTCGTGCAGGAGTGCGACGTCGTATTGAGGCATCGCACGCACGTTTTGAGAAGATGCGAAATACCTTCAAAGGTGTTGAAGATGGTGCCGCACTAGGAAGATTGGTCTCTGCCGCAGAGAAAATGGTTCTCAAGATTTATGACAAAGACGAGTCATTCCTTAAATCATCCTTGATGGATTTAGAAGGTTCGGATTTAGACCTGTACCTTGACCTGACTAAGTTCAGGAATAACGCTAAAAAGAACAAGGGTGATTGGATATTCAAAGACCCGATCTTTACCAAAGCAAAGAACAGGGCCGCAATGAATGAGGTGGAGGCGATATCCCAAAGATTAGAAACTAAGGGTGGAGCAACTGGAGTGCTTGGACGTCTTGCGAGCGGTGTTGGTGTAGAACCTGCTAGAGGCAGAGCGCCTCGTGGCGCTCTACCTGTGAGAAAGGATTGGAATGGGCAGGGTACGGGTGGCTTTGAAGCGGCCCGAGCTACAGCAGAAACATCTGGCTCCACTTCACCAGTTCCTTTTGTGGCAGTTCGCAGAGAAAAAGTAACCAGCAAGCCAAAAAGAGTTTTAGATAAGGATGGGAATGCTCGATGGAGAACTGATTACGCCAAGAAGGGAAGCAAGCTGTGGTATGACCCAATAGGTAGAAAGGTTTGGAAAGATAAAGACTACAACGAGATGCTCGTTGCTCGTGGGGAAAGAGAATCCGGCTCTTTGGTTGATGACGCCGCTACAGAAGCTTTGGAAAGGGTACGCCCCAAGGCCGCAGGACATAAGCCAACTGAGCAAGCCATCGATGACTTGATCGCACGGATTAATAATCTCGATCCAGAGACAATAAGAAATCGAGGCTTAGCCGCCGCTGTAGATGAATCCGATACACCTGCAAGAATACCCGCAATTCTCAGACGCACGCCATCTCCTCAGGGAAAGCAAAATCCGCGTGGTTTTCTTGCTTCGTATTTCAGAACCCCATCGGAGAAGCAAGCAAGACATGAGGATATGCTTGGCGCTAATGACAATCCTAATGACTGGGTAAATGGAACAGTATCTGCTAAATACAAAGGCGCTGGTACAAGTCCAGAAGCTGTCATGGATTTTATTCCTGATTCGCCAAGAGATGCTCATGTTCTAGACAGGTATAAGGTCAGTGGATTTGATCACCCAATTAAAGATGGGGTCGCTCCAAAAACATATAACCTAGTGCGCTTTAGGGATGTAGCAGATGAAGAGATTGATCTCAACAATATTCCTCAAGCGCATAGAGAGTTAGTAGTTAAGCTGGTTAGTGAGCTTGTTGAAGGGCATAAGGGAGCGCCGGAAAGAGCTTACTTTGGCATACCCGAAACAATTGATTTTGGGCCGTTTTCAATTCCTGCAATTACGCGTGATGAAGCTCGTGCTCTTATAGATAATAAAGGAAAAATCACTGTTCGTGCGCTACAGATATTAATACTGCGTAGAGAAAGCGAATGGCCGGATGAGATAGAAGCAGTCTTCCCGGCTGGTTTGCAAGGCTTGAAAGAAGGCCAGACTTGGGAATTCCCAGAATTATTCACTCCTGAAGGGATGGCATCTGATATTCCACAAGACCCTACTCTTGCTGGCCTAGGCCTCCAAGCCACTTATGTTTCAGCTTCCCCGCAAGATCATGTGGATTCGTTAATAGCTTTATATCAGATTCGAAATCAGATGTTCCCCGGCGGAATTACATATGACAATGTAACAAGACAACGATCATTGGAAA
>Ga0187833_10005188_pt1 | contig 12381 bp, 7 predicted proteins | sample ETNtaG_37_FD_167968 | JGI IMG/M metagenome (GOLD analysis project Ga0187833, IMG submission 167968) | Marine microbial and viral communities from oxygen minimum zone, Eastern Pacific Ocean - ETNP2014_SV_400_PacBio MetaG (Illumina Assembly) | ecosystem: Environmental > Aquatic > Marine > Hypoxic... | reverse complement strand
TTCACGTGTCCAATCAGGTGCTATCCCCGATCATTCGCCGCACCCATCCTCCAAGGAGCACGCAGGCCTGAGCAATACAGAGGGCTGTTATGAAGCCGCCTGCTTATCTCACGCCTTAAACGCTCGGCGGCCGGTGATCGACTATGGCCACCCTCACCGGATCTGGTTCGATGTGGTAACAGCGGCCAAGGCATGTAATCGCCTCGTTTCCGCGAGCCGGGTCGTCCTGCATCTGGTACAGATTACATTCCCGGATTGTTGTTCTTGCGATTAATGCTAACGGGTCAATTGAGAAGGTCACTTTGGCTATCGGCTCGAGACTGCTATGCTTATGTCTTGAAATGAGTTTTTTCAAAAGGGGCTGAGCGATGCTTTTCAGAGCCAACAAGACGGAAACGATGCGCGTACTTAGTGCTGTTGTCCCCGTCACAGCGCTTATTGCGATAGCACTGGTAATGCCGGCTCAGGCGCAGACAAGCTCGGGCTCGTCTAGTGGGGAGACTGCTTCATCGACTTCCCAGTCGTCTGCCGATGGCACTATTAAATATTATGATAATGTGGCGACGCCGATAGCAAAATTTTGGAAATACTAATCGGCGAAAATAATTGATTCACCAGGAGAGTCAAATGAAAGTTATCAATGTTGGATTGTTTCTTTCGGCTATTTTGGCAAGCGGATTGACTGTTGCTGAATCGGTCTCCTATGAGGGCATCTCTGTAACGCCGATCCCAATCGAGAAACGCTCTACAACAGTATTGGGTCAAAGTTATCAGTTTCCAGAAGGAGTTCCGGCGCTTTATGCGTACAATATTGTGATAAAACCTGGTCAAAAGACAGACTGGCATAAGCACGCCGTTCCTTTATACGCCTATATTTTGTCGGGCTCGTTGACCGTAGATTACGGCTCAAAAGGATCGCGTGTTTTTGAAAAAGGGATGAGCTATATCGAAGCAATAGACTGGTGTCACCAGGGCTACGTTTCGGGGAATGAAGAGGCGGTGATCTTCGGTATTTATATGGCGCAGGTGGATCCAAACGAGGTGAAGCCCATTCCGTGTGACGGGCCTCAGTAGGGGATTGGCAAGGACCTGGCACGGACTTAAGAGGTTATCCCATTAGCTAGGAAAACTCTTCATTGGTAGTGTTTGTAGGAGTTTGTTGATTAACCTTATATGTTTCGCCCACGCACCTGTCAACAAGCCATTTAAGCGTCATACAAGCGGAGTATAGGCAGCATTAACGCCCCTTCCTGCCACAATCTGCTATAAACACTTGGCCGCTATCAATAGTGGAGCGCGGTTAAGATCCGCCAGAACCTGATCGGGGCCAGAGCGAATGGCACAGATTTCACCGGGGCGACGCTGCGCAGAGCGTTTTCCGTTGATATCGCCAATTGGAATGTAAGCATGACTTGAGCAACCTTGATCTTGAATTGACCAGGGCTGACCCTGAAATCCAGAGAGAAACGGAAGAAAAGGGGTCACGTTTCCCGCGCCAGAACCGTTGGTTTACGAGAAACCTGCTTACACTGCAGCTTCCTCGATACCCATCAACCTCAATTCGTCGAAGATAGAGCGAAAACGGTGAGTGGATGCCTCACCGAACCCCCAGTCTTTCCGGAGGAATGCTAGTCTTTCGAGGAGTTTCTCGATCCTATAGTTCTTTTGCAGATTAAGATCGGGGACTAGGGGGCGTTCGTATGATAACTGCCATAGCGATAAGACACCCTCTTCATTTTTCCAACGCGCCTCGAACAGCGTCCTCTCACGAAGTTTGTGTGCTGTAACTGAGTCCATGCCAATATGGCTCCACGTTCCAGAATTTGTAACATCTATCTGATGCGTCTCCGCGTCTTCCCACACTGGCATAGTCTCGTCTGCAAGCATGAAGACATGAACCCCGAAGCGGCCCCGGACCCGATCCACAATGAAACGATGCGTTAGTTCGTAGTCCTCGGGGGTCTCGCCTGGATAGCCCACCATAAAAGACGTTCGAAGATCTACACCGCTACCTTCCAAGAGTGCGTGTGCTCGCTCGTTTTGAGCTGATGATACTCGTTTATTCATCAGGCGTAGCGTCCTGTCGCTCATGGACTCGAAGCCGATAAATAACAATTTGCAACGAGCTGCTTCGAGATTGTCAACGATCTCCTTTTCCTTAATCACGTTGGCCCTGCTGTAAGCCTCCCAATCGATACCGAGGTTTGGTAGAACTTCCAACAGGCGTTTGAACCTTTTTGGCGGTACTGTGAACGTGGAATCCATCGCTCTGATGAGATTGGTGCCGTTGCTTTCTGTATATTCCATCCAATCGTTGCAGATCTTCTCAGCCGATTTGTAACGCCACATCGGTGACGCGGCCGGGTACGAACAGAAATTACAAATGAAAGGGCATCCTCGCATCGATTCATAAGGTACGACCGGGTGTAATCCGTGAAATCTAGGCGACGGGTGGGCATTGACATCAATATACTCAACCGGACTCGTCACGACAGAACCGTCATCGCCACGTACAGTCAGGTTTGGAATATCCCCCAAATCACCCTTTCCTTCGAGTGCTCGAATAAGCATAGGAAAGGCAACCTCAGCATCACCGCGAATGATGTAATCGACGGCGCAGAAATTCCTCATAATTTCGGCAGACTTAAGGTTGCTATATTGTCCACCCAATATAAGTGTTGCGTCTGGATAGCGCTTTGAAATCCATTTTAACGTGCGTCGTAAGGTTGATTGTTCAATGATGAACGAAGTTGATAGTGCGACTACATCAAAGCGTCCTCCGTCTGGTTCGCGCGCTCCACTCCAGAGAGCTTCAAGATCAAAAATTTCATACTCAACGTCGGTCGACTCGATAATCGATCTCAATGCCTCCATGGGCAGGTGGGGCATCGACCCATGACATGGTCGCAGGAGAGGGTAGCCTGACTTCCCTCCATACCGGAGCGCTGCAAGGTCGATCGGTCGACCGGCAATCTGTACGTAGTCGTCCCGGAGTTCGCGAGCACCATTCTCTGCGAAGAGCGTAGCGTCAAGCGAGTGAGAATTTGCGGTGTATGGACCGAGACCCGACATGAGAAGTAACTTCATGTTTTATGATTCCTCAATTAAGGTTCCGCAACCAGTTAACTTTTTCTTTCTTCTTCTCTAGCTGCTACCGCAAGACCACAATTTAGCGGGCAGGTAATATAGCAGGAAAAAATGTAGGCCCAAGGGGGGGATTTACGGACAGGCCCATTGATGATGGTATCACAACGATTTGTACTGTAGCCAAAGTGATCCACTCCGGCGTCTGTCTATCTGTGTTCTATAACCAAGGTCGAACTGTTTGTGGGGCGATCCAGGCCTCGTCCGCTTGAACTTAGTAAGTGATCTCTGAGTTCAGAGTATTAGCAGGGCAAGGAGAGTGCGGCTGTGCGTATCGCTAGTCCTAGAGGCAGACACATTGTTGCTAGGTCGGTGTGTCGACTCTAACAACAATGTGTTTAACAATGTTATCCTTAATCTATACTAATTTCGATCGGACGAGAGAGGTCGTTATGTTCGCCAAGCCCCACAAAAAAAAATCGCCAGGCATGCCGGGTGTCATCGTTTGTTTTGTGGCGCTTATTGCGATAGCACTGGTAATGCCGGCTCAGGCGCAGACAAGCTCGGGCTCGTCTAGTGGGGAGACTGCTTCATCGACTTCCCAGTCGTCTGCCGATGGCACTATTAAATATAACGATGAAGTTATATTAAAGAATGGCAGCATCATCAAAGGCCGGATCGTATACGTCGAAAGCGATTCCCTTGTTCTTGAGTCGGACTCCTTTGATCCGATCACCATCTCGGTTTGGGATATCCGCTCAATCAAGACCACCAATGTGGTCGATGTGGCAGTCGATAGTGGCGAGAATTGGCGTGGCAAGATCAGCACCAACGCAAAAGGAGAGATGATCTTCGAGCCCGAGGGAGGTGGCAAAGTTCGGCCGCTGAATTTCGGATTTGTCGACGGCATCTATGATTTGCATCCAGCCTGGAAGAACAAGATGACTATAGGTGGTTCTCAAACCACAGGAAGCGCCGATGTACTTGGATTTTCCATCACCGGCGCCTCAACAAGGGACTCTGAAGAGAATCGATTAACGGTGCTTAGTCATCTTATTCACGCAGAAGTGAAGGGAGAAATTGTCGAGGATAATTGGGGCGGCACCATCAAGTATGATCATTTCTTCAGGCCGCGCCTCTATCTGGCAGTAGCCGAAGAGATTCAACATGACAGGAATCAGGATCTGAAACTACGTACCGTAACCAGTGGATCGCTGGGGTACAATTTTGTGCGAAAACCAGAAACCCTATTTGAGGTAGAGGCAGGTATTGCGGCTATGACGGAGAGTTTCTACCAGTCTTCTGATGACAGTTATATGGCATTACGGGCAGGGATCAACGGAAAAATGAGGATTGGACACAAGGCCAAGATCACCGACGTTCTGGTAGTTTATCTGAGCGACGGCGCGGATCGTGTCCAGGGTGTTAACACATTCAAGTTTGATGTCGAGTTGTCTGAGCGGTGGGGGCTAGAGATTTCCAGCATCATTAATCATTATTCGGGCTCGTCATTTATTTCCACAGACGATCCCGATATCAAGTGGATAGCTGGTGTGTCTTCAACATTTTGAATGTCTTTTCGCCTGTAGGTATCCCTCAGGAAAGGGTCAGACAGCACGACATCAATGGGGTTTCTTTCTGGTCATTTGGTCGGATTGTCGCGTTTGATGGGGAGTGGATTCTGCCTTAAACACTCTTCCATAACTTGTAATTGACGCCGGGACTGCGCCACAGTGAATTCGGGGTCGGCGCCACATTCGATCACATCGTAAACGTTATCGTAAAAGAGTTTTACGCCGCTAAGAAAGGATTGTATGGTGTAACCGACAGCGCCCATATCCTCCCGTTTCGGGAGAGACCAGGATTCTTCACGCCACGGCAGTGTTTCATCAGGGTAGGCCCGATCCACAGACCATCGATCCCATAGCGTTTGCTTTGGCGCTTCTTCGGGAAGAAAGTACCTCCAGTTCAACTCGGTCTCGTCGCCGGACAGACCGCCATGGGTGCCGCAGATATTGTAGCGGTTAGGCGAATATGCTAGGTACTGACTTATAAGGACCTCGACCAACGGGGCCTTCCTTTTTTTATCGAATAGTGTGATCAGGCATTGGTCGTCTGCATCGCCGCCAAAGGGGTTGTTGCAATCCATTCGACAGAAGACGTCCGGTTCAGACTGCTCGCCAAATAGTATCAACGCGTGATCGATGGCATGTGGGCCTGTGTTGAACATTGCGCCACCGTGATTCGCCTGAAAGACCTGCCAGTCCCAACGTCGACGAAATGAGCCCCAGTAACTCTGTACCAATAAAGTCTTTCCAAGCACGCCGGAGTTCAACACTTCACGGATTTTCCGAAAAAATGGTTGGGGTCGATTGTTCTGAACTGGGATCAGATGTCGTCCGGCCGAGATTGCTTCCTTTTCCATCAGGTCAAGATCAGCAACGGTTGCCGCGATCGGCTTTTCGCAGACAACATGGAAACCTGATGCCAGGGCCTGAATAGTTGCAGGTGCGTGATGAATTGGAGGTAGAGCGTTGATCAGCAAGTCGAATCCCCCAGCATTGATCATACTGCTGTAGTCACTGTATGTTCGAGCACCTACCTCAGTTGCCGCCTCTCGGGTTCTAGATTCGATCTGGTCAGCCACAGCGACGATCTCGAATTTCTCACGAAAGCGGTTAGTCAATACCCCATAGTGAATCGGATGCCCACTTCGACCTTGTCCGGCAATTGCAACTCTAATCATCAAGATTCCTTGGCAAGTTGTGGTGAAGTTGTTTTCAGGAAATTAATCTGCTAGCACTCGAGTATGATGGGGACGATCAAAAAAGACCACCGGATGGCCAACAGAAGGCGACTGTTACCCTGATGCGCTCGCCTGTACAATTGCGCCTTGATGAACATGAGTTGTTACCCGGGGTGTGATGTCTATGGGTAAATGAATCACGCGTTTTTCGGGCGCGATCAAAATATCGCAAGGTCAACACCAACCTACTACCTAAAGAGGATGAACAGTCATGGGCGAAGAATCTATCAGCGATAATCTATTGCTCCCGTCTATCTTGCTAACCGGAATGCTGGTTTTTTTGCATCTGTCGGCGCCATGGTTTCGAAGACTTCCTTTTCTTGGTCAGGCCGGCTTTACCTCTTTTAGCGGCGGATTCGCTGTGGCATTTGTGTTTCTCCACATGTTGCCTGGATTGGTTGAGAGCAAAGATTCGGTTGGCGCTGTACTGCACACACATTTTGCCGATTCAAGTCTCGTAGATTCCGGAGTGTTCCTCCTGGCTTTGACCGGATTCGTGATTTTTTACGGCCTGAAGCGGTGGTGTCGAGAAGAGCAGGGGAAAGGCGAGAAAAATATTCGCCGATCGTTTTTTATCTCAATTGGGTCGTTCAGCATAATGAACGCCGTGATTACGTTTACTATGCCCGAGCGCATATCGGTAGACATGATCACAGCGTTTGTGTTTACGCTTGCTATCGGCCTGCATTTTGCCATCATTGATATAGAGCATGAAGCGCACGATTCAAAGTTATTCAATCGTTGGGGGCGTTACATGCTGGCAGGCGCATTGGTGGTAGGTTGGGGTTTAGGGCTCATTATTGGTGAACATGGTGTTGTAGCAGCCGCCTTTCTTTCATCCTTTCTGGCCGGCTCGGTACTGATGAACGTCTTTCATTACGAACTGTCAGAAGTGAGTGATTCGCGGTTCGGTGCATTTCTGATCGGTATTTCCAGTGGCACAGCACTTCTGCTGATCGTGTTCTTTCTTGAACGCAGTGTGGAATGAGGTTGTTGCAGATTCAGCTGTAACTGTGCCGGGCAGTCGCACGTTTGGGGTCAGAGTGACACGGCCGAGGAGACAGTGCTTTCGAGGATGACCCTTTCGCTTCCGGGAACATTGGTAACCGAGATGAGTTGCAAACCGGCATCATTCAATAGTGTCCGGTAGGCGTCGGTGGATCGGACCGAGCCGCCAACCAGAAGATTAAGATTCAGGTCAGTGAAGCATCCCAGCGCACCAGTTGTATCATATTTCTGCCTAGCAAATTCAAAGAGAAACAATCTCGCATCACGGCCGACCATACTGTTGGCAATGTTGCGAAGTATCTGCAAACACCGCGTCTCGGGGTGGTTATGGATGATGTTTTTCATTAGATAAGCATCAAAACCATCTGGTATCTGTTCAAAAAAGTTTCCGGAGATTGTCTGCAGGCGTGAATGGGATGGATCTGAAGGGTTTCGCTGGGGAAGTTTTGCGATAACTTCGGGCACATCAAAAAGGGTACCGCAGATATCGGGGTGCGTGACAAGAATCGCCTCAAGCAGCGTGCCGTTGCCTGAGCCTATGTCTACGATGGTCGGGAAGCGTCCCCAGTCCAGAAGTTCGGCAATGATTCGATCTTCGTCAGCAAGCATCGCCAGTTGACTCATGGCGGCCTCGAACATCTCAAGGCTATCCGGTTTGTCATGAAGATAAGGGATAGTGCCATGCTCCCAGGTTGGCGACAGACCTTGGCCGCTACCGGTACGTACGTACGCAAGCAATTCACCCCAGGGATGGTAGCGAAAGTCTGCCCCGTTCAGACGAGCGGCTGCACGCAGTGATGCGGGAGCATCGCTGCGCAGCAGCTCTCCGGTTGGAGTTAACTGCAGCTCACCTTTTGTGTTGACAGTGTGCAGGTCCAGAACGCGGGCGCAATCGAGTACTCGTGCCAGGGCCTTCAGATCAGAGTCGGTCTTTGTTGCCAGGATGTCAGTAGTCACTGCGCCGGCCTCGATGTGATCAGCAATGCCAAGTTCGGCGTAGACGAAGACCACCATGGTGAACCAGTTACCATAGATATAGCGAAACAGGGTTTGCTTGGGAGATTCAGGCATGTGTTTTTATCTTCACCAAAAACCGAGTTATTTGATCAGCAAGAGCATTCACGTTTGGCTTTTGCAGCATAGTGATATGCGTGCCAGGAATCCGGGCGACGTACGGCATACGCTCGGCATGATGAGACCATCCTATTGCGTTGTCATCGGTGTCAGTCGGGCCGGCAAGTTGAGCATCCCGATCTTCGGCACAGAAAACGGCCAGTGGCACATCAGCCGGGAGTCGGCCAGGACGATAGTGCACCCCAGCAATTGCATTACTTCGGTAGAGTTCGACAAAGTGGCCAAGATAGTCGGTTGATGTATCTTTAGGTAATAGTCCGGTAGCAACCAGGGATTTGGCAAACCATTGATTCTGCTCGTCGTTGCTCATCGCTCGCAGCGAGTCTGCATCAAGTTCGATTTCCGCATGAAATATCTTTCGCATCCGAATGCCGATGTGCACCAACCAGTCAGCATGATCCCAGTTCTGGTAATAGGTACTCGACTCCTGGATGGGTGGAGGGTTATCGATAATGCCTACCATCTCGACCGGCGTCTTTTGCGAGTGCAACTGACAGGCCATCTCGAAGGCCACCAGAGCGCCGAACGAATGGCCAATTAACCGGCATGGGCTAGTCACCCCAGCCTCGTCGAGTACATCAAGGTAACGTGCCGCAATATTGTGAATGGAGGTTAGTGTTTTCTCGTCCCCATCACGCTGGTGTAAAGCCTGCAGTCCCCAGACCTGGTGTCTCGCCCCAAGTCGAGCCGCCAACTCTGCGAGATAAAAGGTATTGCCACCGGCACCGGGGAGTAATATCACTGGATCAGTGTCCACTTGCTGCGACAGAGGTATTAGAGTTGGGCTTTGAATAGCGCTAGAGCTACGAATCAGTTCTGCTTGTGTTTCGATAGTGGGGTGAGAATAGAACGCAGCGAGCGGAACGCTGACATCAAACTCCTGTTCAATATGCCACGCAAGACGTACGGCAAGCAGTGAATGACCGCCGAGGCGAAAGAAGTCTTCCCGTATGCCGAGCAAGGGCAGACCAAGGATCTCCCCCCAGATCCGGGTTAACTTGAGTTCGGTAAGATCCCGCACCTGTCCGGAGCTGTGTTGGACCAGATCAGTCGCGAGCATTGCTTCCAACGCATGGTTGTCCACTTTGCCGTTTGCTGTGAGCGGTAACTTCTCGAGTGTGATAAATCGGCCTGGCACCATATATCCGGGCAGTCGGGATTCGAGAAAAGAGCGCAGCCTGTCGAACGCAATCGTCTGGCGCGAAACAATAAACGCGGTCAGGGTGTTCGTTGTTGCCAGTACTCGGCACTGGTTTATCTCATCAATAGACAGGATCGTATTTTCAATATGACCAGGTTCGACACGGTAACCACGTATTTTACATTGGCGGTCAGCCCGGCCAATGAAATGCAGTTTACCGTTTGCATCTAACCGTGCTAGGTCGCCGGTTCGGTAAGACCGCTCCGGATCGCTGGGTTTTCCGCCATCGTCGGTTAATGCCAGCGTAATGAACGACTCCTGGGTCAGCGCCTTCTGGTTGTGGTATCCCCTGGCCAGGCATTGGCCACTGAGAACAATCTCACCGATAGCACCTTGCGGTACAGGTCGCAGGTCAGAGTCAACCAGATGTACCGAGCAACCGGGTAGAGGTGTGCCGAGGGGCAGATCCTTTGAACCCTGGTAGGGTGCTCCTGGTATGAGACTATGGGTGAGCACTCCGATTGTGGTCTCGGTAGGCCCATAGTGATTGATAATTGTCAAATCTGGGGCAAGATCGCGAATTTTTTGGATCAATGCAGGAGAAGCGGACTCGCCGCCGAGTATTAGTTTCTTTTGTGGCAATGGGGATATGGCTGCACCGTCTTGCAGCAGAGCGTCAAGGTGACTCGGAACTATTTTCAGGTAGTCGATTCGGTGTTGTGAGAAGTAGTCAGTGATGGCATTGATATCAGTAGCCAGACTTTCATTTAGCATATGGATACAACCGCCCGCAGCCAGAGTTGGGAAGAGTGCCGTATTGCCAAGATCTGCTGCGAGTGTGGAGACGTGGGCAAAGGTATTACCAGGTTTGATATCGAGAATCTCACTGATTCCCTCCACATAAGTGCTCAGTGTGGCGTGAGTAATTTCAACTCCTTTGGGATGTCCGGAGGAGCCCGAGGTATACATGATGTACGCGAGACGTTCCGGACCTGGTGTCGTGTCTGGCAGGGGGGCCTGGTGTGGCGCTGGGCCGTCGGGCAACTGCTCCAGCAGAACGGTTCGACGGCCCTGGGCCGGCGTTTGTATCAGGTCTGCGCTGCGGATAACTATTTCCACGCCGCACTCATCGAGCATTTTTTGCACAAGGGCCGGCGGGGTGCTCGGGTCTATGGCAAGGTAGGGCGCGCCGGACTTCAAAATACCGAAAATAGCCGCCAGAGCATCCGCGTTACGGGGTGCGATCAGCCCTATCACTGATTCTGAATCGACGTGGTCTTGTTTTAGTAGCGATGCCAATGCGTCCGACTTCTGGTTCAACTGCTGATAGGTTAGGCATCCATCTGCCGAAAACACGGCAAGTTGATCGGGTGTTTTCTTTGCCTGCTGGCGCAGCAACTGAACCACTGTTGGCGCTTCTTTCGTCTTCGATATTGCCGGGGTCGACAATGCGCACCCCGTTTTCCCTGAAAGCGGTAAGTCTGCGATCGTGCGTTCTGGGTCAACCGTAAATGCGGTCAGAATTTTTTCGAAATCATTCGTCATCTGCGCAATGGTCGCTTGTCGGAATAGATCGCGGTTGTATCCAAGTACCAAGCGGGGATTGCTGGGACTATCGATGATATTGGCTGTAAGGTCGAACTTGCCGGCGGCCTGAGGTATGTCGACGGTCGAACACCCGGTCGCATCAGGTCGTATCGATTCGAGATCTGCGACGTAGTTGAACGAGATATCTGCCAGTGGCGAGCGACTTGGATTACGAACAGGGTTGATAAGTTGGGCGAGCAGTGGAAAAGGGTATTCGGCGTGTGCCATCGCATCCTGGGCACAATCACGGATCGACTCGAGAAACTCGGCAACGCTCTGGGTTGGCTCGACTTTTCCCCGGATTACCACTGGATTAATAAAGTAGCCAACGATTTCAGTCTGATCCGACTGAGAGCGCCCAGCCGTGGGTGTTGACACCAGCATGTCCGACTGTCCGCTATACCGGTACAGCAGAAGAAACCAACCTGCCAGCGTTACGGTAAAGAGCGTGGTGTGATGGTGTCGCGCCAGTGCTTTCAAATTTTGGACGAGGGCCGGCTTGAGTACTCTGGTATACAGTTCCCCGGTATATGTCTGCAAGGTCGGCCGCGCAAAGTCTGTCGGCAGGTCGGTTACCGGTAAGGGGGATCGGAGGACTTTCTGCCAGTGTGTGGCCAGCGTTTTTCCAGCAGACCCAGACAGCATTGCGCTTTCCCAAGCTACATAGTCGCGGTAACTTCCGCGCAGTACGCTGAGCGGTTGTCCAGCTACCAGCTGGACGAGTTCCCGATACAGGATTTCCAGCGACCAGCCGTCACAAATGATGTGGTGCATGGTGAGCAAGGTTGTGACACCCTGACTCCCTTGGAAAGAGCGAATCCGGACGGGCGGTGCCGAGCTAATATCAAACGGTTCATTATGCGTCTCGACCAGCTGGTGAGAAATCTGATCCGGGTGCCCAGCATTCTCAATGGTCTGGTAGTCCACAGCGCTGTCTTCTGGTAATACAGTTACGATGGGCCTGCCATCGTGGTTCGGAAAACAGCATCTCAGCATCGCGTGTCGCCTGACCAACGTGTGCCAGGCTAATGACAACTGCTCTGATCCTGGATCTTCTGAAAACACGATAGGTAGCGACTGGTTGTAAGCGGTGCTTTCAGGAGCGAGGCGCCACAGGTACCACAAAGCTTTTTGCCCTTCGGACAAAGGCATCGGCTCGGTTGAATGAGCGCTGTGTGTGCCGGTTGCCATCGGGCCAGGCTTATCGGCGATAGCATTTGTTACGAGCGAAACAAAGTCGTTAAACGACTGGCAACGCGCAACCGCAGCGACAGCCAGCGGTACAGTGAGTGTGGTGCCGACCTGATTCGAGAGCATGGCGGCCATCATTGAGTCCATCCCGAGCTCGGCAAAAGAGGATGTCGGCTTGAATTGAGCATTTCTCGCCAGGCCGATCGTTAAACAGACCTGTTCTTGAAGATACGCCGATAAGGCGTCAGCATCAGAGCGTAGCCTGATTCCCAGAGTGCCAGGGCCGGGTTGTGTTGGTGACGTTGATTTAAACGATGTCGATGTGCCAGTGGCAGGTGACTCCACGGCGCCATGGCGGTGAGAGGTGGGTTCCGGGGAATAATGATCGTCAATCCAGAAGGTCTGCCGTTGAAAGGGGTAATTGGGCAAC
>Ga0187833_10005186_pt1 | contig 12384 bp, 13 predicted proteins | sample ETNtaG_37_FD_167968 | JGI IMG/M metagenome (GOLD analysis project Ga0187833, IMG submission 167968) | Marine microbial and viral communities from oxygen minimum zone, Eastern Pacific Ocean - ETNP2014_SV_400_PacBio MetaG (Illumina Assembly) | ecosystem: Environmental > Aquatic > Marine > Hypoxic... | reverse complement strand
TCCCTTCGCGATCATCACCACGGGGACTCCTGATGCCATGACTTCATATAATTTTGATGGCACTGCGCCTGGTATGTACCCTTTGAGAGGTATAATTGCTATATCTGCAGATGCCCAAATTTTTGGCATTTGATCTTTAGTTTGTGGATCAACAAAGGTTACATTAGAAATATTTAATTCTTTAGCCAAATCAATAAGCTGAGTTTTTTCAGGTCCGTCACCAATAAAAATAATCTGCATTTCTGGAGTTGTTTTATCAAGTTTGGCTGCGGTTTTTATTATCTGATCCAACCCTTGAGCAATTCCATGAAGCCCTGCATAGACAGCTGTGAATTCTTTCCCATTTGACCATTGTTTCAAAATATCTGTTTTATGACGTGAATTAAATTTTTCTACATCCACACCATTGGATAATCTATATGTTTCAACCTGTGGAAATCGTGCACTAATGTTTTTTACTATCTCTCTACTTTGACCTGTCACTAACCATGATTTATTGTAACAAAAGGACTCCAACTTCTTTGATAACTTTAAAGATAGTCCATCCCCAATTACACCCAGATTTACTGCAGATTCTGGCCAAAGATCAGAAATATTGAATATCCACTTCGCTCCTTTAATCCTGCTTAAAAAAAAACCTGAAATACCTAAAAATAGCGGTGGACTTTCCGTCATCAATACATCACACTTTGGGAGGATTAATATTCCAACAAATAAAGATGAGAAAACAAAGGAAAAATAACTCAACAGCCTGGGAATAAGTTTTACACTATTTGAAGGGTAGATGTAGGAACGTATTATATCAATCCCATCAATAGATTCGTTCCTGTATATCCCTCCATATCCTTCAAACAGTTTTCCTGTAGGATAATTAGGCATAGCTGTAAGAATTGTCAATTCATGCCCCTGTTTCTGTAAAAAAACAGCTAACTCTGAAAGCCTTGCTTGGGGAGCACCAATTTCCGGTGGATAGTATTGTGTTAATATGCAAAATCGCATATTTATTTAATTAAAACGAAAACCCTCTTCTTTAATATTTATTTCTGATAGTGATTGATGAGATAAATTATTTTCCACTATCTTTTTTAAAGCATTATGCATGACAAAATATTGTTTGCCTTCTTTTTTATCTTGTTTGGTTCGATTTTGGTAGTATTTCTCAAAATTTGACATCACCTTTATCAATGACTTAACTTCAGTTACAACCAATTCTTCTCTTAAATCTAAAATAGAATAATCTTTATTAAATGGTACCTTTTCACAATAAAGAATATCACCAGTATCAATTCCAAGACTTATCATATGTACAGAAACAGGGACATAAATTAATCTGATTCTATTGCTTTCTCTATTAACTCATTCAAGCCTAGTTCTTCAATTGGACTTTTTCCATCCTTAAGCAAACTACACTTGTTTTTGTTTGGATCTACTCCAATCACTTCATATCCTAACTTAGCAAAACAAGCCGATGAAACTGTACCGACACACCCCAAACCCCAAATTATAATTTTCATTTTATGTTATCTCAGAATAAAATTGTTTTAGTTTACCAGATTTTTCCCTTTTTATTTTTTTTACTCTGTTGATAAAAATATTAACATCACTTTTCAATGATGATTTTATTATATGTTTTATTCTTTCAATTTCATTATTAGTAAAATCACGATCCATTATTATATCTAATATAAATTCATTTGGATTAGTTTGACGAAAAACAAATTCTTTTAAATCCCCTGTATGGTTTGATAAGTTTTCAGCAAGGTAATAATCAAAAGGTTTTACTATTGCAAAGCCTGGCAACTTTCGATTATCAGGTAAAATTATCATATCATTCTCTCTTCCTAATAAATGCTCTAGTTTCTTATTTCTTCCATTTTTGGTAAGATTCTTACTAATTACACCAATATCGCCAATATTATATCTTATGAACGGCATTGCTTTATTATTAAAATTTGTTACAACAATATTACCCTCATTCTCATTGCTCACTAATCCCATATCATTAATAGTTTCGTAAAATAGTATTTCTTCAGAAAGTAGCCATTCATTATTCGGTTTTTCAAATGCAATTAAACCTACTTCTGAAGCACCGTATTCGTTTATTACTTGAATGCCAAAAGCATTTTCTAATGTGACTCTATCATCTTTGGTTAGAACTTCAGCTGTTGTTATACAATGAGTCAGTGTTGGACATAAATCTTTCAAAACAATTTCATTTCGTATTAAGAATCGTGCAAAAAGGACTAATGAGTTTGTGTAGCCATATATGTGATCAAACCTTGTTTTCTCAAATTCATCTAAATTGTCATTTAGGGTAGCAGCTGATAAGTCAAATACAGGAAAACGTACTCTATTCATTATCCAGTCTTTTATCTTTTCTTGATACATAGTTGTAGTTTTCATCGGAGTCCCAAAAAAACGTGCCTGTTTTGAAGAAAGTTTTAATCCATGCCAACTATATCGATTCTTAATGAGAGCCCAGTCCATTGCATGTGCTTTCTTGTTTTTAGCAAAAAATAAAGGATTACCCGTTGAGCCTGATGTATTTGCAATATATATATTTTTTTTGTTATAACCTTTTGAAAGCATGGTATCTAAATCATCCTGGTAATCGGATTTTTCCATAATGGGTAAATCTTCCCATTTATCAGGGAAATAATTCCCCACTTTTTTTCTGTAAAAAGGATTGTTATCATAATGGTGTTTAGCAATCCACCATTTTTTTTCATCCTGCCATTTTCGGAATTCTTCAAGTGGTAAGGACTGGATACGTTTTAATTCATTACTGGCGAGATTAATATCATAACCGGTCAATTTCAGGCAGGTTTCAAATAAGGTTGTCATTATTAGGAAAACTACTTAACAAAAATGCCAAGATAATGGGAACGAAGTAAAGGAATAGTGGATAATGCAGGATATAAAATTGAGGTCATACTGCCCAGCCTTCTTGCAAGTGGTGGTAACAAAGTGATTAACTTTAGTGTTTTATTTATACCCGGGAAAAGGCGATTGATCTCATTTTTATAAATTCCAATAACATGTTGGTTTGTCGGATTATTAAACCTGAAATCATAATATAGAACTGCTCCTCCAGGTTTCAAGACTCTATAGAGTTCCGTTGCTATCTTCTGTCTAATTGCTTTATTAAGAATGGAGGAAAACAAGGTAAATGTTATAATTATATCAAAACTATTTTCGGGGAAATTTAATTCACTAGCATCCATGACAGAAAATTTTGCATTTGGGTGTGCCTTCTTTGCATCGTTTAACCGATTAGAACGTATATCAATACCATGAATATTTTCTTCAACTGCTCCTAAACGAAGTAAAGATGTAATAACATAGCCCCCAGCACAACCAACTTCCAGTATTTTCTTATTATGCAGCGTAACGTCGCACTCAAATAACAAATTTTCTATTGCCTGATCTCTTTCCTTATAGATGAATTGATTGCCGAAATTATTGATAGACCACCTTGCTTGGTATTGCTCTGATTCATAACCCTTGTAGAGTTTAACTATCCTATCTTTTTCTAATTCAGATTGTTTCATCGAATTACTTTATAATAAGGTTTATGTAGATCATATTTATTTTAGAAAACATCCTTTGAACATCGTATAGTTTTTGTGCTTTATTGTTGTTAAATAGAATCACTGATTACACTACCTATTAGCCGTATTAGGCGTATACTGTTTTTTCTTATATCAAACTCTCTTTCCACTTTTTCTCTACCGCTATTTACAACTTTGTAATATAATTCCTCATTAGTAATTATCTCCTTAATAGCCAATGCAAGTGATTCTGGCTCTTCTGGTTCCACAAGCAAACCGGTTTCTTTATTTATTAATATATCGGGTATAGCTGCATAATCTGTTCCGATAACTGGTAAACCAGTAGCCATTGCCTCAATAATAACAGTTGGCAGTCCATCGGATCCAGAAGGAGATGAAATAATTGGCATTGCTAACAATGTGGCTTCTTTATATTTTAAAAGCAATTCATCCATAGAAAGAGCACCCGTCATTTCAATTTCACCATTCATATTTAGTCCAAATATAAGTGTCTCAAGAAAAGAACGCTCAACACCATCACCAACAATTTCACACTTGAATGGTATCCCCAATTCGTTTAGGATACTACAAGCTTTAATAAGCACATGAAATCCTTTACAATGAATTAACGATCCTACCGCAAGAATAAAAGGTGGAGAGATTCCTTCTAAACGATGTGCAGGTGGTTTAAATGTAATATGATCAATATCAACACCATTTCTGTTAAGAATGACATTTGTATTGCCATATTTTTGTAGCAATGAAACCGTTTCATTTGTATCGCCAATACACACACTAGCATTATTTACTACACGTTTTATTGTTCTTTGATCAAAGCGGATTCTGGTAATGTGAGCAGTAATACCATAAGGCACGTCCAGAAAAACGCTTAACCACCTTGTTGTAATTGATTCTGAATGAAGAAAATGACAATGAATAAATTCTGAGTCCTGTAACTCTTTACGACTCCCAAACCAGACTGATGCAACAAAAAAATAGAGTATATGGTGTGCTCTTGAAGGTTTGCGAAGAGCTGAAATTATTGCCTCCGCAAAACATTTGAAAAATGAAATTGGTTTTGTAATACAAATTTTAAAAAAACATATTAAGAGTAATAAGACATTATAGGTAAACCTTATTTCAAGTGCATTTTTCACGCGCATTGCTTTATATGATGTTTCAGGAAAAAATGGTTTTAAGATACAGATTGTAACCTTATTACTAGTCTGAACTACTTGTTCGATCTCTCTTGATACAAACGTCTCTGTTAGTGAAGGGTACGTCGAAGTTACATAGACAATATTCATTATTTTTTTAACCAGTAATGATTATGAATGCTTTGTGGTATTCAACTCTATACAGGGAATGCTACAAATTTACCGGAAAACCGCTGATTACATCCGTACCTCTAAAGCACATTTACTTGGGATGATGTTTCCAGGCTCTTACTGCTAATGACTTTGAATTACTTAAACCCCATAATGATTCAACCAGTGCAAGAGTAATCCAGAAAAATTTGTTGAATTCAATATTAAAACTCATGGAGGAAACTAATATGGCAATTACCATAATTAACAAACACACAGACTTTTCTTCCAATACTACGTCCTTAACGTACCTAGAAATACGTGTAGCACGTATTGCACTTAATAATAAAATGAGTATGAGAATTAACCAAAGCATAGTACCAATAATACCACCTTCGGCTAAGGCCCATAAAACACTATTATGCGTACTTGTCTGGAACTGATAATTAGTATTTGCCGTTGATAAAATCCAATTTTCCTTAAAACCTTCTAAACCAACACCAATAATTGGGTTATCTAAAAAGTTTGCTAATGCATATCCTGCTATTAATAGACGACCTGAAGCATACTTTACAGGTTCGCTCAAATAATATTGTTGCTCATTATCAAGGCGAAAAATAAAATTATCTATTATTGGTAAGTAGATATTAACAGCAAATACAAAAACTATTGCAACTATAATACTAACTATTATTTTTTTACGTAGATGAAAAAATGAACTGGTGTGAATTATGAATAAAGATAGAAAACAAATAATAAACACTACCAAGGACGTCTTTGTAGCTGTAGTTAATATACCAATTATATTCATTATTATGATAAGGGGATGCCAGCGTACACTTAACCATTTCCAGATTTTTTGTTTTCGAAATAAGAAACTGACAACAAGTGGAATTGTACCCAGTGTGATTATGAAAGATGTGTGGATCGCATGGAGCTTAAATACCCCCGCACGTATAAACGATTCATTACTGCTTATATTCAAGAACGTTATAATTGCTAAAAATGACATAATCATTGAAATAAAAACGAAAGCATTAATAAAGTGCTGTAATCCATTCTCATCCTGAGTGAAATGAGACACAAACCAAAAAGAGATTAACAAAAGAATAAATGATAAACCTCTTTCCACACCAATCATAAAAACTGGAGACCAAAGTACACTTACAATAAAGTATAAAGCTAATATAAGCGCTGGTTTAAATAAACGATATGAACGTAATCCAAGGCCACCTTTTATGCTCAGTAAATATGCAACAAGTAAAACTATGGGTAATATTTTTGAAATGGTAAAAAAATCCCCTAAAAACTCAGGACTTAGATATTCGATAGAAAAGATCGCTACATATACATATGGGAAGATGTGTTTTCTACGAACAACCCAAAATGAAATAACCATTGCTGGTAAGAATAAACAAAAAGCCCAAAGCCAGAATGGAAGTCCACTAATCATCTATTTTTTCTATCAATATTTGGAACATATTTTATATTTATAATAAGATGTACGATTTACTCATCGTAAACCACATGAGATATTATCTTATATATTCCCCCCTGACTCTATTATATAATAATAAAACAAAAGTTCTAATCTTCAGGGACAATTTGATAAATCTCCAAAACAATCTGTATATAAATTGAACCATGTTAATATTAATCTTTCTTACCGTCTGCCACCAATCAAAGAGTAGTTGCCTTGAATATACTAAATCACTTTTTGATCTTGCCTTTATTAAACTTATAATAAAATACTCAGGTGCTTCATAGTTTACGATAGCCTTTGTTAGGTTAATTCCATTATTTGATAATGCACCGATAATAGAAAATGATTTAATAACTTGTTTTATGTGTTCATTCATCTTTACCTGACCATGTAAGCGACCGGGAGCATCATGCCTCCATATTATTGGTGGTTTATCATAAAATCCGACTACTTCTGTTTGTATTGCCAGTTCAGATAAAAAAACACCATCACTTGAAATTGGTAGATTAGGATCAAATAAAATGCCTTTCTTTTGAATTATACTTTTCCGCAACAAATTAGATTGCAGCGGTACAAATGGTAGCTTTCCAGATTCTACAACATCCTTTATGTATTTAGCACAGTCAAAATAACCATAACCAGGGGTACGGCGAAAAAACTGTGGGGATAATATCAAATTTGTCATTTTATAATCAGAAATTATCCATGGCATATTTACAAGAGAGCAATCACTATTTTGTTTTAATAAATATATAGCTTGAGATATGTGACTATCTTTTACTATTAAGTCATTTGTGAAAAGAAACAGAATAAATTCACCATGTGCAATATCTAAGCACCTATTCCAGTTTCCAATTCTACCATAATTCTTTTCATTCTCAACTATTCTTAAATAATTCAATTGCTTAAACTGTTTTTGTAATTTATTAATCGAACCATCATTCGAGCAGTTATCTACAATTAGCACTTCAAACTCATCATCAGGTATATTAATGTTTTTACATGATTCAACTGCAGCAATTAGTGATTTACCACCGTTGTATGTTGGTATTGCTACAGTTAATAATAATGATGTCACTTGATAAAATGCATGTTAACGGGTATCCTTGAACTATATTTAGGTAAAATAATTACCAATAATTTTTTTTGTATTGTACATAATACTCAAATGTTTTAGCTATACCAGTTCTCAAATTAAAATCAGGAAACCAATCAATATAGGATTTCAATTTTTCAATGTTACTTATATAATCTCCCGTTTCTACATTTGAATAGTTTTGGGGCCAATCAACATATTGTATTGAACCTCTGCCTACAACATCCACTATTGTATTGACCATTTCTTTAAAAGAAGTACCTTCACCACTTCCTAGGTTGAAGATATTTCCATAATGATTATCCTTCTCGGCTAACTTTATCATTGCATTGCAGATATCTTCAACATATACATAATCTCTCATTTGTTCCCCGGTTCCAAAAATTTGTATTTCATTATTTGACATTGCTAGTTTGATGAACCAATTCAAAATACCGTAACCACTGTGTTCCATTTGTTGTCTAGGTCCGTATGGATTGGCAATTCTAACTATCATACAGGGGACGCCAAAATCTTTCCAATACATAAGGTGATATTTTTCACCTGTTAACTTGTGAATTGCATAAGGCATGAGGGGGTTTGTTTCATGGGACTCATCAATTAGAATTTCCTTCGTTTTACCATATACCATCCTTGAGCTTGAAAAGATTACTAAAGGCTTAACCGTGGATTTTCTACAAGCCTCAAGAATATTTAAATGTCCATTACAATTTATGTCCAGATCCAAGTAAGGATTTTTTACACTTTCTGTATAATTAACTTGTGCTGCAAGATTGAAAATTATATCTTTATTATCTACAACTGTTTCTACTAACTCTTTATCACGAATATCTCCAATAACAATTTCTATATGATCCAAAACATCATTTACATTGAATTTATTACCACCATGGCCAGGAAGTAATGCATCCAAAACTGTAACATTAGCGCCAAGCTTTACAAGTTTAGTAGCTATTGTACTGCCCAACATTCCCAGGCCGCCTGTTATTAACACTGATTTATTTAACCATAATGACATCTATTCAATTCCCTCTCAAAGTTTTTCTAGATAGCAGTTTGTGGTAAACATTAATTGTTTTTTCCGCGACTGTTTCAGATGCGAATCTAGATTCAGCAATTCTACGGCTTTGTTTCCCAAATTCAATCATTTTATTCTTATTGGATAATAGTTCAATTAATCGCCTTGACAACATATCAATATCTCCAACATCAAATAAATATCCATTTACTCCATGTTTAACCATCATTGGGATTCCTCCAACCCTAGTGGCAATTATCGGCCTTCCTACTGCCATTGCAGCAGCAATAGCCATAGGCGCAGTCTCCTGACCAGAACAAATCACAAATACTGAGCAATCATTAATTGCCTCTATTAATTTATTTTGATTAAGAGAGGTATCCAATATGACATTTTCACCAACATTTAGTCTCTTAATCGTATCAATAACACGCTCAAAATATAATTTCTCACTTACAGGGCCTAGCAAAACTAATTTCACGGGCAAAACATCGCTTACAAGTCTTACAGTTTTTATTAGATCGATTGTCCTTTTTCTCTCGCTAATCCCTGCAACGCTTAACACTAATAGTTTATCACTTGGGTATCCGGTTAAATGTGGAAAAAAATCATGACTTATTGGATGATCTATGTATTCAATAGAAGTATTATTTATGTAACGCTTCAAAATACTTGTTGCATAATCACCAGAATTTGAGATCAAACAATCAGCATGCTTTATAGATTTTTTCATAATAAAACGTTCTGTACAAAGGCGAAAAAAACCAATAATTCCTTTGTAATAGGAATTTGTTTTTGCCCATTTTGTTGCAACTTCAACCCCATGTACAGAAATAATTACTTTATCTTTTTTACTGCATGCTAACGCATATCCTGAAAAATTGTGTATATGAAATATATCCGGTTTTATTTTATTATAGATTAATTTGAGTCTAATTACATCAGTTGTTAAAGACATAAGTGTTTGAAGACCTCTTATATTACAGTACTGTTTTAACCAGTGAATATGATTTGAATTTCTTTTTTCTTTTTTGCTTTTATTAACTATTTTGCTGAAAGAAACAATATGTAGTTCAATGTCTGGACGCGATCCAAGTGCCTGAGCTAGATGAAAGGCAACAGACTCAATCCCACCTCTTATAGCAGACTCATCGTATGGATACTCCGTTGCCATTAATACTCTTAAAGGATTATTTACAGACATTTCTTGTAGACTAATTATCTATAGCTATAAAACAAATAAATATTATTAAAACTTCAATTTTTCTTATGTCTTATAATGCTTTATGATCTATTGGAACATAGGACGCCTGAGCAAACTACCACATAGATCCCTAGTCTCAGGTTGTATAATAGGTTAAATATTTTTTCTTAATACAATAAAAGTACTATATGTAAGCAGTTCTTTTAAAACCGGTATTCTGGCAGTTACTTCACTCAATAGGTATAATGGATATAGTATACCTTTTAACACATATTTGAATTGATAATTACACTCAAATTTGACTATTTCAAAATCTAATTCTTGCACAGCCTTTTTATAATCAGTAAAAGTAAACTTTGACAAACCACATCTCATTGTTTGAAAATTTGTACCTGGATCAGTTGGCCGAAATTTCTCCTGACGAATTTTAAAGAGAGCATTCTCATTAAATATGAGATGTCTCCACGGAATAAAAAATCTCATAAAACTATCACAATGATCAGCCCACGGACTACCCCAAAATGCGGCAGAAAAATTTATTAATTTCCCATTATCTTTAAGCAAATTGGCCATTTTTTTAAGCGTTCCTCTCATATCAGTTATATGGTCAAATGCTTCATTTGATATCACAAAATCAAACCTTTTATCAGTGTCAAATTTATGAAAATCACTTTCAATAAATTTAAGATTAGCAATCTTTTCCTTTTCTGCATATTTTTTTGCAATCTCTATATCTTCGCGCTGAATATCAATACCCCATACTTCCTTTGCTCCATTTTTAGCAAGGGATCTGACTAGATCTCCCCTACCACAGCATACATCCAAAATTATTTTCCCTTGCCAATCAAAATGTTTGCCTGATCGTATTGTAAATTTTTCGAAATCTTCTTCGGTTGGGATATGATCAAATAGTCTTGTTTCCGCATCCAGTTCTTCTTCGGTTTTAATATTTCTATCATGAGAAATTAATCGAAGAATATGAGTATCTATATTTTCACCAAACATAAATATATTATTTTTTCTTTGTTATCATCATTAATAATGATGATACAAATTATCTCAATTATGCTAGCTAAAATAATCTCATACACAGGATAGGTTTGGTTTAATACACTTTCAATAGTCTGCTTTAGGTATCTACCGTAATTAAAATTCGGAATACAAACCGAGAATTTTATATTGTTTCCCATCACCTAACCTTTATACGCTCGTATCGAGCAAATCCTCTCTTCATTACCAAACTCAATCACGTCCGTTACCAGTAATAACTCTTCACCATCATTAACATCAATCTCCAATTCAGCGATGACAGTGTTTTTATCGTTATAAATATTTAGAGGTTTCACTTGAATGCTGGTCACGTTTGCAAATATATTACCGTTAGCTTTCAAAACTTCCTCTAACCCTTTAGCCTCAATATCCCAGTCCCGTAGACTGACATCCTCTGCAAACATTCCCTTTAACCCATTCAGATCTTTGTTTGAAAATGTTTTGAAATATTCTTTACTAATTTCAATTAAAGTCATAATCACTCAATCCTTGTATTCTTACTAAAGTTTTCAATTATTTGATTTTAAGGAAAATACTTCCTCAATCATCCAATCTGGTATAGCGCCTTTTTTCTTGATATTGAGAGCACCTAAACGATTAGCAAAATCGCAAGCTTTGTTCATCTTCCAATTTTTACTTAGACCATGTAAAAACCCTGCTGCAAAAGCATCGCCGGCACCGACAGGGTCCACTATTTCTACCTGATAACCAGGTGATTCAAAATATTCCCCATTAAAATAAACTGCGCAACCATCTGGCCCCATTGTGATACAAACCCCTTCAAGTTCAAATTCATCCACTATCCATTTACAGAAGTTTTTCAATTCCATCGATTTTTTATCAAATAATTCACAACAGATTTGGGCCTCTTCATTATTTAACTTAAGTATCGAAGAAACCTTTAGTAGCTCTTTAACCAATTCTAATGTATAGTGACCATCACGAAGATTCATATCATAAAAACACTTGGTTTTTGGCAATAACTCAATAAGAGTACAAATCAATTCTTTAGCAGCCACACTCATCTGTTGAACTGTTCCAAAATATAATAAGTCAGGTTTAAATGAAATGATATCATTAATCTGTTCAGATGTAAGTGATGGAAAATCATAAGCTACAGGACGATCAATTATATAAGATGGCTGACCACCCTTATCTGTGACTACACCCACATGCCCAGTGGGATAACCCTTAGCTATATTTATAAATTTCGTTGAAAGGCCATGGTCAGAAATGTATTGCAAAGCACGGTCACCTCGCATGTCTTCACCAACAGCGCTTATAAAATATACTTCATGACCAAGACGGTTTATATGAACAGAGTAATTAAAAGGCGCACCACCAATATGCTCATCGTAATCATAAACATCAAATAAAATTTCACCTATACTAATGATACGCACAAATTTAAAACAAGAATAGGATAAAGAATTTATCTATTTCGAATGTTCAGAAGTTATTCTGCCAGACCCTCTTTCAGAATCATCTTCGATTCTTACAACATCATCGACTTCAGGAGTAGAAACTTCTTGTAAGATAATATCTGTTAAGGCAATCACCCTGTGTTTTTTTGGAGGGACAACGGTAAAGAAATCATCCTTCTTCATCACTTTTTTTTCAATGATACCTTCGTCATTCTCAAGCCAAACCTCAGCATTGCCTTCGATGATATAAT
>Ga0187833_10005184_pt1 | contig 12387 bp, 14 predicted proteins | sample ETNtaG_37_FD_167968 | JGI IMG/M metagenome (GOLD analysis project Ga0187833, IMG submission 167968) | Marine microbial and viral communities from oxygen minimum zone, Eastern Pacific Ocean - ETNP2014_SV_400_PacBio MetaG (Illumina Assembly) | ecosystem: Environmental > Aquatic > Marine > Hypoxic... | reverse complement strand
CTGTTCTGGAATAATACAAACAGAGCGTCACCAAAAGAATACCCTTCTTCTGCCAGATCACTTAGATTATATCCGCGCATGACTGTTTTTTCCTCTGTCTTGTAGGAAATGGCTGTTTTCCTCCGAAGCAACGGTTTTCTATCCATTATATTTTCCTCCTTTGGATGTCTGGTTGCACATTGATAGCCAGAATTGTTTTCCTTTCACGATAATGGATTCAATTGCCAATATTGACAGTCTCGTAAAAAGTCATTTGCGAACGACTTTGAGCATTTTGGGGTAAAGCGTTTTGATGGGTGGCACGTTAAGAATTTCAAGCTGTTTGAGGAGGTTACGATAAGTTTTTGAAATTTAGTAACTCCTAATCTAAACGCCCTAAAATGGTTATTCAGAGAGCAATATGGTCTTTTTACAAGTTCACCAAATATTAAGAGAGTATTTGTAATTCTTTTAATCTATAAGTCAAATTAATAATAATCATACTTTGAATGACAGAAGGTTATTAACTCAAGTTTCGTACCAGTATTTTAAAGAGAGTCGCATCCGGCATAGGGTAAAAAGAAAATTTTCTGAAAAAAATTGAGGATGAGCGCGTTGACAACGGCACCCTTTTAAGAGTTAGCATTCCAGAAGCAACTGATAATAAGAAAGAAACCAGACCATTGCGTGCCTGTGCGCGGTGATTACTTTATGGATAGCGGTTCAAACTGATTGCCGCGCGGCTGTTGGTCACCTCGTCCCCGATGATTTTATGGAATTGGAATTTCCCTACATCCTGAAGATTAGGGACTCGGTTAAGAGCAAGGGCATGCTTGTCAGCCATTTCTTTCAAAAGAATCCTGAGATCCAAGAAGAGATCTACGCAGAAGGCTTCCTTTCAGTACGGTTTCCCCTTCTTTCAGGGAAATGGTCTTGATAATTTTTCCGGACACTTCCGGGCTGATTTGTGTAATATTGATGGGTCCTGCCTGACCGTATCCGGTTACAGGAAGGGAAATTTCCTTTTTCATGACCGGTATGGTTTCGACGAGAAGGCCCCTGGCCTTTTTTTGTTTTTTCTCTGGCTCCTGTTTGGATGAAGCCATTTTGTTCATCCCTGCTACTCCGCCGGCGATCACTAAAAGACAAGCTAATGCGATCAGGGCTGTCTTTAATGAATTTGTAATGGAACTGCTTTTTATCCCCATTTTTTCATACTCCATTTAATTATTTTTATTTTACTTCATGATTAATTGTAGCTCGTATAATAAAAAATAGACTGTGAATGGAGTGTGAACTGAATGTGAATAATTTGTGAATTATTTTTAACTTCGGATTGGACTCTCTTACAATTCGTAGATGAGATAACTATGGATACATTTGTCTGTTAATAGCTTATCTAGCAGGTAATAATAGAAAAGTGAGTACTTATGGTATCATTAGTGACTACTTAATTACTTTAAATTCATCTTGATCAATACTACCTCACCATAAGCCCAAATTATTTTTCCCTCATAGGGCCATGAAATACTTCGGAAACGTGCCAATCTATATATTCATCATTTGGACTGCGTATACAGGTAAATCCCCGGGTTACCTGATTTTCACTGCTGCCGCTTAATTTCACCAACCTGCCATTGTCGTCTATCTGCGCTTCCAAAGAGCAGGTGCTGTAGCAATCCCGCGGACATACGGTCTGGATTATTTTCATAGGATTCAACCCCTTTGTTATTCAAATGGAATAGATTTCTAATATGGCAAATCATGGGCGTCAAACATCTGTGGCGTTTTCAAAGGCGGAGCCGTCATATTCCAAAAACGTCCATATCAGCTGCAAATTATAGAGGGGAAAAGGACGCCTTAATCTCGGTGACGATCGTTACCCACAAAAAGCTGGATTAATACAGTCGCTTAACATTCATAATGGGTATTTTAATTAGGTATTAAGTACCGGAAAAAAGAGTATTGCTTTTTTTGCCCCATATGATAAAGAAAAATTTCCTGTCTTTGTTAACTTATTAACTATATTCTTTATAATATCCTGACGCCTTTAACGGTTGATGGCATGGATTGGATTATAAAAATCAACTGCTAATCTGTCCAATGGAAAAAATTTTTGACATGGATACTGTGATTTATGTTAATATCAAAGAACTTGTTCCCCGTTTGATACGCCGCAAGGCCTCGGACGGGGTTGTTTTTTTGGCGAGGAATTATGAACGGTGAACCCCTTAATAAACGGGCAATCGCTTTCGTAGATGGACAGAACCTTTACCACTACGCCCGGGAATCCTTCGGTTATACCTACCCTAATTATGACGTTACGGCCCTGGGCCAAAGAATCTGTCTTCAAAAAGGCTGGAATTTGACACAAGTCCGTTTCTACACCGGTGTTCCTGATCATCATGACAATCCCTTCTGGAACTATTTCTGGTCACACAAATTAGCGATGTTGGGAAGGTAGGGTGTGATTACCTACCACCGAACCAGCGGGTCAAGCTCCAAGATAGTACCAAGCATGTTCTTTTGGTCGAAGAGGAAAAGGGAATCGACGTGCGGATAGGAATCGATATTATTCGCATGGCACATCAAAACAAATATGATATTGCTATTATTTTTAGCCAGGATCAAGACCTCTCAGAAGTGGCCACAGAAATTCGCACAGTTGCGCGGGAACGGGATCGTTGGATCAAAATAGCCAGTGCTTTTCCAATAAGCCCAACCAGCGCAAATCGTCGCGGGATCAACAAGACCGATTGGATTCCTATCGACCGAGCGACCTACGATGCCTGCCTTGATAAAAGAGATTACCGGCCAAAAACAAATTAATCATAGATGCCAACAGAAAAAATCAATGACGCCATGTTTTGCTATCCACACCATTGACAATCTTGTAAAAAGTCTTTTGTGAGCGACATCGAAGATTTTTGGAGATAGCGGAATGAAATGCTGAGCGTTAAAATTGTAAGCTGTTTGAGGGTGTTAACCTGAGTTCTTACCATTTAAAGAAGCATTTCATGAAGCCCGAAAATTGTCGCGGAGCGAGCAAAATTGGACTTTTTACGAAATTGTAGCCATTGGCCATAAAACATCAGTGATCGGTTTTAAAATATGACAAATTACATAGACAAAATCCATTTTCAAGAACTGGCCAAACAAATTCCGGCAGATGTTTGCAGGCGAGCAATATGTAAATATGATGATGTGAAGAAGTTTTATACTCTATCTGTCTGGGGTGAGGAATACGCTATATATCCTCATGAGTTTAAGATTGATCGCATCGGCAAAAATGTTCAAAGCCTCCATGATTATTTATATCTCTTCATGATACATTACCTTTTGAAATCAAAAGAAATTGACATAAGCAGAAAATGGATATCTGAAAAAGATATCCTTGGCGGTACTACATTTTTTCGCGGCCCGCACGCGATACCAACTCATTTAATCTCCAAGCGATTCGGCAATAATATTAAAGAATTCAGGAAAAGATGTGAACAACTTCACGGTATGCCACTTGACCTTGCAGATGTGGCGTATCGCTTTGAAATAACGGCGCATATTCCAGTGGCTGCATTATATTGGGAAGGGGATGAGGAGTTTTTGCCCGAGGCGAAAATTTTATACGATAAAACTATTACTGAACATCTGGCATCTGATATTATATTTGCTTTAGCCGTTGAAATTTGTACAAGATTAGGAAGACCCCATGGCTAACCCAACTCTCAGGAATGAACATAAGATTATAAGTTGAATGCATTAAAAAGCTCGAATCGTTACTGAAATTAAGAATCGCGGTAGGGTTACCCTTCACCCCCAGCACGGAGCTGGCAAGATCCTTTTTTCACAAACCATTTTTCCCATTGACACTATTTTTCAATACCCGTATGTGCTTAACGTTAAACTCTATTCATGACCGATCGGATCAGACCGTGTTAGCGTTCTTTAATGGCGAATCCCTTTTTAACGGTTCGTCTTTCTGATATACATCATTTCAAAAAAGGTACCGTAATACCACTTGTTGCCCCATCCGAAAAACTGCATCTGTTTGATAAGGAAAGCGGGAAGCGTATCGGGGATTAAAATATCGGATACTTCACAACCCCCATCACGGTAGTCACCTCCAGATTTAAAATTTTTGCTCGAAACAAGCGGATGATGTAAGATAAAATTAAAAAGGGCTTTTCAGCCATTTTAAAACACATGGATATGGGTTCAAAAGAGACACAGGTATTGATCATCGGCGGTGGAGCGACCGGTACCGGTCTTGCCCGTGATCTCGCCATACGGGGTGTTCAATGCATCCTGGTGGAGCAAAAAGACATCAATGCAGGAGCATCCGGCGCCAATCACGGCCTTTTGCACAGTGGAGGCCGTTATGTTTCCTCAGATCCGGGGAGCGCGAAAGAATGCAGGCTGGAAGCGGAGCTATTAAAGGGACTGGCTCCACACTGTATCGAAGACACAGGGGGTCTGTTTGTAGCGGTTGAAGGCGACGATGAACAATATGTGGCGGATTTTCCCCATCTGTGCAGTCAATCGGATATCCCGGTAAAAGAATTGAGCGTTCAGGAAGCAAGGGAAATGGAGCCAGTGCTTTCTGAAAAATTAATAGCGGCTTTTATGCTCGAGGACGCCTCCATCGATCCGTTTAAGCTTTCGATGGAAAATATTCTTCAGGCCCAGCATTTGGGGTCCACATTGCATTGTTTCACGAAAGTGGTCAGATTTGACAAAAGAAGCCATCGGATCCAGGCCACCCGTTTGTTGAACACGCTCACCGGTGCAGAATTTACCATCGAAGCCGAACAGGTGGTTAACGCCACCGGTGCCTGGGCCGGCGTTATTGCGGATTTAGCCGGTGTGACGATCCCGATACTCTTTTCCAAAGGGAGTCTGTTGATCACCCACAACCGGATCTCCGACCGGGTGATAAACCGGCTGCGGCCATCCTCAAGCGCCGATATTCTGGTCCCGGGTGGAACGGTATCCATCCTCGGGACAACCTCCGTCAGGATCGATTCGCTGGACCGAATTCACCCCACAATCGAAGAGGTGGACGCCATTGTGGAAGAGGCCGCGGCGATGATACCGGTGTTGGAGGAGAGTCGTTATATCAGAGCGTATGCCGGTGTCCGGCCTCTGGTCGGATCGAAGTCTTCCGGTGACGATCGAAGTGTCAGTCGGGGGTTTGCCCTTCTGGATCATGCCGAAGACGGCGTGGAAAATTTTACCACCATCACCGGTGGAAAACTCACCACCTACCGCTACATGGCGGAGAAGACGGCGGATATGGTCGGTAGCAAGCTGGGTGTCTCCAAACCCTGCCTGACCCGAACCGAACCGCTCCCCACTACCCAGGCCGGTCAATGGACGGAGGCGGGACTGGCACCAAAACTCTGGTTGGCACACCGCGATCCTGAAGACATCCTCCTTTGCGAATGCGAAATGGTACCCAAAAGTGTTGTGGACGAGATCATCGCCTCCATCCACGAACAAAAAGGTCGGTCTGATCTCAATGCGATTGGGCTCCGGAGCCGAATCGGCAAAGGCGCCTGTCAGGGCACTTTTTGCGGGCCCAGGGTGACCAGTTATCTGTATGATCAAAACCAAGTGCGCCCGGATCAGTGCCTCCATCACCTAAGAGAATTTCTTGCAGGCCGATGGAAAGGACAACATCCCGTCCTCTGGGACAGGCAGCTTATTCAATCGGAACTTTTGGAAGCCATGCATTGTGGATTTTTCGGACTGGAATTGGAGAACCAACCTTAGCTATGCCCGAATCTGAATCGATTACATATGACCTTGCCATCATCGGTACCGGTATGGCCGGTATGGCTGCCGGATTGTTTGCCGCCAACAGGGGGCTGTCCATTGCCCAGATCGGCGGTACCAAGGAGATCATTTTTGCCAGTGGCCTGTTCGATTTAATGGGCGTTCATCCAGCAGAAACAGGGCATTTGTGGCAAGACCCTTGGGCAGCCATCGATGCCCTTGTCCGGGATTTCCCAAGCCATCCCTATGCCCGTATGAAAAAAGAGGACATTCAAGCAGCTTTTGACGAAATTCTTTCCTCTTTTCAAGAGGCGGATTTTAATTATTGCAGGCATCGGAACCGAAATGCAAACCTGTTGACTCCGATGGGAACCACCAAGACGACCTACTGTGTCCCCAAAAGCATGTGGAACGGTGTAGGGGCCCTGGAAGAAAAGAGTTCCTGTTTACTCATCGACATCCGAGGCCTGAAAGGGTTTAGCGGCGGGCTCATCAAAGATGCGGGAAGAGACCGTTGGCCGGATCTATCTCATCATCGAATCGTATTTCCCGGAACCGAGCACCTGACTGAAGTCTATGCGGAACACCTTGCGAATGCTTTGATATTATCGCAAAACAGGGAAAAACTGGCCCAGGTCGTGCGGCCCCTTGTCAAGAATGTTCGGGCTGTGGGCATGCCCGCTATTTTAGGTCTATACCGGCCTGATGAGGTGATTGCCGATTTAGAAAGAATGATTGGGACGGCGATATTTGAAATTCCCACCATGCCGCCTTCGGTCTCCGGTCTCAGGCTCAAAGAAGCCTTTGAACGTCAGCTTCGTTCCAAGGGGGTTCGATATTTTTCACGAAAAAAAGTATTGGAGACCAATTCAGGGATCGACGATGATTTTGAACTCGGCATCGGAGGTACAGCGGTTGAAAGAAGTGTGAAATCAAAGGGAGTCATTCTGGCCAGCGGCCGATTTTTAGGCGGGGGGTTGCATGCTGACAGAAGTCATATCCGGGAGACGGTTTTCGATTTGTATGTCCGGCAACCTGAAAAGAGAACGAAATGGCACCACGAAAATTTTTTGCACCCCGGAGGACACCCGATAAACTGCGCGGGCCTGGAAACCGATGACGAATTTCGACCGTTGGGGGAAAATAGCCGCCCCGTCTTTGATAGGCTCTTTGCAGTCGGATCGATTCTGGCCCATCAGGATTGGAAACGACAGAAATGCGGCGCCGGGCTTGCCATAGCCACCGCCTATGCCGCGGTAAACGCCTTTGTGCAGCATTGTCATTGACTTTTTACTTGGTTAAGAAGGAGCGTAACAGCAATCCATTTTTTAATTGAAAAGGAATTTGCATGATAGATAAACTGATCGAAGACATGGAGCTTGCAATCCGATCGATAAGAAAATGGCCGGGGAAAAAAATCCAATTATTCCACCACAACGATTCCGATGGGCTCTGTTCCGGGGCCATCCTTCAAAAGGCTTTTGCAAGAGCAGGAAATGATGTTCACCGGTTTAGCCTGGGAAAACCGTATCCGGCTGTTCTTAAAAAGATCTATGGGCAGGATGGAGGGGTTCTTGTCTTTGCAGATTTTGCAGGCAGGATCGCTCCGATGATTTCCGATTTGAATCAGGGAAGGAATTTGACTTTGATTCTGGATCATCACGTGACTGAAGCTTCAACAGATCCTATCGTTTTTAATCTGGACCCGGAACTCTATGGTCTGAAGGGCGACCGTGATATTACCGCTTCGACCACCTGTTATCTTTTTGGTTTGGCCATGGATCCACTCAATCGGGACATGGCGCATATTGCGGCGATAGGAGCTGTGGGGGATAAATTTTTTGAAGATGGGCGGCTGGTGAGCCAAAACCGTGAAGTGGTTATGGAAGCCGTCAAACAGGACAGGATCGAGATCAGAGAACACGAAACCGGAGAGGATTATTATTTAATATCCGAAGGTGGTCCATTGCCATGCGATCAGCTGGGCGCCTATCTGGACACCCTGGGTGCGGCCGGGTTTTATCAAAACGGTCCGGATATCGGTATCAAAGTCTGTCATGAAGGCATATCGCCGGCATCTGATCGGATGGTTGAAGAATTAAGGGCGATTCAGATCAAGGCGTTTGACGAGAAAATCAGAAGGATACTAAACGGCGGATTGAAAAAGACACGACACATTCAGTGGTTTCACATAAAAAATCGATTTTCACCGATGGGGGTGAAAATGATCGGTGCATTCTGTGACATCATCAAGAACACCGATGATTTCGATCCCCACCGTTACATTGCGGGATTCCAGATCATACCGAGAGAGGTTCCCGGGTTTGGACCGATCCCGATGGACGAGGTAAAAATTTCCATGCGGGTTTCCGTCTCCATGGAAGAGCAAATCAGATCTGGAAAAACAATGGCGCTTAACATATTACTCCCTGAGGCGACTGCAAGGGTCGGGGGATTTTCTGATGCCTGTCACAGCTTGACCGCTGCGACAACGGTCGCCATCGGCAAAGAAGTTGCACTGATCGAAGAGATGGAAAAACTATACTGATAGGGGATCAATTTGTTTTACGGGAAGTCCCGGCAATATTGGGCGCTCTTCCTTTCGTCACCGAGGCGACCGTCGAACGAATTGAAAGCGAGGGGTGGATTCTGGAAGACAACCGCAAAGCGGTCCCTGGTTACAAGAAGAAAAAAGAAAACCAGCAGGTCGATTCTATTAATCGGATATTGGAAGTGATGAAGATCGATATCAAAAAAACCCCGATTAAAATCACTTATGGCGGCTCTCTCCTTGCCGGAAGCAGTGTGGGCGCCAGCGCTGCCAGCTGTGTTTCCTTGGCCCGGGCATTGAATGATGAATTCAACCTGGGATATTCTATTGAACAGATCAATCATGTGGGCTGGGAAGGCGAATTTGCCTATCATGGAACTCCCAGCGGCGTTGACAACACTGCTTCCACTTATGGGGGGTTGTTGCTCTATCAAATTAAAGAAAAGAAAAAAATGTTCGAACAGATAAATATCAGAGAACCTCTGCGGGTCGTGTTAGCGAACAGCGGCATCACCGCAGATACTTCTAAACTTGATATTTACGTAGAAAGAGAGAAAGAGCGGGATCCTGCCGGATTTCTGTCTCAGCTGGATACCATTCGGGGGCAGGTCAATGAAATGAAACAGGCGCTGGAGGCATACAACCTTGAAACGGTGGGCCGGATTATGACCGCCAACCACCAGATGCTTATCGAAATGGACCTATCCCATGAAAAATTGGTTTATTTGTGTGAAAAAGCCATCAGTATGGGCGCATTGGGGGCCAAGTTGACCGGTGGTGGACGGGGCGGGTATATGGTGGCACTTACACCTAACGAGGGACTTCAAAACAATATCGCCACTGCCTTTGACCAGGAGGGGTTTAAGGTGATTACGGCGATAATCGGCCAAATATGATCTCCCTAAGAGTGTCTTTTGTCATTGGGCGAAGATAACTTTACAATAATCAAAATTAAGATTTGATGAACTCGTAAAAAGACTATATTGTTCTCTAAATGATCATTTTGGGGCGTTTAAATAGGTGATACTAAATTGCAAAAACTCGTCGTAACCTCCTCAAACAGATTGAACTTCTTAACGTACCACCGATCAAAACGCTTTATCCCAAAATGCTCAAAGTCGTTCGCAAATGACTTTTTACGAGTTCATCAAGATTTGACAACCACCAAATTTGATGTCTATAGTTTTATCAGAGTTGGAATCATTTCAATAAATCTGCAACCAGCTGATATTTGGTTTTCTGCAATTAGCATAATTGCAATTAGTTAGTGCGCCATACCAATTATCTTATCCAAATCGACATTAACTGCGTTAGTTTATAAAAAAGGAGGTCAAACTACATGAACAGAATCAAAATCGCAATTGCCGGGGTGGGAAACTGTGCCAGTTCACTGGTACAGGGGATACACTATTACCAAGACAAAAAGCGCGAAGATGCCATCGGCCTGATGCATTGGGAAATCGGCGGCTTCAAACCCGGTGACATCGAGACTGTAGCAGCTTTTGATATAAACAAACGCAAAGTCGGCAAAGATGTCACCGAAGCCATCTTTGCTCCGCCCAACTGCACCACGGTTTTTTGTGATAATCTACCTGCCAGCGGGGTCAACGTGCACATGGGCCCTATCCTGGATGGTTTTTCCTTGCACATGCGGGAATACGAAGATAAATACACCTTCGTGCCCGCCAACCTGCCCGAGCTCGATCAAACCGAAATCGTTCGCATTCTCAATGATAGCGGTGCCGAGATATTGCTGAACTTCATGCCGGTGGGTTCCGAGCAGGCTGCTTGTTTTTATGCCGAATGCGCCTTGGAAGCCGGGGTTGCGTTTATCAACAACATACCGGTGTTTATTGCCTCCAACCCGCATTGGGCCAAACGCTTTGCGGACAAAAATCTGCCCTTGATCGGCGACGACATCAAATCCCAGCTGGGGGCTACTATCACCCATCGGGTGTTGATGGATTTGTTTAAAAAGCGTGGCGTGAAACTGGAGCGTACCTATCAGCTGAACACCGGGGGCAACACGGATTTTTTAAACATGCTCAATCAGCACCGTCTTAAATCAAAGAAAGAATCCAAAACAGAGGCAGTGCAGTCGGTGACCGCGAGCAGACTTAATAATGAGAACATTCACATTGGCCCCTCGGATTATGTGCCCTGGCAAAAGGATAACAAGGTGTGTTTTATCCGCATGGAGGGCAAGTTGTTTGGCGATGTGGCTATGGATTTGGAGTTGAGGCTTTCGGTTGAAGATTCGCCCAACTCTGCTGGTGTTGCCATTGACGCCATCCGTTGTGCCAAACTGGCTTTAGATTGCGCGCTGGGAGGAGTTTTGGAAGCACCGTCTGCCTATCTTTGTAAGCACCCTCCACGTCAGTTTACCGATGACCAGGCTTTCCAGATGATAGAAAATTTTATCGCAAAAGATAAGCCAAGCGAGCAGCGACATCTCTGACTCTCGAAGCCGACAAAAAGAATCGATTATTGCATGTTGAGCTCAATTGGCTACTAAAGAATAATTAGACCTGTTGAGCATACGATCAGCAATGTTAGAAGAACCTAAAAGATGGGTACCATGTATAATCATTTTAGAAACCGTTCTTGTATTTACAATGAATTGCGTACCACCGATTTGGAACCCATGCGAAAAACTTCAAAACAGGAACAACCTTAAGGGAGCTGACATCGGCTGTGGAGCAGGCCGATACGATTCGCTTTTGCTGAAACACCTACAGGATCTCCATCTTATCTGTGGTGATGTAAATGAGGCGATGATTAAAGAAACTACCTGTTACCTTGAAGAGCATGGCCAGAAGAATTTGTCAGCCCGCGGTGTTGATGCCTCAGATCTGCAATTACCCCAAGGAGCTTTGGACTTCGTTTCAACATTCAACGCTATCCATCATTTTGCCCCAGTCAGGTTGTTCAACCACGCGAGAGAAGCACTGAAAGCAGAGGGATATGTGTTTGTTTATACGCGTTTGAAGAGCCAAAATATGCGCAACATTTGAGGTCGCTTTTTCCCAGGCTTTAGTGAAAAGGAAGATCGGCGCTATGATTTTTCGCAAATGGAAAAATGGATCGAAAAAGTTGAGCTCCTTACCTTGGAAGCAATTCATTTTTTCAAGTTTAAAAGCGTTTTATCTTTAGAAGAGCTTCTTTCTAGGGCAGAAAATAAACATTATTCCACATTTTCGCTTTACTCGGAAGCTGAACTTGACAAGGCTTTAAAAAGCTTTAAACAGAATATTAAGAATAATTTCGCAGACACTGAACGGGTTCAATGGACCGACGAAAACGTGATGATTTTTTTCATTAAGGAGCAATCTATCCTGTATATGGTTCAAAATAGATGTTTCATCTGAAAGTGCATGATTCTGTATATATGCAATGAAAGAACCCTTTCATAATTACGGATTATGATTCTGTAAAATCATTTATAGATCAGGACATCTTATCTGTCTATTTGCAAGTTCCTATGTATTGTATCTACCAAATTTTCTTGCTGTCTTGATTGCTGCTTTTATGTTCTCCTCAGGGGTGTCACGGTTCAGGTTATAGAGATACAAAACAAATTTTTTTTGCTTTGAACCGGTATGAATGTACGTTTTCACCCGATTTTCAGCCTCCAGCACCGAACCTTTCGCCAGGAGTCTTTGATCTACCCCGAAAATCACTAAAAGGTCGTTTTGTCTTATAAAGTTCATTACTCTCTCCGGACCGATCTTAAACAGATCCGGATCCTGAACTTCTAAGACACCGGGTGATACCGCCAGTTTCTGGTTCCAGAAACGGTCAAGGTCTTTTGCATAGGAATCCCCCCACCAGTTTTTCACAGAGACGTCCCGGGCACAGGTTTTTTAAGCCGTAGAATGTAGGGGATGCAAAATTCGTCCAGCATATCTTGTGTGAGAAAAGGAGGGGAAGCAAGTGCATCTGCTCCATTTGCAGAGGGGCAATCTTCAACCTCCTTAAAAGCAGCCTGGATAAAAGGTGCAATAACTGCTTCGGTGAGAAAGTGCAGCACCTTTTTAACAAAATCGGGCCGTTCGTAAATGGCCATCACCAGCTTTTCGTACCCT
>Ga0187833_10005182_pt1 | contig 12391 bp, 14 predicted proteins | sample ETNtaG_37_FD_167968 | JGI IMG/M metagenome (GOLD analysis project Ga0187833, IMG submission 167968) | Marine microbial and viral communities from oxygen minimum zone, Eastern Pacific Ocean - ETNP2014_SV_400_PacBio MetaG (Illumina Assembly) | ecosystem: Environmental > Aquatic > Marine > Hypoxic... | reverse complement strand
TAAATATCGACTGGTCGTAGAAGCTGCTGACTATAAGAAGGCGGAGAAAGTCCTGAAAAGTGTAGTTGAGGTAGTTCAAAATAAGATGAAAAAACGTGGAACCTTTCAGATTATCCGGAACAAGAATTAACCGTTTCTCTTTTTATCTTTCTTGAGTTCACTCTTTTTTTTAGTTCTTGAAACCTTTCTTAGAATTTCAATATACTTCAGAAGTAGTTCAGCAAGATGTGTCTGTTTTTCGATATCTTCCTCTTTTTCGAGATGTTTAGCAACCTCTTCTATCTTTTTTGAAACAAGGTTTTCTATTCGAAGCGCTATGTCAATAGTTGAAACTGTGGTTAACTTTCCTATTTCACTGATATTATCACAGTTAACGCAGACTGTTCTTCCTTGATATTGTAACAATAGTCCTCCGCATTGAGGGCAAGACTCCCCCAGTAGCTTTCCTCCTTTTAGAAGAATATCTGAAGTTCTCTTCATCTTTTCTTTTTCTTTAATATCCAACGATCATTTGATAAAGTTCTCCTAGGATTTAAGCTGTACGTGGTTTTTTTATATCCTAGACTTTAGTAACTTTTATACGTACAATAAGTTGATGATAATGATCTGATTATGATGTGTTGATTATGAGTGATGATAAGCAGAAAGAAAATGAAGAAAAGATTGTAAAGTCGATTGCTGTTCTGCAATCAGTTGCTGATAGCAATATTACACCTAGAAATATTCGAAAAATAGTGAAGGAGTCTACGATTATGCTTCAAAATAAAACTCTCTCACAAGGTGTACGAGCTGCGAATGCGATAAGTATGCTTGACGAAGTTTCTCAAGACCCCAATATGCCTAGTTATGCTCGTGTAACAATCTGGAATGCAGTTTCCACACTTGAAAGTGTAAGAGAAGTCGTTTAAAGTCATTTTTCAAGCATATTGTTAAGTTATTTTTAGAATTTACTCCGAATCCATGTACTCTATCAATATTTCTCTAACATCTGGGATTTCATGAATATTAAACCCAGGTTCTGATGTAATGAACACTAATCTCTTATTTCGTGGAAATACCATCAGAGTTACATATTCTCGTTTAATAATTGTATAGAGGGTTTTGCCGAAGAACGAGTCCCATGTTTCCCGTGTACTGCTTTCACTTACTATATGTGCCATTAATCTTAATTCTTCTTCCTTTGGCTCCAACGCTTTTATTCCCCGTCTCATTCCACCTGAAACAATCCTTCCATTTTTATCAAGGACAGCAACGTATCTGATTTTTCTATTAAACTTGAATATCTTCTTGCACATTTTTTCGAATGTTTTTGGTACCATATGACTCAAATATTATCTGCCCGTTTGGGTTCTATTGCCCCCTATTAGTATTAATACTTTGAGCTCGCATAAGAAAGATTTATAGGAATAACTATTGTTTTTGATCTTAACTGGCGGGCAAGATTTTTTAGCTGGAAAATATTCAGGGAAGAGCGCGAGACGTATGGTAAAAAAAGTAACACATCATCCAAATGAAAAATCGGTTTTAATTAAGCGAATAACTGAATTAACCAATCATTTGGAGACGGAAAAGGTAAACTCTGAAGATTATCTTTCTAGATTGAAGTATCTCCAAGCGGACTTTGAGAACTTTGAAAAGAGAATTAACCGGGAACGTGAAGATATAGTGAAAATGAGTAGTGAGCGTATTATTACAAAATTGCTTTCTTTACAGGATGATCTTGAGTCGGCAGTTTTAGAAAGTCAGAAAATGAAGGTTTCAGATCGTTTTACCAAAGGATTACGTTTGATTCTTATTAATTTACAAGATATTCTGCGTCAAGAGGGTGTTATTGAGATAGATGCAATAGGAAAAGTCTTTGATCCATCAAAGCATGAGGCTACATCATTTTTGGAATCAGAGAAATTGAATGAGAACACCATTGTAAGCGAGTTAAGAAAGGGATATCTCTTAAATGGAAAAGTAATTCGCCCCAGTATGACTGAAGTTGCAAGGAAACCTGTAAAAACAGGTGGTGAACCCACTTCAAAGGTGGAGATAAAACAATGACTAAAATTCTTGGAATAGATCTTGGAACTAGCAATTCAGCAGCTGCAATTATGATGGGTGGTCGGCCTACTATAATACCAAGTGCTGAAGGGACTAGTCTTGGTGGTAAAGCATTTCCTTCATATGTGGCATTCACTAAGGATGGACAGCAGTTAGTTGGAGAACCTGCTAGAAGACAAGCAGTCTCTAATACTGAAGGAACTGTATATGCCATAAAAAGAAAGATGGGTACCGATTACAAGACAACTTTACATGGCAAAGAATTCTCTCCTCAGCAGATTTCGGCATTCATTCTTCAGAAAGTCAAAAAAGATGCTGAAGCTTTTGTAGGCGAAAAAATGGAGAAAGCTGTTATAACAGTGCCTGCATATTTTAATGACAATCAACGGCAAGCGACTAAAGATGCTGGTGCTATAGCTGGACTCGATGTTATGCGAATAATAAATGAACCGACGGCTGCTTCTCTTGCTTATGGACTTGATAAATCTGATAAGGAACTTAAGATATTGGTATTCGATTTTGGAGGAGGCACCCTTGATGTTACTGTGATGGATTTCGGTGGTGGGGTTTTTGAGGTTAAGTCTACAAGTGGGAATACTCAGCTTGGAGGAACTGATATGGATAAGGATCTTACCGCTTATATTACGGATGAATTCAAAAAAGATACTGGTATAGATCTGACCCAAGATAATACTGCTATCCAGAGAGTTCGTGAAGCAGTTGAAAAATCAAAGATTGAATTGTCTACTACCCTTACAACTGATATTAATTTACCCTTCATCTCTGCGGATTCTTCAGGACCTAAGCATTTAACAAAGAATTTTACGCGTGCTAAGCTGGAGGAAATCGTTAGACCAATAGTTGAGAAATGTAAAGGACCTTTGCAGCAGGCTATTAAGGATGCAAAACTTACTCCAAAAGATATTGATCAGATAATTCTTGTGGGTGGACCCACTAGAATGCCTATTGTTCGGAAATTCGTTGAAGATTTTATTGGAAAAGAACCAGAACATGGTGTAGATCCGATGGAGTGTGTAGCTCTTGGAGCAGCTATTCAAGGTGGTGTTTTGGCTGGTGATGTCAAAGACATTCTGTTGTTAGATGTGACGCCTCTATCCTTAGGCGTTGAGACTCTTGGTGGTGTCGCCACAAAGTTGATTGAGAGAAATACTACTATTCCTACTCGTAAAAGTCAGATTTTCACTACCGCTGCCGATTACCAAACTACTGTTACTATTCATGTTTTACAAGGTGAGAGGTCAATGTCGGCAGACAACGTTTCACTAGGTATGTTTAATCTTGAAGGAATTCCGCCTGCAGCAAGAGGAGTTCCGCAGATTGAAGTGACTTATGACATTGATGCCAATGGGATCCTTAATGTTTCTGCAAAGGACACTGCAACAAAAAAAGAACAAAAGATCACTATTTCTGCATCTACAAAACTTTCTGATGAGGAGAAAGAACGTTTGATCAAAGATGCTGAGAAGTATGCTGGAGAAGATAAAAAGAAGCGTGAAGAAATTGAACTGCAAAACAGCGCAGAATCTATGATTTATTCTGCGGAGAAGACAAAAGCGGATCTTAAAGATAAAATTTCAAAGGAACATGAAGAAAAACTGGATAAGGGCATAAATGAACTAAAAGAGGCCGTCAAAAGTAAAGATCTGGAAAAGATGAAAACTTCCAGTGAGGAGTTGGGTAAAATACTTCAAGAAATAAGTGCTCAAGCATATCAGCAAGCTGCTGCAGATCAACAGCCGGAAGCTAAAAAACAACCTGAGGGTGAAGCCGATGCGAAAGAAACGAAGAAAGAAAAAGTGGTTGATGCAGACTACAAAGTAGTTGACGAAGATGAGAATAAGAAGTCGAGCACTGATGAACCTGAATGAATAAGCGGGACTACTATGAAGTTCTAGGTGTATCTAAGAAAGCTTCAAAAACTGAGATAAAACGTGTTTATCGTAAACTTGCTTTAAAGTATCATCCGGATCGTAATAAATCAACTGATTCAGAAGAGAAGTTCAAAGAGATATCTGAAGCATATGCTGTCTTATCGGATGATGAGAAGAGATCTCAGTATGATCAGTTTGGGCATGCTGGAATTGATAGTAGATATACAAGCGAAGACTTATTCAGGGGAGTAAACTTCGATGAAATATTCCGAAATTCTGGTTTCGGTTTTAGTGGGCTAGGAGGGCTTTTTGAACAGATCTTCGGTGGTGGAGGTAGATCAAGAGCTGGTCAAAATCGAGGAGCTGATCTACAACAAGAAATAGGGATAACTCTTGAAGAGGTAGCTAAAGGCGTCAACAAGACAATCCGTGTTCACCGAAAGGAGAAATGCAGTGTTTGTAATGGATCTGGAGCTAAGCCTGGTACAACTGCCAAGAGTTGTCCTGATTGTCGTGGAGCTGGTGAAGTTCAATATGTACAGTCTGCGGGTTTTGCTCGAATAATGAGAGTTGAAACCTGTCGAAAATGTCGTGGACGGGGTGAAGTCGTTGATGTTCCTTGTACAGAATGTAGGGGTATAGGTTTGTCTAGTAAGATGAGTACCATTAAAGTAGATATTCCCTCAGGAATAGATTCAGGTTCAAGTCTAAGATTAACTGGTGAAGGTGAAGCTGGACCTCATGGAGGGTCACCTGGCGATCTGTATGTTGTAATATATGTTAAACCTCATAGCACATTTGCGCGTCACGGTGATGATATTGTTTTTGAGAAGAAGATAAGCTTCGCTGAGGCAGCATTAGGTACGGATATAGAAATACCGGGTTTACAGGAGAAATTAAAATTGATAATACCTTCAGGTATACAAAGTGGAACAGTAATGAGGTTGAGGAATAAGGGTATCCCTCATTTGAGAAGACATGGACAGGGAGATCAGTTAGTGCATGTATTGGTGGAGACACCTGATAAGCTCAATAAACGGCAAAGAGATTTATTCGAAGAGATGGCGAAGATGTCATCGGTAAAGGTTCATAAGAAGAAAGGATTATTCGGATAGCAGTAGTTTCAAGGTTGATGGATTACTGTTCCAGTTTTATCTGTGTACTTTAGTTCTGGTGCACGTGTTTGAATAAGGTTTCTTAATTTCTCAGATCTTAGAGTTTTTAAGAATAGATCAATAACGGGTTTCCCCAATCTCGGTTTTTCTAGAACGAAGTCAAACCATTCCTCTTGAATCGGTATAAAGTCAAGATTCATCTTAACTGTTCGAACTTCAACTCCAATTCCTACATCGGCTTCTCCCCTTTCTACTGCTTCAGATACTTTAGGATGTGAATTTACTTCGAATTCATAACCGTGTATCTTCTTGATAATGGTTTTCATATTGACTCCATCCTCTTTTGCTATTTGTTGAATACTTTCATCTAGTAAATGTCGTGTACCCGATCCTAGTCCACGATTTATGATCTTTACTTCTTTACGCAGTAAATCTCGGAATCCAATTATCTGTTTTGGGTTTCCTCTTTTTACTATAAAGCCTTGCTGACGTTTAAATCCTCTGACCAAGATGGCTTTTCCAGTAATCCAATATCTATCCATGAAAGATATATTGTATTTGCCTGTTTCTGAATCTACAAGATGAACACCTGCTATATCCGCTTCACCTAACATTATTGCATTCAAACCTCCTGATGAACCTACATTCACAATTTCATATGAGAACTTCTTTTCTGAAAGCATTTGTTCAATTATGAGATCAATCCCAATGGAGTTACTTCCAATAATTGTCAAGTCTGGTAGCCGTACTCTCTTCTTGAAAAGATCAGCCTCTTGCTTGGATAGAATGGATTTGGACGCAGATTTCAATAATCTTTTTTGCAGGGTTCGATACTTCAATAATATATCATTAGCTTCCTCAGTTAATGTTGCTCCACCACCCCCGGAGGCGCCACCTCTTCTAGCCTCAACTAAAGGTGTATCAAGGGTTTTTTGGATCTTATCGATACTGTTCCAAGCGTGTGCATATGATAAACCTAGTGATTTAGCAGTTCTCATAAAGGAACCTTGTTGTCTTATTTGTTCAAGTATTTCGATTTCCTTTCTTCCAATAAGATATTGCCCATTAAATTCCAGCCAGGCTTCGAATCCGGCTGTAAGATTAAGCTTCATTCTTCTTTTACTCTAAAACCGTTATATTTTTAAGTATATATCGAATCGATATATTGGCACGAATATAACGATGAACATCAAATCAAATCACCTGGTATTAATTTTCATTATTTTAGGTGGACTAACTGGAGGCTATTACATTCTATCATCTTTAGTCACTCAAGAAACGGAAAGAACGAATCTAATAGTATCTACAACGACCAGCATATATGATACTGGACTTCTTGACGTCATTGAAGAAGATTTTGAAGCTAAGCATGCAATAGATATACTATTCATTCCAGTTGGAACAGGACAGGCTATACTTCATGGTCAGAGAGGAGATTCTGACCTGATTCTAGTCCATGCTCCCATAAAAGAGTACGATTTTTTAGTTGAAGATTATGGAGTAGCTCGAAAGATAATAGCTTACAATTTCTTCATAATAATTGGGTCCCCAGATGATCCAGCTGGAGTAAAAGATGGAGATATCATAGACGCCTTGAAACATATTGTGTATTCAGGGAGGCGTGGTGAATCAGTTTGGATTTCTAGGGGTGATGACTCTGGAACACACACAAGGGAGAAATCATTGTGGAAGGATGCCGGTTTTGAAGTATCATCGCTTGTAAATGAACCTTGGTACCTTGAGGCAGGAGCCGGTATGCTGTCAACTCTAAGGTTAGCTAATGAAAAAGGTGCTTATACTTTATCGGATACTGGTACTTTTCTGAAGTTTAATACAGGAACTCCGATTGAACTTGAAATTTTAGTTGATCAAACGAAAGAGCTAATCAATGTTTATAGTGCAATAGCTGTTAATCCCGATTTTATTGAATGGGTAAATTTTGAGGGAGCTATACAATTCATAGAATACTTAATCTCAGAAGAAACTCAAGATCTTATAGCAAACTTTGGTGGAGATATTTTTCAGCAGGCACTATTTTTTCCTGCTGTAGATCTGTTGAAGTCAGGTTCAGGTGGGAATGAGTCTCAATGGATTATAGATATTGCTTTTCTTGATGGATATGAGTGTCCTCCTCAATATCGAGTAGGACAAGTTCAGTTATATGATTGATTAAAAATGGATATGATTACTGAAATAGTTTCGAGCTTCTTTGAAGCACTTAACCTGATCTTCTCAGGTAATAGTTTTGTGATTGATATTGCTATAAGATCAATTTACATTTCAGGTTTTGCCACTATCTTAGCTCTTAGTTGGGGTATTCCTGTTGCTATGCTCATAAGCTTTAGAGAGTTTTTTGGGAAAAATATTATCAAATGGATATTTAACATTAGTCTAGGATTTCCAACAGTTACTCTAGGTCTAATGCTATTCCTTCTTTTCTCGAGAAGTGGACCACTGGGAATATTTGGGGTTCTCTATACTCCTACAGGAATCATTATTGGTCAAGCTATCTTAATAACTCCAATTATGGTCAGTTTCAGTGTTTCCGCTTTAGAGTCAGTGAATCCTGAAATTAGAAATCTCGCAAAAACCCTTGGTGCATCAGATTTTCAGGCTTCGATTGCAGCATTAATTGAAGGAGCTAAAGGTGTTTCTCTTGCGATTGTGGGAAGTTTCAATCGAGCTGTCTCTGAACTGGGTATTGCTTTAATGATAGGTGGAAACATTAGAGGATTTACTCGTGTTCTGACAACCACTATAGCTCTTGAGACACGGCGAGGAGAAATAACACAGAGTATTGCTATTGCAATTGTTCTTCTATTTACTATTGCAGGAGTAAACATCGTTATGTCTTTGATTAAACGATTATGGCTGCGATAAAAATGATAGATCTTAAAGATATCACTAAAGAATTCTCTGATACACTGGCGTTAAATCACATAAACCTGCATTTGAATAATAAAGGTATATCCATAATTATAGGTCCAAGCGGTGCTGGGAAAACAACCCTTTTGAAGATATTAGCTCTTCTTATGGAGCCTACATCAGGCCAAATATTCGTAAATAATGAGATTGTAGATAACAAAATACGACATTCGCTGCGCAGAAGGTTTACTATGGTTTTTCAGAATACCTTATTCTTCAACTCCAGTGTACATGATAATATCTCATATGGTCTAAAAATTCGCAACTTTCCTAGTGATGAGGTTGAAAAAAAGATTGGAGATATACTTGAGCAGTTAGGTTTGGTTGAATTAGAAAATAGGTTAATGTCTGAATTATCGGTGGGTCAGATGCAAAGGGTGTCTTTAGCAAGAGCACTGGTACTTGAACCTGAGATACTTTTTTTGGATGAACCTACAGCAAATCTTGATCCTGAGAATAATTTGATTATAGAGAGGGAAATATTGGGCTTCTCGAAAAGTAAACCTGTGGTAATGTCTACACATAATACTATGCAGATTAATCGGATTTCAGATAGTGTTGCTTTTCTTTCTGACGGATTAATAATTGATCAAGGAGAAAAAGAAATTCTTGAGGATCCACACGATGACCGCATTAAAAGATTTGTTGCTGGTGAGACCGGTTATCAAAAAAATAATTACTAATAGCCATCAAAACTATTATTTACTGGTATAACGCCGTTATATGCTGCAGGCAATGAGTGAAAAAACGATTCAACTAGATATTGAGAGTTTGAATAAGGATTTTAAGGATAAATCTCCTCAACAGGTTCTTGAATGGGCTCTTGAAAAGTTTCATCCAAAAATAACACTTGCTTCAAGTTTTGGTGCTGAAGATATTGTTCTTATCGATATGATAAAGAAGATTAATCCTGATGCTAGGATTTTTACTCTTGAAACAGGTAGGCTTCATCAAGAAACATATGATTTAATGGATAAAGTTAAGGTACGATTTGGTGATCTTGAAGTTTACTATCCTGATACAGCTGAGGTTGAAGATATGGTGCAAAAGCACGGTATTAACCTCTTCTATAATAGCGTAGAGCTGCGGAAGCTTTGCTGCAAAGTTCGGAAGGTTGGACCATTAAATCGAGCTCTTTCTAGCTTAGATGCTTGGATTACAGGTTTAAGACAAGATCAAGCTGCATCAAGAAGTGATACCCCAAAGATTGAAGTCGATGCTGCACATCACGGTATTATTAAGATCAATCCAATTATAGATCTGACTTCAGAGGCTGTCTGGAAGTATATCCGAGAGAACAATCTTCCATATAATGCGCTTCATGATTCTGGTTTCCCTAGTATTGGTTGTGCACCATGTACACGGGCAGTAAAACCGGGAGAAGATGAACGAGCAGGTCGATGGTGGTGGGAACCTCGAGATGAAAGTGAATGTGGTCTCCACGTCAAAGCCTGATGGTTAGTCTATAATTATTGTTGATTTTGGTGCGGGGGGTGGGATTCGAACCCACGAACCCCTGAGGGACAGGGTCCTAAGCCCTGCGCCTTTGACCTGGCTTGGCAACCCCCGCAACGTGTGCTTTGTCTACTTGTGTTGCAATATGAAGTTTTCTCGATCTTGGATTAATCATTAAATAGATATACCAAAAAAGATTTTAAAGATGAGAACATCCATATTGCTTATGCAATACATCTCTAGAAATTATGATAAACTTTTAGGAGCAACTGGCCTAAGTGACCAGCTTCTGAAGAATCACTTTACTTTGTATCAGGGATATGTTACCAATACAAATAAAGTAATAAACAGATTAGCGTCTATTCTCAAAGAAGATGGCATGGGATCACCAGAGTACGCTGAGTTGAAGAGGAGATTCGGATGGGAATGGAATGGAATGCGACTTCACGAAAATTATTTTGATAATCTAACTAATGGTGGTAATTCATTGGATATTGATTCCACATTATCTAAAGCAATAGTTGCAGATTTCGGATCAATTGAAAACTGGGAAAAGGACTTCAAAGCTACTGGTATGTTAAGAGGTATAGGTTGGACAGCATTATATCTTGACCCTGAATCAAAACGGCTGTTTAACACTTGGATTAACGAACATGAAATCGGTCATATTTCAGGTGGTACACTCCTTTTAATCATGGATGTCTTTGAGCATGCTTTTATGATCGATTATGGTCTTAAGAGGGCTGATTATATTGAAGCCTTCTTCAAGAATATTGACTGGAAAGCAGTATCCAAACGATTTACAAGTTAATCTAAAGTCCGGAAAATAATACAAATAACTTCATAGTCACAACATTCTATTATTTCTTAACACTTAGGCGTTAAGATCTAGGATGTTTCTCCTCATATCCCAAAATCAAGTTGGTATTGTTTGGAGAATTCTTTATATTTGAATCCAAAAGCAAGGTAACCTAGGATGAACGTTATCGTAAGGGTTTGATTGCAGAAATGAGGTGTCTATGATGCGAAGAACCTTTGAAGCGTTAATGTGTGATCCTTAATTGAGCAACAAAACCACTAGTGATAAAAAGCTTAGGCAGGCAAAAAGACTATTCCTTACACTCACGATCGTATTTGAATTTACATTAATTGTTTTCGACAGATCAGGAGTTTATCTTACAGGTCCTTTTGTTGATCCTTGGTCATTCGTACATGTGTTCGCTGGCGTTTTGATAGGTCTGTATTATTTTCAATGGAAAGCAGGTCTCGGGTTGCTTATTTTGTGGGAGATAATAGAACCTGTTATTTTCTTACTTGGGGGAATACTTTTTTTTGGGTCTCAAGCACCTGATTTTCCTGAGGTTCCTACAAATCAGGTTACGGATGTTGTGTTAGGTTTTCTTGGCTATCTTGTTGCTAAATGGTGGAAGAGAAGATTATGAGAATCGAACATCAATAAGCCATGTTTACATTTCAGTTTGATAACATATAATTATCATTCCAATTTTGGACCGGTAATAGCCTATAGGTGCAGGCAGAGAAAGCACCTACCATCTTTTTTCTCGGGTTTTATTTAACTACAATCAATTTAGCTAAAGAAATCTTTAGATATTCTGTAACAATGCTTTCGAGAAATTTATGTATTGTCTGGTGGGTAACCATATTTTTTCTGTTTTTCTTTACTCCTCAATAAAGGAATATAAAACAAGATAAATATTACTTGACATCAAAAAGTGACTTTAATGACTCAGCTAAAAGTTTGGCTCCGGATTGTTAGACTCAAGTTTCTATCATCTTCTATTCTAGCCGTCACAGCTGGTCTCGCAATATCTTATGGACGATTCGGACTGATTAACCCGTTTCTAGCCGCTTTAACATATCTAGGAGTTATCTCTCTTCACATCAGTGTAGACTTACTAAATGATTATTTTGACTATAGAAGTGGAATAGACCTGATTACTACACGAACCCCTTTCAGTGGAGGAACAGGTGTTCTTCCTGCTGGTCTTCTTTCTCCTTTAAGTGTGTATAAAGCTGGAATCTTCTTTCTAGTTGCCGGTATAATTATAGGTCTTTATCTCACGTTAACGCAGAGCTTCTTAATCTTGCCAATATTAGCTTTTGCAGCTATTTCAACCTACTTCTACTCTACGCGGCTCATAACATGGGGTGTGGGTGAACTTCTATTAGTTTTTAAGGGGGCATTCATCGTATTGGGTACCTATCTGGTTCAGACTATAAGGTTGGACTTCGAACCATTCTATGTAGGGCTAGTATTCGGGACTCTCTCCACTTCTGTTCTATTTCTAAACGAGTTTCCAGACTATGATGTTGATAAAGCCAAGGGAAGAATGAACCTTGTAGTACGTCTTGGAAAGCAGAGAGCAGCTGCCTTTCACAAGGTCTTTCATATCGTATCTTACTCTATCATAATACTAAGTGTGGCTCTAGGAATAATTCCTGTCTTGGCGTTACTATCACTTCTAATTCTTCCTTTAACTGTAATAGTGGCAAAAGGGTTGAAAGAAAATTACATGAATTCTAAAAAACTGATTCCGTATATGGCTACAACTTCACACATAGCACGTCTGATAGGGATTATTATTGTTGTAAGCTACCTTTTCCCAATCTAATCCGTAGACTCTTCCGTTATCCCATATTCTTTCCACTTAGAGTCAACAAGTTGTTCCGTATCTTGGTCTGGTTTAACGACCTCTTGCCATTCCCTTGTGAACCCCTCCTCCTTCAACTTCACTGTAGCGTCTATTCCAAGTTTAGACCCTAAATTTACCAAAGGAGATGCTGGGTCAAGCGTATCGGTGGGGACATTATCCAGAATCGAAGTATCGCGCTTTGGGTCAGTCCTTGTGGTTACTGCCCAAATAACTTCATTAACATCATGAACGTTAATGTTATTGTCTACCACTATTATCATTTTGGTTAACATAAACTGGC
>Ga0187833_10005180_pt1 | contig 12392 bp, 7 predicted proteins | sample ETNtaG_37_FD_167968 | JGI IMG/M metagenome (GOLD analysis project Ga0187833, IMG submission 167968) | Marine microbial and viral communities from oxygen minimum zone, Eastern Pacific Ocean - ETNP2014_SV_400_PacBio MetaG (Illumina Assembly) | ecosystem: Environmental > Aquatic > Marine > Hypoxic... | reverse complement strand
AACTGCCTTCAACTAAATCTTGTCTTTGAGTATGAACACTGGTCTTTGTTTCATGGAACAACACATAATCCTCTTCATTCAATGGAGGTTCATTATCAGCATCATTATAATAGTAACAAAGCGCATTACCATTCTCATGGCCATTATCTGTTTTTATCTTCAATTCAACTGGCAATACATCAGCAGCTCCTCTTATTGTATCATTTGGAGTAATCTCTAAAATATTCAAAGGTTGAGTTCCAATTAATTTATAAGGATAACTTTGAGTATTTACATTTCTATCTCCTTCTGGCTTTTGAGGTTGATCTTTACATCTGAAATAATAATCATTATCTATTCTATCTTGTATTCCTGTCAATGTAGTTTTACAAGTATACAAATTCTTATTATTCATTTGGAACACTCTCGTAGCACAACTCATTTGCTGTTCCATATTATCATAACTCTGATCTGTTCTACTCCACTTACATTCACTAGGTTCATTTACATAAACTTCTAAATCAAAATCACTCTGATTAAATCTAACAGGATTACCGCTTGGAATATTAACTTCAGCAATTATTGGAGGGGTTGTATCAGGTCCTGCTTCAACACAGAAATTAACACTATAAGCATCTTGATTAAAATTACCATTAGCATCTTGACATCTAATAAACAAAGTATATTCTCCATCATTTTGTAATTCAGGATTCTCAGCATTCAATGCATCAGGCCCTGGCAATGATAATTTCTCACTATGATTATATGTAAACAAATTACTCCCATTAACAAAGAAATTCATCTCCTCATAACTAGTTGTCAAATTATAATCAATCTTACATTGTGCAGGTTCATTAGTATCAAAAGTAAAACTTAATGGAAAGAACGCTCTTATACATTCATTATCTTTTGGTTTAATAATGACTCCTGTAGCAGGAGGCCTTATACTATTATCTGGCTTAAAATCATGATCTCTACTTACTTCCTTAAATTCAATTATTGGACTATTAACATCTCCAGGATTTACCCAAACACATCTTTGTTCTTCACTTCCTGCATTAACAATCTGGCAAGCTTGCCCTAAACTTCTACAAGTATATTCACTACATTCCTCAAACTCATTACATAATTCACAATCCCCTCCACCTATTGGAGCTTGCCACGGCAAACAATAAAATTCAGTTATTTCCTGACTAGCTTTCTTATATGTAAAAGCAAATATTAATCCTGCTACAACTAATCCTAAAACCATTGAATCTGCTTGAGGTACACCACTAGCTTGTGCAAATGCAACAACTGCTCCCCCAATAGCTCCAGCAATTGCACCCCATTGTGCACCATCATCTCCTCCAGCCAAAGCACCTATAGTCCCAAATATCCCTGCACCAGCACCACCCCAATAAAGAGCATTTCCTACAACTTGATTATTCAAAAAGCCTCCAAATATTCCTCCTTCACCTCCTCCAGGTGGCCTAGGTGGAAAACCGCCTGGTGGCGTTGACCCTGGTGGACTTCCAGGTGGAGTTGTTCCCTCAGGTGTTCCAGGGGGTCCCCCTCCAATGCCTCCCGGTCCTCCCGGCCCAACAGGGATTATTCCTGCAGGAGGAGTTGTTCCAGAAGGTGTCGGCGCTGTTCCCACTGGTGCTCCTTCTTCAGTAGGGGGTTGAGGAGCTATTGCTGGCCCAGTAGTGGTAGTTGGAGGGGTTTGACAATTTCCTCCAGTACACGGCAACTGCGCACTCAACATTCCACTAAAAGCAATCATGCCAATTAACAAATTCATTATCATAAAATAACTCTTCAATTTTCTAGTTTCTATCATCCAAACAAACCTCCTAAAAATCCTTCACCTTCACTAGTTGCAGCAGCACCCACTATTCCTTGACTTATCTTTCTTCTAACTCCATTATCTTTAACAACAATTCCATCATCTGTTCCTCTTCCAGCCAAGTTATCAAAATTACCACAATCTCCTAAACTATAACATATAGCATTCATATTATTAACCCATTCTGCTGTTAGAACTTCACAATTTTCCTTACAACTCTTACTTCCAAATAAACTAGTATCAAAATGAACTGTCTGTTTTGAATTCCCTAAACTACAAATATTTTCTGCATTACCTTCTCCATAATGTTCCAATCCTGGAGGATGCCTTGGTAAACAAAGTCCGCCTCCCTTTATTATTCCCATATTCTCTTTTTCAGGATCATTTTCAGCTAATTGAGGATTTGCAGCAGGATTTTTAGCATCTGGAACTCCATCAAAATTCTGAGTATTCGTATCACTAACACTATCTCCTACTTGCTGACTACCTGTAGTCTTACTATTACTCCCATCATAATGAACACCCTCAACCCAATAACAATCTCTCTTATCCGAATTCTCACAATCATCTTGCTCTAACTGATCAATACAATCAACCCATCTATTAACTCTACAAGCAGCTTCTGTAAAACCTCCATAAGCTGTACTCAAACTCTCTTCAATACAAACCTCATTTCTAAAATCAGCACAAGCTTCTATTGTTTCTTCTCCATGAACACAAACATGTCTAAAAAATCTACTTCCAGCAGTATCTTGCCCATTATCTCCAGTCCCAATATTAAGACACCAACTCTCACCATTTTTATAATTCTTACCATTCTCAGTATCATAACAATTCAAATCTGTACAAATATTATCCCCATATGTAGCAACCCCATTCTTACAAATACTTCCCGACAAATAATTACAGTTACCACAATTTTTATCCCCTGCATTACCATTCTTATCATTTGGATCACAAGATTTATCTTTACTCACTATCTTCTGCCAATAACTCGGATCTTTAGAATAAATTTTATTAGAATCATAAATATTAGCATAATTTCCACAACTATCTTTAAAATAAACTTCATCCCTTCCTTCCAAACAAATCGTTTCTTTAGTTGGGCCGCATTCAGTAGCTAATTCATCAGCACTACATAAATAATCTTCAAAAAACTCTCCACCAATTCCTGTACTATTTCCACTTCCAACATTACAATCTCCTCTTGTAGTCATCCTACAAGTCCTACTTCCTTCATCATCAAATACACAAGCACCAATATCTGTAGAATAAGCAGTCAAAATACAAGTCGCCTCATCTGTAATATCTGTCTTAAAATCTGTCTGCAATCCATAAACTGAAGATAATCTTTTACATCTTGTCAATGTAACAAAACTAGCTTGATTACCTATAGTACAACATCCCAAATTACATTGAGGCACCTCATCAACACTATCATCAATCCAAGTTCCTTTTGAAATTTCACAAACTTTCTGAGGGGTATTCTCCATACATAATCCTTCAGCACTATCTACACAAACCCCCAATTTACAATAACTAGTAGCATCACAACTTGTAGGTGTTTTTCTAAATCCTGAAGCACATTGATCTTCCTGACTATTCTGACACCAGGCTCCATTAATAGTTTTCTCACAACAAAAATTAGATGCTGGAGTTCCTTGCGCAATAACAAATGTTAAACTACTAACTATCAAAATCATTGCCAAACTTATTATCAATATCTTTTTCATACTATAAATCCTGCTGGAATTGCAATACTTCTAGAAGCAAAATAAAACTTCTCATCCGTATCTCTATCGGTCAAAATATAAACTGTTGTCCCATCGCCCTGTTTTTTCTTCTCCACTTTTAATGAAGGATAATACAACATATAATTCAAAGTTTCTGAGTCTCCATATCTAGTCTCCCATTGACTAATAGAACTAGTTATAAGGGCAAAATTGTAAATCTTAGATTTAATCCCTGTTCTTATATGATCAAAACTTTCAACACCTGTTTTCTCAATTCTCAAACCTAAATTCATATCAACCAATACATTATCTGGAACCAACTCAATTACAATTTCAGGATCTCTCATTACAACACTATAACCTTTTCTTTCCAAATCATTTTTAACAGAACTCAAACAACTTTTTATCTTAGGTGTAGAATATTCTTCCAATTCATCTCTAATAGTGTTTGTCAAAATAGGTTTTTGCATAATGCAATTTTCATATTCATTTTCAGAATAACAAACATAATCTATCTTCTTTCCCTCATACATAAAGTAATTTTCAGATTCAATAACTCCTCCTTGCAACATCAAAATATCTAACCCTTCTTGAATAGCAGTTTGTGCACAACCTTCAATTTCCTGATAAGGACTTTGTTTAGCAAAGATTGTATCAAATCCTGCATCTCTAGAAAATAACAACAACAAGACCACTACTATCAATATACCTAAGATTATAAATATCGAAACCTGCCCCTTTTTTAATTTCATCTTTTCCATTTAAAGTTTATCTTATTTATAAATTTACCCTTAAGATACATAGGGCTTAACTCTAATTCTACCTCCTTTATTTCCTAAATTATCTTTACATTGAACGTAATAGGTCCTTGGTAAAAATCCTGCAAAATGATTCTTTCCATCACTTCCCATTTTAGTCGCATTATCAAACTTAAAATTTCTCAAGAAACTATATCTACATTCAGCTTCCTCACTAGTAACTACTTTCAGTCCTCCATCAAAATAAATCCTAGTTATTCTTGGTCCAGATTTATCAATATTCACTCTGAAACTAGTAGAATTTTCTGCAATATTTCCTGCTTTATCTTCACACATAAAATTAACCAGATACTGGCCTCCAGGAATATTAATTTCATATTCATGACTACTAGATCCATTAGGTTCCTCATACCTAAATCTATCGCCACCAAATCCACTCCATTCGCATAATGCTTCTCCTTTATTTGCACCACCACTAGTTCTTAATCTCAACTTAACACTAGTTGGCTCAACACCTGATTCAATAACTTCACTATTTCTAGGAATCATCTCATCAATAAACAACTTACTTTCACTCCTCTTAATTTCATAGACATAACTCTCTTCCATAGTATTTGCATTATCTGAAAGATCTCTACATCTAATATAAAATTTATTATTAACATCTAATCCAGTTAAAGTAGTTGTACAAGTCAATCCATACAATGTATAATTAGCAGGATCTATATCACAATCGAAACTATTATTCATTTGATCAAAATCTAAATCTTGCAAATCATATTTACATTCACTTGGCTCATTAACATAAATAACTACATCTTCTTCCGTAGTTCCAAATTTAATATACTTCCCACTAACTGGCCTAGTAATAATAACTCTTGGAGGAGTAAGATCTGGCCCAGGCTTTATACAGGTCTTAAGATTATACGGTTCTGGATTTGTCTTCCCACTAGCAGTTCTACATTTAATATAATAATCTATCTTGCCCAAAACTTTAATTTGTTCGTCAGTCAAATTATAAACATTTCTAAATGCTTCCGGACTAGGAAAAAATAATTTCATTAAATGTGCTGGTAAAATATTATTCCCTTTAGGCCCAAATGCATCAAACATATCTTCAAAATTATCATCAGGATTAGGACCTATTCTACATTTAGCAAAAGGATTAACTTTAATTCCTATATCTACCGGCTCATAAGGTTCCAAACAACCATCATTAGTTGCATTAACTACTTCAAATCCTCCAGGCCCAACATTATGATATTTATATCCTTCAGATATTGCATTCTCAAAAGGTTCTATAACTGGAATTGTTTCATTAGATGGTTTAGCAACACAAAGATCATTTCCACTTCCTTCATTAATTAATTTACACAACTGCCCTAAACTTTCACATCTATACTCAGTACATGGAACATCTAACGTATTACATTTATTACAATCAGCACCGCCATCCGGAGGATCCCAAGGCATACATGTAAAATAAATATGGACTTTCTTTATCCAAAATATTCCCAATAAAAATCCTAATAATGCTGCAATCATAGCAATCATTACACTAGAAGTTATTACAAATGCAATCAACCCTGCAATCATTGCAATCATCATTGAATAATCCTTAACCTCTTTATCATATTCTTCAATTTGAGCTAATATTCCTGCCTTAGCACTAGAAATAGCTCCCGTAAATCTAGACAATCCCACAACTCCTGAAGAAATACTATTTATATTCTCAAGATCAGACTCATTATCTGCACCTTGCTTTAATATTTCTAACAATAAAGGACTACCATAAGCTCCAGCCGCTCCTAACAATTCACTTTCAAAAGGACTCAAACTAGCATTATCTTTTCTATGAACTCCTGACAATAATCCAGGATTTAATGTTTCAAAAAATGAAAAATCTCCAGGAGGTGCAGGTTTACTAGGCTGAGTAGCATATTTAGAATGACCAAACTGATCATTACTTAATCTTGGAGGTCCTCCTCCTCCAGAAGCTCTAACTGCATAACCAGTATCAGTTCCCTCGCCCAAATAATTAATATAAGAACCACAATCTCCTAAGGCAACACAAAAATCATTCATCTCTTTAGTAAACTTCGCAGTATGACAATCACAATTATCCGAACAAATACACCCAAAAATTCCACATATCCAAGTCTCCGTACATTTCAAACTAGCGATATCACAAATACCATCTGCAGCACTGGCTTGGTAATAAGCCGCTTCATTTAGTTGACCATTTTCATCATACAAACTATCTGGCAACAAATCAAATCCTGGAGGATATTCCGGTAAACAAACTTTAAAATCAAAACTTCCACTCATCTCAACATGTTTAACCCAACAATCTGGATTCTGTTCACACTTACTTGTTAAACTTCCCTCATCTTTTATTTTATTAAAATCCAAACAAGTCCTCCATTGATTAACTCTGCAAGCTGCTTGACTAAACGTTCCGCCTTCAATTCCCGCATCTTCTTGAACACAAATCTCATTTCTAAAATCTGCACATGGCGCAACCCTCTCAGTCCCCATATTACAAATATGTTTAATATGCCTACTACCTCCAGTATCCTTTCCATCCCCTATATAAGAATCATAACTACACCAACTTTCACCATTAGCCCTATCCTTTATTCCATCACCATCAGTATCACATCTAATATCTTTACAAGTATATTCATTCAATTCTTTACCACAATAATCTCCCCTATAAAAATCACAATCTTCCGCAATATCTTCCTTATTCCCACAACTATCAAAATAATAAACATCTTCTTCTCCAGCAACACATCCTTTATGATCTTGCGCTTCACATGTAGTATTTAATATAGGATCAGAACACAAAACATCTTTAGCAAAATTTGCCTCGCTTCCAGTTCTTTTAAAACAATCATCTAGACTTGTTAAAACGCATCTTTTCTCATCACCATCTTCAGAATCAAAAACACAGGCTCCTTCCTTATTTGCTTCAGCAATAAACAAACATTGCAATTCACTTTCAATATCAGGCCTCCAATCAGTTGGCAAATCTTTATTTTCAGTATTGCCTTCAAATTCACAATTTTTATCAGTAGTCCAAATACTTTCTCCTCCAATTATACAACAACCAGGCCTACATTCTTGAACATTACACAATTCTCCTCTTTCAAAAGTCCCTCCTGTTTGCTCACAATCTACTCTAGAAGTTTTCCTATTACATAATCCATTTTCAGGACTTATACAACATCCAGGCTCACAAAATTCAGTATTCTCACAACTAGTTGGAGCTGATTGAAAATCTTCATTACAATCTACTAACATGGTAGTCTGACATGTATTTCCCGTTTTAGTAACTGCACAACATCCCTCTCCAATAACTTGTGCTGAAACTATATTCCTCTGCAAACTATCCAACATATATTTTCCTAATTTATCAAATAAACTAACCTTGCCTAGATTTCCTGTTCCAGCATTTATTAATGCTGGACTTACTCTATCATCATTCTCAAAATACTCATTAAAAACATATCCAAATGCAAACAATCCAACCACCATTAAAAATATCTGAGCATAACTCATTAAAGCCTCATCCGTAAAATATTTTCTATCTATTCTATTCATCATCTTAAAATCCTGCAGGCAATTTACAGCTCCTTAAAGCAAATACAAAGTCCTCCTCCGTTCCAATATCTTTGATTGTATAAATAATGTCTGAATTCCCTGTAATAAATTTCCTCACATCATATTGAGGGTGCAAAATATTATATCCTAATTCATCAAAATTACAATAAGTTATTTCCTGATTAACAATCTCCATAGATATCTTAGCAAACTCATAGATGGGATGAACCAAGTTCATTCTAAACTGATTAAAATCTCTAACTTCTCCCCTTCTAACCATCTTAAAATTCTTATCAATCTTAACAGAAACTTGCCCAGATCTCAATCTAGTTTCAATTTTCATTTCAGATTCTTCAATATTATATCTACTCTCTAATTCCTTTCTAAGATCAAAGAAACAATCTGCAACAATTGGGGTAATATGGTTGGTAATCTCTTCTTCTATATGCTCTACTAATAATGGTCTTTGATTAACACAAGTCTCATAAAATCTCTCATTATAACACAAATAAGTAATATCTTCTCCCTCATATGCAATTGATCCCTTAGGATTAATATCTCCTCCTCTTTTACTTAACAAACCAATAGCCTCCTCCGTGGCCTGATTAGTACAACTTTCTATAAATCCTTGAGGATTATTTCTATCAATTACCCTAATTTCTGGAGGATTAAATAACAAGAAAACTATCATCAAACCGACGACAATAATCAATGCTAGAATAATAAATATGGTGGTCTGTGAGCGTTTGGATCTCATAAAAATACTTTCAATTTCAAGACTAGAAAATAAATTTATTTTATTTCTCATTTTCAGCCTCCTCCTTTTCTTTTAATAATCCGATAGCAGTATCTATAACATGAGACTTATTTCTATACTTGCTATTTTTTAATAAGGAATCTAAATATTTCTTATTTTTCTCTTCTATCGTCGCTGAAACTCGTACTTTCATCTATATATTTTCAACTACCTCTTTTTAAAGTGTATTACTTTATATTACTAATTCATATAAAATAACTCTTTAAATTACTTAATATGAATTTATATTACTAGGTATTACTTACTATTTAAAGGTTTCCACACACAAATAAAAATAAACTTTTACTAATCCTCAGTTTCTACTCTCGGGGCTAAAATAAAACTCAGAGTAATCTTAGGAGTATTAAACTCTAATTTCAAAGGATAATCATTCCCAAAATTTAAAACTACTTTGTCTGTCAACTTAGTTCCTTTAATCATCTTCTGCAAATATTCTAAAGAATATTTGCTAGTAGCCTCTTCAGCCTGTATATTAACTTCATCACTAAATTCTGATTTAAAGGAATTCAAATTCCCCTTACCTTGAATTACAAAGTTATCTGGTGCCGAAACAAAACTACAACTATCTGCTACAACATTACAATCCTCTATTGCCTCAGAAAAATCAACACTAGTCATCTCAATTTTACTAACAAAATTCAAACTAGGAATTGGCTTCTCATCCCCTTCAACATCGATTAAAGCCAAACTAAATTCTTTTCTAATTTTATCTTGAATTATTATCTTCAACATATTTTCTTCTTTCTCCATAGCCAAAACACTTCCTGCTTTAACTCTCCGAAGTACAGCTTTCAAATTATCTAAACTAACTCCTAAAACTTCTTCTTTTTCAACTTCCAACTCTGAAAAAGCATCTGCAGGTAATTTAAACAAAATCATAGCCACATTAGCAGGATCTATCGCAGTAATAGAAAGACCTTCATTATTAACTTTAATTCTAACTTCAAGAACCATCTCACTAATTATACTTATTATTTCAGAAAATATCTTAGGATTATCTAACTTAAGCTTCATTAATACAAATACCTCAACTGACTTTTAAACATTATTATATTCAAGAATAGGTTAGTATATAATATTCTCTAACCCTTAATAATCATGAATTATCCCTCCAAAGAACGAAGTTTCAAAGAACAAAGAATTCGAGAAATAACTATGATTTATTATAGTCAACCAGAGATAAAAAAAGCTATTTATGAATTTGCTGAAGCTCGTGAAACTGTTCCAAGATATTATGAGGGATTTGGAAAAAGGCCTGATAGTTTACAATTCCAAAATGATATTATAGAACAAGTTAAAAGGGGGGCTACATCATTTCATTGTTCAGAAGAACATTGGTCAGACCCCTTAGAAATTGAAACTGAAATGAACAGGAATCAATTTAACGAATTAAGATCTGGATGGGACTTGCTTCTAGATATTGATAGCCCCTATTTGGAATATAGTAAACTATACACAAAATTACTAATCAAAGCTCTAGAATTTCATAATGTGAAGAACATTGGAATTAAATTCTCCGGATCAAAAGGATTCCATGTCATAGTTCCATGGAAAGCATTCCCAAAAGAAATTTATAATCAGCAAACAAAAGACATGTTCCCAGAATGGCCTAGAATAATCTGCGAATATTTAGATTCAATTATCAAACCAAAATTAACAGAAAAAATATTCCAAGAACAATCTCTAAAAGAATTGGCTCAACGTACAGGTAAGGAAGAATCAGATTTAGTTATAGATGAATGTATATCTTGCAAAAGAGAAGCAACAATCAAAAACCAGGTAACTTGGATCTGTGAATCCTGTAGAGACATTGGAGAAGTTATAAGGATTGGAAAAAAAAGAATCCCAAAATGTCCTAACGATCACTGCAGAAAAGAAATGACTCAAATCGATTCCAATGAATTATTATTTTGCGAATATTGCAATTTCAATTCAAAAGATAATTATGAAATGTTCACAAAAGCAAGACAAAGAACAGAAAAACTTATTGAAGCAGATCTTATTTTAGTAGCCCCTAGACATCTTTTTAGAATGCCCTATTCATTACATGAAAAAACAGCATTAGCTTCAATAACTTTAGATAAAGATAAAATCCAAGATTTCCAAATAACAGATGCAAAACCCTTCAAATTTGAAGTTAAAGAATATTATCCAATGCCTCTAAAAGATGAAGCCAAGGAATTATTATTGCAAGCCCTAGATTGGGATGAACAAAGAAAAAAAGAAGAACATATTATTCAGGAGATGAAAGAAGAAGCTTCAACAAATCTGCCAACAGATACTAAAAAGAAACAACAAGGGGAATACAAAAAAGTAACCATAGAAAATCCTGATCCTGCAATCTTCCCCCCACAAATAAAACTGCTATTAGATGGAGTAAAACAAGACGGACGTAAAAGGGCTTTAATGATTTTAATTAGCTTCTTTAAATGTCTTGGAGTTCCAGACATTGAAATAGAAAAGCGCATGTTAGAATGGAATGAAAAAAATTACAATCCAATTAAGAAAGGATATATTCTAAGCCAATTATCTTGGTACAAAAGACATCCAGATAGACTTCCTCCAAACTTCTCCAATCCAATCTACAAAGATCTAAATGTAGACAAACCTGACAAGTTGGCAATGGAAACCAAAAACCCTGTGTCTTACGCCATCAAAAGATACTTTCAACTAAAAAGATAGTGTACCTGCTAGACTACGCCATCAAAAGATATTTTCAGTTAAGAAAATAAACTTTAACTACTGGATTAAATTTAAATACTCATCTTACTTATCCCTTGCATGTATCAAAAAAAGAGCGTGTATATGCTATTTGCAATTTTATTAATTTTATCAGTAACCTTTGTCTTAGCCCAAGAAGAGACTACGGAAGCTATAGATAAAGCATATGCTTGTTTAAAGGAAGAACTAGGGGCTAATTGCGGAGGAACAAAAAGCACAAAGCAAGCATCATTTAATTTAATGGCAGGAGCTTATGATTCTTCTACACAGAATTCATGTAAATCAACTCTTAATAATCTAAAAAAAACAAATTGCTGGTCTGATTCGGATACAGGAAATTGCAATATTAAATCCACAGCATTAGCTACATTAGCTCTACAATATATCGATGAAGATATTGATGATCAAATAGAATATTTATTAGAAAACAAAAAGATAGAAACAGGACTTACCTGGTATCTAGAGATTGATTCTAACAACAGAACGGAATGCGATATCAATGGCAAATCAATAACTATCGAAGACAACAAGAAAATATCTGGTTCTCCACCTGCAGGACTTTCAAGAGCTTACGACGATTATTGGTTACAAATAAATGATATTCAAAAGAACTATACTATTTCTTGTAATAAAGATTTCATAACCTCATTACTTTATCAAAAACCAGGGAGTAATGTTTTCCATGTTCCTAGCGAAACACAATCAGCTTCTGAATTTGATACAATAACTGAACAGGTAAATTCTTATTGTCTTACAACTGGAAATGAATGTGATTATGAGGGCAGTTTATGGGCCTCATTAGTATTAAAGAAAGAAGGAAAAGATGTAGGACCTTTAATTCCTTATATAACTTCAATGTCTGATCGTGCAGAAAACAAAAAATTCATACCTTCTGCAGTACTTTATATTTTAACTAATGAAGATGAATATTATTCAGAACTTGTTAGCCT
>Ga0187833_10005177_pt1 | contig 12396 bp, 13 predicted proteins | sample ETNtaG_37_FD_167968 | JGI IMG/M metagenome (GOLD analysis project Ga0187833, IMG submission 167968) | Marine microbial and viral communities from oxygen minimum zone, Eastern Pacific Ocean - ETNP2014_SV_400_PacBio MetaG (Illumina Assembly) | ecosystem: Environmental > Aquatic > Marine > Hypoxic... | reverse complement strand
TTTAATGATCTTTGTGAAAATTTAATTAAAGGAGTTCCGATATCTACTCCGGTATTTGATGGAGCTAAGGAAAAAAATGTATCTGATATGCTCAAGCTAGCTAATTTACCTACATCTGGACAAACAACATTATGGGATGGAAGAACAGGGAAAAAATTTGAAAGATCTGTAACAGTGGGTACTATTTATATGTTAAAATTACATCATCTTGTGGAAGACAAAATACACGCTCGATCAACGGGACCATATAGTTTGGTAACCCAACAACCTTTAGGAGGAAAAGCTCAACTTGGAGGTCAAAGATTTGGTGAAATGGAAGTCTGGGCTTTAGAAGCATATGGAGCTTCTTATACCTTACAAGAAATACTAACAGTCAAATCCGATGATGTAGCTGGAAGAGTTAAAATATATGAAACGATAGTTAAAGGGGAGGAGAATTTTCAATCAGGTGTCCCCGAGTCTTTCAACGTACTAACTAAAGAAATTAAGTCATTAGGACTAAATATTGAATTAAAATAAATTATGAAAAAAGAGTTGACGGATTTATTTAAAAACAAACCTTCAATAGAAGGAAATTTTAGTAGCATTAGAATTAGTTTGGCTAGTCCTGAAAAAATTAAATCCTGGTCTTTTGGAGAAATTAAAAAACCTGAAACAATTAATTACAGAACTTTTAAACCCGAAAAAGATGGATTATTTTGTTGTAGAATATTTGGACCAATTAAAGACTATGAATGTTTATGTGGCAAATATAAAAGAATGAAATTTAGAGGAATCATTTGTGAAAAATGCGGAGTGGAAGTCACAAAGTCTAACGTAAGACGTGAAAGAATGGGTCACATTAATTTAGCTACACCAGTTGCTCATATTTGGTTTTTAAAATCTTTGCCAAGCAGAATTTCTCTAGCAATCGACATGAAATTAAAAGAAGTAGAAAAAATATTATATTTTGAAAGTTTTATTGTCATTGAACCGGGGCTAACAACACTTAAAAAAAATCAGTTATTGACCGAAGGTGAACTGATCGATAATCAAAACAAATTTGGCGAAGATGCTTTTACAGCTGGTATTGGAGCTGAAGCAATACTAGAAATACTTAGGTCTCTAAATTTAAAAGATGAAAGAAAAATACTTTCTAATCAAGTAAAGCAATTAAAATCAAAAGTTGCTGAGGAACGAGCAATTAAAAGATTAAAGTTAATAGACAATTTTATAGGTTCTGGCGGTAAGCCAGAATGGATGATATTAACAACCATATCTGTAATTCCTCCAGAATTAAGACCTTTGGTTCCATTAGACGGGGGTAGATTTGCTACATCTGATTTAAATGATTTATACAGAAGGGTTATAAATAGAAATAACAGATTAAAAAGACTTATTGATCTAAAATCTCCAGATATAATAATAAGAAACGAAAAAAGAATGCTGCAAGAATCAGTTGATGCATTATTTGACAACGGCCGAAGAGGCAGAGTTATAACTGGAACAGGAAAAAGACCATTAAAATCTTTATCAGAAATGTTAAAGGGCAAATATGGTAGATTTAGACAAAATTTGTTAGGAAAAAGAGTAGATTATTCTGGAAGGTCAGTAATTGTAGTTGGTCCTGAATTAAAACTTCACCAATGTGGCTTACCAAAAAAAATGGCACTAGAATTATTCAAACCATTTTTATACGCGAGGTTGGATAAAATGGGTTTGTCTACAACAATAAAACAAGCTAAAAAATTAGTTGAAAAAGAAAAAGATGAAGTGTGGGATGCCTTAGAACACATTGTTAGAGAACATCCAATATTATTAAATAGAGCTCCAACGTTGCATAGACTGGGAATTCAGGCTTTTGAGCCTAAATTGATTGAAGGAAATGCAATTGAATTGCACCCACTTGTATGTTCTGCATTTAACGCAGATTTCGATGGTGATCAGATGGCTGTTCATATTCCATTAAGCCTAGAGGCTCAACTTGAAGCAAGAATTTTAATGATGTCTACTAATAATATTCTAAGCCCATCTAATGGAAAACCAATTATTGTGCCGAGCCAGGATATGATCTTAGGGATATATTATTTATCTCAAACACCAATTAATACTGATAAAATAGAGGGTTATTTTGTAGATAGTTCTGAAATTGAACAATCTTTAGAATGTAATGCAATAAATGTTCATTCTAGAATAATTTCGAAATTTGAAACGATTGACGAAAAAGGAAAAATTGTAAACGAAAAATATACGAGTACAGCTGGAAGGTTTTTGTTAGCTAATATCTTGCCAAATAATCTAAACATTAAATTTTCTCTAGTTGATAGAATACTAGCAAAAAAACAAGTCTCGGAAATCATTGATTTAGTTTTCAGATTCTGTGGGCAAAAAAGTACGGTAATTTTTTGCGATAAAATAAAGGATCTTGGTTTCAAATATGCATTTATGTCCGGTATATCATTTGGAAAAGATGATTTAATTATTCCTGAAAAAAAACAAACTTTAGTAAATGATACCAAAAAAATGATTGAAGAATATGAAAACCAATATGCCGAAGGATTAATTACTAGAGGAGAAAAATACAATAAAGTAGTTGATGCTTGGTCAAAATGTACCGATCTAGTGGCAGCAGAGATGATGAAGAAAATTTCTTCCACTACTAAAAAAGACTCAAATAACAAAACTAGCAATTTAAACTCGGTGTTTATGATGGCAGACTCTGGAGCGAGAGGTTCGGCTGCTCAAATGAAACAATTGGCTGGTATGCGTGGACTAATTGCAAAACCTTCTGGAGAAATTATTGAGACACCAATTGTTTCAAATTTTAAAGAAGGATTAACCGCTCTTGAATATTTTAATTCTACCCATGGTGCGAGAAAAGGTTTGGCTGATACTGCACTTAAAACAGCAAATTCAGGTTATTTAACAAGAAGACTTTGTGATGTAGCTCAAGATCTGTCAGTAACGATACATTATTGTGGAACCAATAAAAGTATTGTTCTTTCGGAAATTATTGAAGGAGGCAATATTTTAGTTAGTTTATCTGAGCGAGCATTAGGTAGAATGTCAGCAGAAAATATCAAAAATCCAATTAATGGTGAAATTTTGATTAAGAGAAAAGAAATGATAGACGAAGAGGCTTGTGAAAAAATTGATTCTGCTGGAGTTAAATCAATTAAAGTTTTTTCAGTAGTCACATGCGAATCTAAGGAAGGAATATGTGCTACTTGCTATGGAAGAGATCTTTCAAGAGGTAAATTGGTAACTTTGGGCGAGGCAATTGGGATGATAGCCGCTCAATCAATCGGTGAACCCGGAACACAGTTAACTATGAGAACATTTCACGTAGGAGGAACAGCTCAAATTAAACAAGACTTTCAAGTTGTTGCTAAAACAGACGGCATTTTAAAAATAATTAATAAAAATTTATTAGAAGATTCCAAGAAAAACCAGGTTGTTATGGGAAGAAATACTCAGTTAGCAATAGAAGATGATAATGGACAACAAATAGCACTTTACAAAATACCTTACGGAGCAAAACTTTTCTATCAAAATGATGACATAATCAAAAAGGGAATTAAAATTTGCGAATGGGATCCTTATACAATGCCGGTGATAGCCGAAAAAAGCGGTATAGCAAACTACGTTGACTTAATAGATGGAGTATCATTAGCCGAAACTGTTGATGATGCAACTGGAATTTCATCAAAATCAGTTGTTGATTGGAGATCGCAATCTAAGAATACAGATTTGAAACCTAGGATCACTTTAAGGGATGAAAAAGGTAACGTAATTAAAAAAGCGGATGACAATGAAGCTAGATATTATTTAGTTCCGGATTCAATTTTATCAGTCAAAGATGGCCAGCATATTTTAGCTGGTGACGTAATCGCAAGATTGCCAAAAGAAACTTCGAAAACAAAAGATATAACCGGAGGGCTACCTAGAGTAGCTGAATTATTTGAGGCAAGGAAGCCAAAAGAAAGTGCAATTATTGCCGAAAATGATGGTAGCGTAAATTTTGGTAAGGAAGTGAGAGGTAAATTAAAAATATCAATTCAATCAAGAGATGGAGAAGTTTCAAATTATTTAGTTCCAAAAGGAAAACACATTAATTTTAACGAAGGAGAAAACATTAAAAAAGGTGAATATTTACTGGACGGCAGTCCAGCTCCACACGATATTTTGAAAATTTTAGGTGTAGAGCAATTGACAGATTATTTTGTAAATGAAGTTCAAGAAGTTTATCGATTACAAGGTGTAGTAATTAATGATAAACACATCGAAGTAATTGTAAGACAAATGCTGAAAAAGGTGGAAATTAAAAATTCTGGAGATTCAAAATATTTAACTGGAGAAATAATTGATAAAAATGAATTAGAAGAAGAGAACGAAAATTTAATAAAAAATAGGAAAAAACCAGCTATCGTAGAAAGAGTTCTCTTGGGTATAACCAAAGCTTCTTTGCAGACAAATTCATTTATTTCTGCAGCATCGTTCCAAGAAACTACTAGAGTTTTAACTGATGCGGCAATAAAAGGTAAAATAGATAAATTAAAAGGTTTAAAGGAAAATGTAATAGTAGGCCGATTGGTACCAGCTGGCACTGGTAGGGTTAAGAATAAATGGAGTTATTTAGCAAATGAAAAAGACAAAAAATATCTTTCTGAAAAAGCAGTAGAAAAAGTTGCTGAACAGCCAATAACAGCTGAATAATAGTTTGTCTTTGTGTTATTAATTATTGACAATTTACCATTCAATTAGTAATTTACCAAAAATTTTATGGTTGGAAGTAAGGTTGATTAGCCTTAGACGCTGCCACAAAGTGTTGATCTATTCATACTTTTTTCATCCAAAAATTATATTAAGTTATGCCAACAATTAACCAATTGACAAAAAAACCGAGGATTAAACCAAAATACAGAAATAAAGTTCCTGCATTAGAACGTTCACCACAAAAAAAAGGTGTATGTATCAAAGTATATACAACAACACCCAAAAAACCTAATTCAGCATTAAGAAAAGTTGCGAGAGTAAGATTGTCCAATGGACATGAGGTAACTTGTTATATTCCAGGAGAAGGGCATAATTTACAAGAACACTCTGTTGTATTAATTAGAGGAGGTCGAGTTAAGGATTTGCCCGGAGTTAGATATCACATATTGAGAGGAAATCTAGACACACAGGGAGTTACAAATCGTAAACAACAAAGATCAAAGTATGGAGCAAAGAGACCGAAATAATAGAATTTATGTCTAGAAAAAAAAGAGCACCAAGGAGAATTTTTTTAAAAGATGCAAAATATAAATCTGATCTAATATTAAAATTAATGAATTCAATAATGTACGATGGAAAAAAAACAATTGCTGAAAAAATTGTTTATGATGCTTTAAATAAATTGCAATCAAAAGCAAAAGAAGAGCCAATTAAAATTTTTGATGCAGCAATAAATAATATTAAACCTACTATTGAAGTGAGATCAAGAAGAGTTGGTGGGGCAACGTATCAAGTCCCTGTTGAGGTCAAACAAAAAAGATCTATGGCTTTGGCAATTCGATGGTTGGTTAATGCTTCCAAAAAAAGAAAAGATAGAAATATGTCCGATAAAATTTGTTTTGAACTCTATGATGCATATCAAGGCAGGGGTTCAGCAATAAAAAAAAAAGAAGATATGCATAGAATGGCCGAGTCAAATAAAGCCTTTGCACATTTTAGATGGTAATTAATCATGGCTAGAACGCACACTTTAGATAAATATAGAAATATTGGGATCATGGCTCACATTGATGCCGGAAAGACAACCACAACGGAAAGAATTCTATATTATACGGGCAAGAGTCATAAAATCGGGGAAGTTCATGATGGAGCCGCAACAATGGATTGGATGGAACAGGAACAAGAAAGAGGTATTACAATTACTTCAGCAGCGACAACCTGTTATTGGAGAGATCACAGAATTAATATTATTGATACTCCTGGGCATATTGATTTTACCATTGAAGTAGAAAGATCTTTAAAAGTATTAGATGGTGCCGTTGCCATATTCGATGGTGTTGCTGGGGTAGAACCTCAATCAGAACAAGTTTGGAGGCAAGCAGATAAATATAAGGTTCCACGGATTTGTTTTGTAAATAAGCTTGATAGAACTGGAGCAGATTTTTTTAGATGCGTTGAAATGATAAAAGATCGCCTTGGATCAAAACCATTAGTTATGCAAATACCGGTGGGAATAGAGTCCTCATTCAAAGGTGTAGTTGATTTAGTTAAAATGAAAGCAGTTTTATGGAAAGAAGAAAAGCTAGGAGCGGAATTTGAATGTGTAGAAATACCAAATGAGTTACAGGAACAGGCTAAAAAATATAGAAAAGAATTAATGGAAACAGCCGTAGAACAAGATGAAAAATTGATGGACGATTATCTAAATGGAGAGGAAATATCAGAGTCTGATTTAATATCCTGTATTAGAAAAGGTGGTTTAAAATTTGATTTTGTACCAGTATTAACTGGTTCAGCATTTAAAAATAAGGGTGTACAACCTTTATTGGATGCTGTGGTAGACTTTTTACCAAGTCCTAAAGATATAGGGTCAATTAATGGCACAAAACCCAATTCAAAAGATGAAATTGAAAGAAAATTTGATGACAAAGAACCGTTATCAGCTCTAGCATTTAAGGTTGCAACTGATCCTTTTGTGGGAACTTTAACTTTTATAAGAATATATTCAGGCACATTAAAATCAGGCACTGGAATTTATAACACTACTAAAGATAAGGAGGAGAGAGTTGGGCGAATGTTGCTTATGCACGCTAATAATAGAGAAGATGTAAAAGAAGTTAATACAGGTGATATTGTGGCATTAGCGGGATTAAAATATACAGTGACGGGACACACTTTATCTGATGAAGATAATCCAATTGTACTAGAGCCCATGGAATTTCCAGATCCAGTTCTTGAGATTGCGGTTGAACCAAAAACTAATGCAGACCAAGAAAAGATGGGGGAAGCTTTAGGAAGATTGGCAAGGGAAGATCCGTCTTTTAGAGTGTCATCAGATGAAGAATCTGGTCAAACAATCATAAAGGGTATGGGCGAATTACATTTAGATATTATAGTTGATCGAATGAAAAGAGAATTTAAAGTAGAGGCAAATATTGGTGCACCACAAGTAGCCTATAGAGAAACAATTTTGGGTAATGCAGAATTTGATTATATTCACAAAAAACAAAGTGGTGGCGCTGGACAGTTTGCAAGAGTTAAACTTGCAATAGAACCTTTAGAGTCAGGAAAAGGTAGAGAAGTTGAAAACAAGATTAAGGGTGGGTCTATTCCAAAAGAATTTATACCAGGAGTTGAAAAAGGAATAGAGAGTGTTTCAGATTCTGGAATTTTAGCTGGATTTCCAATTATTGATTATAAAGTAACTATAGTTGATGGTTTACATCACGATGTAGATTCAAGTGTTTTGGCTTTTGAAATAGCATCAAGACACTGTTTTAAAGAAGTATGCACAAAGGCTTCTTTAAAACTTCTTGAACCAATTATGAGAGTAGAGATTGTTACACCAGAAGATTATATGGGAGATGTCATTGGCGATTTAAATAGCCGAAGGGGTCATGTTGACGGGACTGAATCCCGAGGTAATGTAACAGTGATAACAGCCATGGTACCTCTTGCAAATATGTTTGGTTATGTAAATAATTTAAGATCAATGTCACAAGGAAGAGCTCAATATTCAATGTTTTTTGATCATTATGAAAAAGTACCTCAAAATGTTCAGGAAGAAGTAACAAAAAAAATGGCTTAAAAGATGGAAAAACAAAATATTAGAATTAAACTTAGAGCATACGACAATAAAATTTTAGATCAATCGACACTTGACATAGTAAATACTGTAAAAAGAACAGGTGCCAATATTAAAGGTCCAATTCCACTACCAACAAAAATAGAAAGATATACCGTCCTAAGATCCCCGCATATTGATAAAAAAAGTAGAGAACAATTTGAAACAAGAACACATAAAAGATTGATCGATATTGAAGAGCCGACACCTCAAACTATTGAAGCATTAATGAAATTGGATTTAGCTTCAGGAGTGGATGTTGAAATAAAGATATAAGGTAACAAATGACAAATATTGGTTTAATTGGAACAAAAATTGGAATGAGCAGGGAATTTTTTCCTATAGGAATATCAGTTCCAGTAACTGTTATAAAAATAGAAAAGGGAAGAGTGATAGACTTAATTACAAAAGATAAAAGAGGGTATGATGCTATTAAGGTGGGGTTTGGAAAAATTAAAACATCTAAATTGACTAAGTCTATGAAGGGTTTTTACAGTAAAAAATCTACAGAACCCAAAAAATATTTAAAAGAATACAGGGTAGAAAATATATCAAATTTTAAAGAAGGAAATGAAATTGGATTAGAAATTTTTAAAGATGTTAAATTCGTTGATGTTACATCAAAAAGCATCGGCAAGGGGTTCGCCGGAGTTATGAAAAGACATAATTTTTCAGGTTTAGGAGCATCACATGGAGTATCAATATCACATCGATCCGGTGGTTCAACTGGACAACGTCAGGACCCAGGAAAAGTATTTAAAGGAAGAAAAATGGCTGGACACATGGGAGACAAAATTAGAACAATGTTGAATCTAGAGATAATTAAATCAGATTTGGACAATGATTTAATATACTTGAAAGGTTCTATCCCAGGATCAAAAAACACATTAGTATTCTTACGGAATTCAGTTAAGAAAATAAATAAAAAAACAATTTTAGAAAAAAATAAAATAGTTGAGAAACAAGATAAATAGCCGAAAAAATGAGTGTTACGAAAGAAAAAATAACTACTAAAGTTGAACAAAAAAAAGGAGATACTAAAGAAAGTAGAAAAAAAAGGTATAAAAAGTGAATAAATAATGAAAATAGACAGCATTAGTATAAAAGGCAAAGTAACAGCATTTGAAATTTCAGAAAAAATATTTTCTTCTGCTATAAATAGCAAGTTAATCGGGCAAGTTCTTTATTCTCAAATTGCAAATTCAAAACCGAGACTTGCAAAAACAAAACAAAGAAATCAAATAATAGGTTCTACAGCCAAAATTCATGCGCAGAAAGGTACTGGAAATGCAAGACATGCAAGTAAAAAAGCACCATTGTTTGTTGGCGGTGGTGTTGCACATGGTCCTAAAGGAAAAGTTTATAAAGTAAGAAAGATAAATAAGGAGGAAAAAAAAAGTAGTTTAATTAGTGTAATATCTCAAAAAACTAAAGATAATGATCTAATAATATTTGAAGATATTAAAGACAAAATTAGTAAAACAAAACAATTTATTAAATTTTTAAAAACTAATAGAATTAGCAGTGCTTTGATTGTTGTAGATCTAGAAACAAAAAAAAACATTGAGTTATCAGCAAGAAATATTCCCAATATAAAATTAATTGATGCTTCTTATTTAACTACATACGATATCTTAAAATATAAACAAATTATGTTTACCAAATCTTCAACTAAAGAATTAGAAAAAAGGCTTTTAGATAATGAATAAAATAAATTTATATGACAGTATATTAAGTCCAGTGGTAACTGAAAAATCAACTAACTTATCTGAAATAAATAAAGTGGTATTTAAAGTAAATAGTTTAGCTGATAAAAAATCTATTAAAAAAAGTATTGAAAAAATTTTTAAAGTGAATGTTATTAAAATAAATATAATTAATAAACAAAGAAGAATTAAGATGGCACGAGGTAAAAAAGCTAAAGTACCGGGATACAAGAAAGCAATTATTACATTAAAAAAAGGTCAAAATATTGATTTAACCACAGGCATATGAAATGACATTAAAAACATTTAAGCCATATACAAAATCAACCCGAGGAACGGTTATTATTGAGAAGAAAGATCTTTGGAAAGGTAAGCCGATCAAATCACTTACATTTGGAAAAAAATCTGTTTCTGGAAGAAATAATTTGGGACGAATTACCTCAAGAAGAAGAGGATCTGGACATAAACAAAAATTTCGTAAAATAGATTTTTTTAGAAACAAACATAACATTGAAGCTGTGGTTGAAAGAATTGAATATGATCCAAATAGAACTTCGCATATTATGTTAGTTAAGTATGAAGATGGAGAAAGAGCATATATGCTGCTACCTCAAAGAATCAAAATTGGAGATAAGATTATTTCGGGAAATAAAGAAGAAATAAAGGTAGGAAATTGTATGCCTTTGAGTGATATTCCTGATGGAACGGCAATACACAACGTTGAAATGAAACCCGGTGGAGGTGCTAAAATTGCAAGGTCGGCAGGTTCATCCGTTCAAATTACTGGTTCAGATGGAGTATACTCAATAATAAAACTAGCATCAGGTGAAATTAGAAAAATAATTAGTAGAGCAAAAGCCACCATTGGTGTTTTGTCTAATCCTGATCAAAAAAATATAAAAATTGGTAAAGCTGGAAGAAGCAGATGGCTAGGCATCAGACCAAGTGTAAGAGGGGTAGTAATGAATCCTGTAGATCATCCTCATGGTGGTGGTGAGGGAAAATCTTCTGGAGGCAGAAATCCTGTTTCACCATGGGGGCAATCTGCAAAAGGATTAAAAACAAGGAATAATAAGAGAACAAACAAATATATTATTATGAGAAGAAAAAAGAGAGTTTAATTTATGGCTAGATCAGTGTGGAAAGGACCATTTGTAGATCCAAGTTTAATTAAAAAAATTGAAAAACAGAAGAATACAACACAAAATATGAAACCAATTAAAACTTGGTCTAGAAAGTCCACAATAATTCCTGAATTTGTAGGATCAAGCTTTTTAATACATAATGGAAAAAAATTTATATCAATTACCATTTCTGAAGATATGGTTGGACATAAACTTGGTGAGTTTTCACCAACCAGGCAATTTTCTGGTCATACTCCAGCAGATAAAAAAGCTAAACAAGTAGCAGCACAAGAAACCGGACCTAAGAAAAATTTAAATGAAAAAAAATAAACAAGTAACAAATAAAGAAAATTTAGTTAAATCAGTCAACAAAAATGTTAGGAGTAGTACGAGGAAGATAGGGTTAATTTTAAGGGGTATAGTTGGAAAGAAAGTTGACCATGCTTTACGAGATCTAACGTTTGCTAATCAAAGGATATGTAAAGAAATAAAGAAGACTATACACTCAGCCGTAGCCAATGCAGAAAATAATTTTCAATATGATATTGATAAATTATTTGTAAGAGAAGCATATTGTGGCAAATCAATCGTAATGAAAAGATTTAGACCTAGGGCAAAAGGAAGAGCAAGCCCTATAAAAAAACCTTATAGTAATGTGACAATTGTATTATCAGACAAACTTAAAAAGCCGGAGGATCATGGGACAAAAAGTTAATCCTATCGGTTTTAGATTGGGTGTGAACAGGGGATGGGACTCTGTTTGGTTTGCAAAAAAAAATCAATTTGGAACAAATCTAATTGAAGACTTCAAAATTAGAGAATATATAAAAAAAAATGTAGTAAACTCAGGAATATCTAAAGTTATGATCGAAAGATCAGCAAAAAAATGTTTTGTAACCATTTATACTTCTAGACCAGGTTTTGTTATTGGAAAAAAGGGAAGTGATATAGAAAAAATTAAAAAAAAATTGTCCAAATTAACCAGTCACGTGATTACCTTGAACATTAAAGAAGTAAAAAAACCTGAACTAAATAGTTATTTGGTTGCTGAAAATATATCTCAACAGTTAGTAAAAAGAATTTCTTACAGAAGAGCCATGAAAAGAGCAATACTGTCCGCACTAAGACTGGGTGCCAAAGGAATAAAGGTTTGTGTAAGCGGAAGATTAGCTGGCAATGAAATTGCCCGAACCGAATGGTTAAGTGAGGGGAGCATTCCTTTGCATACTTTAAGAGCGGATGTTGATTATGCTGAATCGGAAGCTTTAACTACCTATGGAATGATAGGAGTCAAGGTTTGGATATATAAAGGAAAAATATTTAGAAAGGAATTCAGTCAAGAGACTAATAAAATTTAATTATGATGCAACCAGCAAGAACGAAATACAGAAAAGCACATAAGGGGCGAATTCATGGAAAAGCCTCCAGGTGTGACAAACTTAATTTTGGTGAATATGGAATAAAAGCCCTACAACCAGATAGAATTATCTCAAATCAAATTGAAGCAGCGCGAGTAGCATTAACAAGATATATGAAAAGAACAGGAAAAGTATGGACAAGAATATTTTCTAATATTCCTGTGTCAAAAAAGCCCACGGAAGTGCGTATGGGCAAAGGAAAAGGAACTCCAGAATTTTGGGTTTGTAGAGTAAAGCCCGGTAGAATTTTGTTTGAAGTTGATGGAGTAACAGAATCAGTTGCGAAAGTGGCTTTATATAAAGCATCAGCAAAACTTCCAATTAAAACA
>Ga0187833_10005175_pt1 | contig 12398 bp, 10 predicted proteins | sample ETNtaG_37_FD_167968 | JGI IMG/M metagenome (GOLD analysis project Ga0187833, IMG submission 167968) | Marine microbial and viral communities from oxygen minimum zone, Eastern Pacific Ocean - ETNP2014_SV_400_PacBio MetaG (Illumina Assembly) | ecosystem: Environmental > Aquatic > Marine > Hypoxic... | reverse complement strand
CCGCAGATTGTACAATTATCCCTATTGTACTCTTATTTTGGTCCCCCGGACCATAGACTCCATTCAAACGTAAAATAGTCAACGGGATATGGAGTTCAGAACAAATCTTTCTCAACAAATCTTCTGAAGCAACCTTTGAGAAAGCATAATAATCATTCGGAGCCAGAGATAAATATTCTGTGATCTTCAACCCTCCGTCGACATCTATTCCATATACATCAACCGTACTTAAAAAAACCACAGCCCCAACCTGGTTTATTGAAAGCGCTTCACAAATATTATCAACCATTTGAATATTCTTTTTCATAGCCTCTTGTGAATTGTCTTGCTTTCTGGTTATAGCAGAAGCTATTACAATAGCATCATCCCTATTAACAGACAAAAAGAGACTCTTTACGTCTGCTAACGATAGAAGGTCACAAGATTTAGACGAATAACCTGCAACATCAAAATCACTATCCTTAGATAGCTCTTCTTCAAGACAGCCTCCTATAAATCCGCTCGCTCCAAATACACAGACTTTTCCCTTATCCACCACTGTTTTAGTTCTCGCTCACTTTCGTGCCAGTGTCAGCCCCTATGAATTTCAGCCACCCGCATCGGTTACACGCTTCAACAGTACCTTCTTTTCGAAGTGTGTTCCTGAAGCTGGAAATTTTTTCTCCGTTGATTATATCAGACAATGACGTTTCCTTTACATTTCCCATTGAAACTGCCAAGCACGGAAAAAGAGTTCCGTCAAAATTGATATGAACGCTCGACCATGGAAACTTACATGCAGAATAGTTCTTTTTTATAAAACTCTTTTTATTCAAAAGATCCATTTTCTCAAGAGGTTCTTCAGAAACTAAGGAAACAATCTTTGGGTGTAGAAAAGACATTTTTCCTTCTTTAAGGTCATATTGCCGTACCATTTCCATCTGATCTTTTATAATATCGAAGTTATCGTAAGTAGGAGCAGACGCTCTTTGCAGAATGTCCTCAAAATCAAACATATAATCTGAATGCTGAATCGATGAACCTTTTAAGAGTTGAAAAACATGCGTATCAAATCCAATCTGTTCAACCAAATACTTATGTAACTCAAAAATATCTTTAGCATTTTCATCTAACAGCAGAGATTTAACATCAAGAGTGCACGCCGATCCAAGTTCATCTCTCTTCCTTCTGAAATACGCCATCATCTTTACAACATGCTCCCATTGTTTTAAAGTAAAGCCTCTGTTCTTACTGCCAATATCATCAATTGAGAGAGAAAGTACTTTAAAATTAGGAGAAGAAAGCAAGTAGTCAATGGTATCTTCAGTCAAGAGTACCCCATTTGTTATCATATTACAGCTAAAACGTTCTGCAACATACGAGAAAACCCTTCTAAACTCCTTAAAGACTAATGGTTCGCCTCCAGTTAAAAGAACACGTGCATACGCTGGGAGCTGTCCTGCTAAATTTATCCAATCATCAGACGTCATTACATCATTTCTGGGATCTCTCTTCTGGTAGCAAAAACTACATTTAAGATTGCACAAATTAGTAAGAATAAAAACGTATCTGTCAGGAAGCAGTCCTTCTGTGTTGTATGCTCGCTCTGTAAATGCTTCATGATCATTGTGAAACTTCTGCTTTTCCTCAAGTTGTTGCGAAAATTCTTTCTTCATCTCACATACCGTAGAACTTCCTGCTCTCATTTTACGTAATGTTCTTCTACTTTTAATATGCTTTTTATAATATCATCAACTTCTACATCAGAATATTTTTCATTAAACAATATATTCAAAGTCCTATTTCTAAAATCTATTGCATTAAGAGTTTTCTCATAATTTGTTGTATGTTCTGGTATCCACTGCCATTCACATGTGATATCTCGATAATCTCCATTAATAGAAATGCCTTCAGCAGCTATAGCTTCTGCAAACTTCTCTTTAGAAACCTTTAACTTATCAACATCAACAACTACAGTATGAAAGAAGACTGAAGACTTCGTCTGAGGTAATTCCAGGTTTGCAGGAGAAACCACCTTTGAGGCTTGAAGGGCTAAATCTATTTTCACAGCTATTTCATGTCGCTGATCAATTATTTCCTGTAGCCTTGAAAGAACAGAAATACCAATGGCACAAGACAGCTCATCGGCATTAAAGTTTAAAGAAGGAAAAAGATAATTAGTGGTATTTCGAAAATGAAACCCTGGTTCATGATATGGTTTTCCTCGATCAGCAAGAGAACGTAAATACCAGTAATAATCCTTATTTTTTGTATAAACAAGCCCTCCCGCACCACCCGTTGCAAGGATCTTTGAAAACATGGTTGAAAAAGTTGCAATTTCCCCAAAGTTTCCGACTCTTTTCCCATCATATAAAGCACCATGCGCCTGTGAACAATCTTCTATTATTCTAATACCCTTTGACCTGGAAATCTCCAATATTGGGTCCAGATCAATGACCTGCCCACCTAAATGCGTCAATACTGCAGCGCGCGTGTTTGGAGTAATTGCTTTCTCAAACTCCTCTGGTGATATATTAAAACTATTTGGTGATGAATCTGGAATAATAAGCTTTACATCCTGAACAGCGACAGGCATTATTCCGCCGGGATTGCAAACCGGAGAAACGATAACATCACTTCCCGGCTCAATATCAAGGACCTTTAAAGCAAGAAAGACAGCAGCAGTACCAGAGCTTACCGCATCTGCAAAACCACCATCCCCCTGAAACTCACAAAAATTTTTTGTAAATTGTTCCTCAAACTTTCCCTGAAAACCGAAATCAACTCCTGAATCCCAGCTATCTTCAAAAACAGACCGAACCATTTCAAATTCTGATTCACCAAAAACCTTACGTGGAGGCAAAGAAAGCTTTCTGACAGGTTCGCCCCCATTAATAGCAAGAGTACTAATTCCCATAATCACCTTTTATTTAAAAGTTTGTTGTCCTCGACCATTTGTATGCAACTCTTGTGGCAATATTTCGTAATCATAAACACAAGATGTATAGCTAATGTCTAGCAAACAAGCCACAGCAAATATCGGGTTAGATGAATATCCTTTATTAAGCAAGATGTCTCTTGTTTTTGATTGCTCACTTGGCGATTTAAAAAGTTTTACATTATATATGCCACCATTATTGAATTCATATCCTTTATCATTAGTAATATAAGGCAGAGCATCTGAAACTATTTCCAGGTTTTTTTCCGACAAACTCTTCTTTTCTACAATTTTGTGAAGATCGACAAAGCCCTCTTTTGTATAGTTTATGATATCCATAAGCGTTCTATCGTATTTTAAATCTCCAACTGAATGCTCTATAACTTTACATAAATCTTCGAATAAAACACGCTGACTATAGAGCAAGGCATTGCACCTTAATTCCACCTTAATATGTTTAATCAAGGACTGCCAATTCTCCTCTTTAGCATAGTATTCGTACATTTCTTCTGGGGAGTTAAACATTGTTATAGTTAAATCTTTATGTAAATTATTTATAAACGCACCAAAATGCGGGAAAGCTTGTTTATCACAGTTCAATATTTTCAGAAGGAAATCGGCTGCATTAATATGGTATTTATACATCAAGTATTTTAGGAGTGGTCGCAAGCGAGCATGATTCCAGGCATAAAAAACTAGCCATGTCAGAACATGGAAAGTAAGAGCATCTTGTTCGCTAAATCTTGAGCTTCCTACAATAGTTTCATCAAATTCAGCAACTCTTAATGCTCCATTCTTAGAAGGATATTCACCATAAGAGCCACGGTGTATCGCGAATTTAGTCCTTAACACAAATTTTTCCCTCGATTCAACAGTTTCCATCTCGCACCCGGGCAGCATAAGAGTTCTCCGGTAAGCCAAATAATCAAATCCTATATCAAAACACTTTCTCATTGTATCCATAGCATCTTCAAACGATTCACCAGGCAATACATACATAACATCCGTCGTTACGGCTATCCCTCTACCGTGATAATCATTAACAATCACAGGCAAATCCTTCAAATGGATATCTTCTCTACCAATATTGTTTAGTACTGTTTTAGAGAGATTTTGAACGGCAAGAGTTACCATATTATTACATGTATAATGTCTTGAACTTGTATGTCTCTGTAATATTTCAGCAATTTTCTTAATCCGGTCTTGTTTGTTCTTGGCATCCCACGTACATATTTCTTTTAATCCTGGTGTTCGCTTTCTGATTTCACATATTTTCTGGGCTATCTCAATATCACGCTCAAAAATTCCGAAGTTAGCGTCAGCAAATATCCACTCGCAATGATTCGGAAATTTTCCAGAAACATAATCTAGCTCTGCAAAAACACGTTCCATAGAAAATTTACGCACTTTGTTTAAAGATGCTAACCCCCAGGTACAAAAAGTACATGAGAATGGACAGCCACGATTAGTTTCAAAAAGCGGAATTAGTCCGTCCTCCAGAAACTTATCCAGAAGTCCTGTTAAATATGGAGATGGCAATTCGTTTAAGTTGCCAAAATCTGAGCTTAAATTACAATAAAAATTATCTCCCGTGAGATAAGCGACATTCTTAATATTGTCATTATTAGAGTCATTAAGTTTTGGTCCTTTTTCAAGAACAGAATTAAGAAGATCCGCAAAGGGCCTTTCGCCTTCATAAATTACAAAGGCATCAAGCCATTATTAGATCTGAGGAAATCTTCAATATCTTTTAAAGACTGTCGCATTGAAGGCCCACCCATTACAATCAAGACATCGGAGTAATACTTCTTAATGTATTGGCCTATCTTACGATTTAAACCTGCATTCCATGCGTATAAAGAAAGCCCTAATACTACGGGCCCTCTTGAATCAATATCAGAAATAAGCTCAGCAGGATATTTATAAAGACTCAAGTTAACATTGTCTTCAAAAACCTTTTTGATATATGCCCCAATATTGGCAACGTTAAGAGGCACAACAAACTCCTGTCTTGCCAGCGATACTCCGTGAACTAAATCAGCCAAGTACACTTTCACAGACTCTCAACCAAGTATAAATTTGTATCTAATACCTCAAGGTAATTGATAGATTTTTTATAGAAATTCTTCATGTTTGGCGGGTTCTTTTATTGAGCACATTATCTCATTGATCTTTTCATACATACAAGGATTCGGACAATCTCGCTTTATATCAATCTTCTTAAAAGCTTTTATTCTGTTTTCAGAAAACCATATATCTTTAAAACTCTGTTTGCTTAAATCACCAAAACAAAATTTATCTTTATATTTAACTCTGCAGCAAGGATATACCTTCAAATCTGCACTAATCGTAGTCACAACATGAACAGCATAACATTCAGTATAATCACTTGCTCTCCCCTCGACTATTGTTTGACATCTATCTTCGGGATAAGAGACATCAAAGTTATCATCAGATAATTCACTCGCTTTTTTCAACTCTCCCTGCATAGCCCGGATTTCTTCATTTGAAAAACCAGCCATGTTTTCCCATTTAGCAAAAGGCCTGTATCTAATATTATCTACTCCTAAGTCTTTTACTAATTTAGCGGCATTAAATATTCCGGGAATAGTATGCGGCCCTATCAAATAACATGTCCCTATTACGGTTTCACTTTTTGACTTTTTCTTTTCTTTAACAAGCTTAGCAATATTATCTAAAACCTGAAAAAACGCCCTTTCTGACATTCCATGAGTTTGTTTAAATATTTCAGGGCTATCTGCATCTATACTAACTCTCATCCAGTCACAGAAATTAACTATAGTTTTAATTAAGCTGTCTGATAATTGATGTGCATTTGTATTGATGGCAACTCGTATACCCTTTTCAAACGTAAATTTAATTATTTGTTCCAAGTCAGGATTACAACTAGGTTCTCCACCACCGGCATAAATGATAGACTTCATACCGGCATCTTTCATCTCAGAAACAACTCTTTTTGCATCATCCAATGAAACTGTCGCATTATCTACATTTGCAGATGCACTACAGCGGGGACATTTATGATTACATATATTTGTCAAATCAAAATCAACGATAACAGGCTTCACATAATTGCCCTTTTGAAAATCCTCTAATCTGTCCAGGTACTTTAATATTTTATTCGCGTTATATGCTGATGTTTCTTCTGGCTTCATTGCTTTGATATCTATGATATTTATTCAAATAATCGGCTTATAAAAAATCGACATGCAGTATTTTCCTTCTTAACGGTTCGAGAAAACTATTCATACTGTCGCATCTACAAAAAGGAACGCAGTCTGATTCAATCTTTAGGCCGTCCAGAACATCTTTACGTTGTTTACCATTCCAGATTTCATGAAAACTTTCTTCTCCCAACATCCCGAAACTAAACCTAGCCTCACCTGCAAGCACACAGCATATGTACACATCTCCCGTTGATGTGATTGTCCCCGTGAATTGAGACCCATGACATCTGTTATAATCTAGTATCCTACAGTAAGATTCGGCAATACCCTGGAATTTTCCTCTATTATATGATACTCTGAATTTCGAATTTCCCAATACCAGGCACTTATTAAGATTCTGATAAAATTTTGAGATATCAAAATCAACAACCTTTTTATTTTCCAACATGCTGGAACGTTCTGAAGACGATGAATATGTTTCAAAATGTCTAAACTGTATGTAATCAACTCCGTATCCTTTAACCATTTCACTTGCGGACATCATACCCGGAATCACATTATCATCAATCAAATATCCAACTCCTATTGCACAACCAGACCTCAGACTATTTCTAATCTCTACAAGCCTCTTAATATTTTCACATACAATCTCAAAAGTATTTCCAGCGACACCATAGTTGCAGTTGTAGGTATCATTATTGTAGCCGTCCAGACTCACCCTCACCCAATCACCATAAGTCGCAACAGTTGTCATCATTTCGTCAGTAAGCAAACTGCCATTTGTAATCAGGCCAACTCTAAATCCTAACCCTTTTGTATATTTTATAATTTCGCTGAAGTCCTTATGCATAGTAGGCTCACCTCCGCCGGTGTAAACAACAGCTCTCACATCACCTTTACGCAGCTCTTTAAGCAGTTCGTAAACTACCTGTGTATCAAGACAACCTTTTCTTTCACCTCCAGCACATCTTGGACATTCAAGGTTGCAGGAACCTGTCAAGTGAATATCCAAACTGATTGGATACGGGTTCTGCCCTTCTTGCCACTGCCTGATCTTATCACCATGCCATAGCAGTCGGTTTATATTAAAAAAGTCTGTTTCCAGTTCTTCGCTCACTTAATACACCATCTTTCACTAGACAAGAATTTGTTCCAAAAATATCATTATTTCAACCCTTTTTTCACTGCAAAATCGAGAATAGCATCTGTTGCCCTATCCATAGCTTTACCATCTAAATTGTAGTAAAGCTTCGAAATCAATGATTTTCTCTCTCCTGAATATCTCTCTGGACAAATGGCTGAATCTTTAACCGCTACGCAAAGTTCTTCAGGCGTTTTAACGACATGCCCTGCACGAAAATGCTTAGGCATATCAGAGTCACTCCAGGGCTCAATGCTTTCATCAGGATCAATATAAATAATCGGCCGGTCAAGAACCATGAACTCCGCTATAATGCCAGAGAGATCGCTAATTAGAATATCAGTAATCCACAAAAACTCATTCGGGTCTTCCTGAAAATTTGAGATCTCGCTGACCTGCAATAATACATTGTACTTCTCTGCTATCTCCTGCAGCTCTTCATTATTATTCTGCAGGGAAAGATGGTGCAGTCGAACAATAAAATTAAAATCCTGACTCGTAACTTCCTGACATAGATTTTCAAATATTTCAGTTTCACAACCAAACCAACGAGCAAATAGACCATCATTACCGTGACCCCACCCCCATGTTGGTGCATACATAACAGTCTTCTTGCCTGGATCAAGGCTAATCTCTTTCATAATAGACTCTCGATCATAAATCCCTTTTATCAGATCATCCACTCGAGGCCAGCCTACAACTTTTAAACGTTCATCATCCTGGCTGAAATCAAGCCTCTTGATCAACTCTTCCTTATGATATTCTCCGGGCAACAAAAGCAGATCATATTCTAAAACAGGCTTAAAAAAAAAGTGTTTCTTAATCGGCAAAGAATGAAATGTTTGAACCCAATAGGCCTTATTAGGTACGAAATTCAAATTGTTTGACGTATCTGCAATCCAGATATCAGGGTTTATCTCTTCAACGATCTTCTCTAGTGTGCCGACAGGATCAACGGATATGTACTTATTAGCAAACTCTACCGAGTGATCAGTTATATGCTCCTCATGATGATACACAACATTCTTCACATTGTTCTCTTGCAAATAATTGTATAACCGTTCCTCAGGAACTCCCCACCAGCAATCAGCCTTATCCTTTAATTTATTCCAGTACTTTTCCAAAAGCACATTTGAATATGCTAAAAATCCAACCTTCATATTTCCTAATCAATATTTTCTAATAATTATTAAATCTAAAACCTATTTAAAATAAATTAATCTAATATTTTCCGGCGCTCTTCATGATAATCAAATCCAACATTGTTTTTATTAAAGAAAGCTTTTCCTGACGGGGCATACTTCACAAATGTATTCTCATCTTTATCTAATTCAGGCTCATCACAAGTACTGCATTTTACAAGTGTATTTCTCCGGCATGCCTCATGAACCTGTCGAACTCTATTAAACTCGTCACCATTGAATATTTCTAAAACATGTTTCTCCATCACATTACCTAAATCATATTCTGTGTTGAAATCATGCGCACACATTAATACCTGACCATCATGCTGAATTATCAAGCGGTTAAATGGTGCGTCGCACGGAGTAGCTCCAAAATTACCATTATCAAGTTCTTTCTTTATACTTTGACGAAAGCCGGCATTGTGCGCGATAGTGTACTGCAGTTCATCCAGCTCTTCATTCAGAAAACCCTGAAAATACAGTTGATAATCCTTAAAACCAGTACCACCCTCCTGGAAATCTACATACCGTAGTACAACACGCGTTTTACTTTTTAGTTCATTTCGTTTTCTAATAAAACCAAGAATATTCTCAAGAGTAGTTTCATAACTGAGTCCTCGACGATTACCTTCATATGCCTTTTTTTCAAGCGTATCAAAAGAAAAGACCACATAGTCAGGAGAAGCTCCTAAAATGCTTGAAGCCCTTTTCAAATTCATTAGCGACCCGTTAGTCGTAAAGCCCACATTCGGCAGTCCTTCCGCTTCGCAAATAGCAAGTCTGGCTTCAAGCTTTGAATCTAAGAGAGGCTCTCCATTCATCATAAGAGCAACCTTATAGACGTTTCCCGGCGCCCACTCTTTTAATTGATCTATTACCGTGTTAAATATCTCATCGGACATTTGACCCTTGGGTCTTGTCCATAATGTCACCGGGCAAAATCCACAACGGGCATTACAGCCATGGTAAGTCTCAATGCACACTTGCTTCGGATATATAAAATCCTTAGTTTCTGTATATGAAAAACTTTTCATTCCAGGTTACACCTTTCTCTTCTCACAATAAGTCTTTATTATCTCTCAGAAATTTTGCCCCGATTCGCGATCGAAAAACTCCATGAAATTCACTAGATTCGAAGTGAGACCAAAATCTCCTTTGAAGCTCATCATCTTCAGCATTGTCCTGCCAGGAGCCATCAAGCCTTTTTTCCATCTCATCAACCACATCGCAAACTTCTTCTGGTGTATTCTGTATCGTTTCAATTCCCAGGTTTTCAAATTCATCCGTGCGTTCAATTCTCCCTGCCCCACTCTCTATTATCTCTTGTACTGCCATAAACCGCTTTTCTGACTTTAGCCAGTATTTCTTAAAAATAAATAACCAGCTTGACATCCATGGCTCAATATACTCTAATTCTGGATAGTTCACACAGACTGTCGGACGACGGAAATTCCAGCCCGGAACAGCAAAATACCCTGTATCAGACCCTACCAGGTATCGGCAATTTGCGCCGAGATAAATGTCTAGTAATTCAGTCCTGAAACCACCTTCATCGTATTCTATAATCTTTGGATTATCAGTTTCCATAAGATCGCTGACCAGGTGACCCACTCTGATGACATAATTTCCTTTTGAAGTAAGCATTTCAGCCATCGGCATAAAATTATTGATACTGTAATTACGATGTTTATGATAGCGGGTGAAATCCCCATCGTGCCCGGCAAGGATCACTTGTAAGTATCTTGGTCCTCTATTTATCATAAGGACATATTTGTCATTATCACCTATTCCCATTCTTGATAATTCAAGTTTGGCCTGAGTAATTTCTTCAGGCAGGAATTCTAAATGCACATCACTCTTTTCTAATAAACCATGAAGATCACGGCTACTATTAGTTGTATGAATTATATGTTCCTTTCCAAACGGCAATTGATCCATCACCCTGTATAAATATTTAGAAACTTCATTAAAGACAAATAGTCTTTTCCACATTTTTAACAGCTGATAATTACAACATTTAAAATCCTCCATGCCACTGTAAAATATGTCTAATGTCCTTCCGGGTTGAATTCCATGTTCTTTTTCACATAAGTATAATTCTGGTCTTGCGGCAAACGGACCTATTTTTTCACAGTATAACGACCCAAATCGTATAAATAACAGAGGTTTAATAATCCGGACCACTAAGCATAGAATGAATGCAAGAGGATAAACGATCAGCAGGGTTTGAGGAGAGAACAACTTCTTCACTCCATGCTTCATCGCATAAATCAATCCATTTTCTTCAACCTTATCTCGAATTCTTATTAAAAACCGATTTGTAAGCATTTAATTACTTTTTTGAAATATCTTTTCTTTAAGGACTTCATGAGGCTATGCATACGTGGCACCACACCAGCAGTTCTCTTTCCTATACAACTTTTTCAATATTTTTCCGTTATCATTAATGTTAGTACAGAAAAACTTATTTTCATTTCCTTATACAAAGGCTAAATGCCCTTTATCGGCATTTAAATAGTCTAAAATAAGCTCATTCTTAAGGTTTGCCACACAATGATGGTTGCAATGAAGTGAAGGGTTAATTTTAAAAAACTTATTTTTATCGGAAAACCAGAAGTCCTTAAACCGCTGTAACTTTATAGAACCGATTAATCCCTCATCGAGATTATATGCCTTATCTTGACATGAATAGATATTCAAGTCTGCCCCGATACCAGGTAATATCTGTAAATACGGACACCATTGATAGTTTTTTTCAAATTTCTTATCTACTTCATGATAGGCATCAAATATCTCAAAATTCTTACCACCTGCCTCTTTTTCTATTTTCTCGATTGCCTCTTTTACTTTCCTGAAAAATGGTCTATGATATTCATTTGTATCTTCTCCAGCATTGCTAATAATACAAGGTGAGACCTTAACGCTATCAACACCTATGCCTTGTAGCCGCTTCATAAAATCGTAAATATGTGTCCCATTATCCTTATCAATAACTAAACTGACGCTCAAATAACATGACCCTCCAAGTTTCTTAAAATCTTTCATGTTATTCAAAACCGTTGTAAATTCACCTTCGCGGACACCTCTATATCTTGCATAACTCTTATCATCCCAACCATCCATTGAAACACGTACCCATTGTGCACAGTGAGAGAAAACCTCTGCCAACTCGCCTTTTAACTGAGCTCCATTCGTTAATGAAGCAAACTGAACAGAGGTTTGAGATAATTTTTTCACTGTTCGCAATAAATGAGGATAAGCCAAGGGTTCACCACCACCACTGAAAGTTACAGACTTTACCCCCATTTCTACTATATCTTCAACAATCTCCATCATCTTTTCTTCAGGAATTGAATCTCTTTTAACCATGTCTTTACCCAACTGCACATTATCTACTTTATATGAACAATACCAGCAGTTATGGTTACATACATTAGTTGGCTTTATTCTTACATGAAGAGGTGCCAGTATCTGGCCAACTTCCTCAGGCAAGGAATCTATCTTATCCTTATAGTGAAATATTTTCATTTTTGTATATAAATTCCCCATAACTATCTCACTCAAAGTATATAAATTCGTAGTCTCCCTGATAACCAAACTCATCAAATAACCATGTCCATTCATCAGGCGTAAAGAATGACTCACAAGTTAAAGCCCAGCATTGGACATTAAACAGCTCCCTCACATTTCTATAACTCTCTACAACAATATACTTATTCTTACCTACTCTTTCTACCTCCTGCAGCGCAAACTTCAAATCGTTTATATAAAGATTATGGAGTGTGTTGAGCGAAATAACCAGATCGAATTCCTTGTCTTTGAAAGGGTAAGGATCTTGAGCTGATTGAACAAACAGATTATCCGTCACCTCTTCCCTGGCATTGTCAACTGCATATTGCGATATATCAAAACCCTTAACGGTTGCGCCAGGAAGAAGCTTTTTAAATTCATAAAGCATGAATCCTTTT